>ERZ773050.192-NODE-192-length-37680-cov-6.474286_pt1 | contig 37680 bp, 51 predicted proteins | sample MGYA00580632_ERZ773050 | MGnify/ENA primary metagenome ERZ773050 (study PRJEB29015, sample SAMEA2738123) | human oral metagenome | biome: human oral; feature: human-associated habitat; material: saliva | place: China | collected 2166 ... | reverse complement strand
CATTATAATTCTTAAATACAGCAACTGGATTAGCTATTTTTTTAGGTAATAATTTAATGTCATCAATTGATATTTGATTAGCATGTTTCCCAGTAATTACTTTATGAATTATGCTTGGGTCAATCATGACAGCACCATCGAATCCTAACATTTGTAATACGAGTGGAGAATCCATTACTTTAACAGTTCGATTAATTTGTTTTCCACTCAATTGATGATCAACAACTTGCCCCCAATTCTTTATATCCGACGCCATTTTTTGTTGCATTATTACAGATTGTGCATAGCCATCTTCACCATTAAAGATAGCATTCATGTTGATACTCACGCTATCACGCAAATAGTCCATAGCAGTATAACCGCCTTTACCCATTTGTCGCATATATTGTGCCATTATATCAGCGTGTTGTGCCATCAATAATGCATTTGCTTTTGCAGTTTCACGTTGTTTTCTATTTGTGCTTTCACTAATAGCTTTAACTACTTCGTTGTACACATCATATCCGCTTTTTGACAACTGCATTCGTAACGCTATGTCATTGTTCGCCAATTCAAAGACTTTATCTTTCATAGCCTCTAAACTTTCGATTTGCATTAACATATGTTCCATATCTGCATAATGTGCATCAGATTGTGCTAGTGCATCAGCGTTACCATCAAGGCTTGCCGTTGTAGTCGCTCGGCTATACTCATATGCTGCTCGTCTACGTTCTGCATTAGTACGTGGTGCTTTACCGCCATTGTTAGCTTTGTAATCAATTAGCCATTGTGGTTCAATACCAGTACTTACCGCATCATTGATTGATTTATCTGCATTGTCAAAGTCGCTTGCATAGGTTTCTCTGTACTGTTCTTTTAACGTATGTAATAAGTTGTTAAAGTTACGTTTAATGTTGGTAGGGTCTGCCAATACTTGATTAAGTACTTCACGATCTATATCAGATGCACCCTCAAACTCATTACGGATAATATCATCTTTGATACGTTCCGCACGTTTTGATGTATCATCTTTCAATACAGATTTGGCTACATCTACTTCTTGTTTCGCACGTTCTAGTGTAGCCAATGACATACCACCACGTGTAAAGTAAGATGTTTGTTTTAAAGCCTCTACAGTTTCATCTGATAGGTTCATAGATACTTGTGCATAGCTACCAATAGGAATTTCAACAGGTGCATCAGCCTCAATAGCTGCTTTGACTTCCTCTTGTGTAACCAAGCCGTTATCCACCATATCACGAATTGCAAGTTGTCCGTTTTCAGATTGTACTAATTCCGCCACATCAACATATTGTGTAGATACACCAACCTTGTCGCCCTGTGCTTGTACGATTTTTCCGTATAGTTCAGGGTTTTCTTTTGCGATTTTATTTGTAGTACTGTCCTTACGAACATTATCCATAATGACTGCGCCATTGCGGTTTTGCTCTGCTATGATAGCTGCTTGTTGTTGCTCTGGTGTTAGCTTTTGAAAATCACGGAAAGCCTTTGCGGTACGTACACCGCCTACTGCACCACCGATAGCACCAAAACCTATTACAGCTGGTAACGCTTGTTTCATTGCATCTAGTGAACCTATAGCAATATCGCCTACGCTATAATATCCCTCTGGGTCATTATCTTTGCGTGTTAGGTTATGTTGCACCTTTTCATTTACATCTTGCAAGCCCTCTTCAAAAAGTTCTGGTACACCAGCTTTAATAGAGTTCTTAGCCATTTGTGCAACAGTTGTTCCAATGCCTCTATCAAAAGTTTTAACTGTATCACCTACACCAGCACTAATAGCTTTTGCAATCATACCTTTAGGTGCTACCGCTTTAAATGCTTTACCCATAGCTGCGGTTGCTGCAAACTCAATACCGGCATCAATAGCAGCAAATGACATAGCGTATTGATTAGCCTCTTGGTCTGTATATACACGATTACCATTTGCATCTTTCTTTTGAATGAGTTCGATGTACTTGTTACCGAATGACATTTTGTACATATTGTATGCCATGTCAGCACCGCCACCCCATTTAGCACCAGTAGCAGCACCAGCACCTACACCTACACCCTCTGTAGCCAAGCCACCAACTAATGCACCAACGGCTGCACCTGCAACTGCACCTACACCACCTTGTTTAGCCATCATGTAGCCTTGACCAGATGTTGCACCAAGTACCTCTTCTAATGGACTTCCGCCATCTGGTCTTCTATAACTTTGTAAGTTGTTTTGTAATCGATTGACTTCATCGGTTAATTCGCTAATCTTTTGTGGATCAGATTCACGTGCTAACGCATAACCAACATCACCCAACTTCATTTGGTCATTCATCGCCCAAATACTTTGTTGCATCGCATCGAATACACCTTTTGTATTTCTTATCGATTCAAGATTATTTAAGGCTTGAATACCCTCGGCTTGTGAATTGTATTTTACCTTGTAGAGTTCTGGAAACTCATCATAAATATCTTGTAAAACTTGCCCTCGTTCTACACGTCTTGATAAATAATCAGCACGTTCAAAGGCTCTATCATCGCCAAACATAACAGTATCTGCACCAATGTTTAAAGTCTTAGCAATACGCAATGCTTCATTAGCACGTAATTGTTCGTTGTTATATAAAAACAATCGGTCTGTATTACTAACAAAGCCAGCAGGTAAAGTGTTAGGCAATGATTGTCCTAACTGACCTATCGCTTGAAACAGATTAGCTTGTTGTCCAAACGGAGAAACTGTTTCACTTCCATCTGCATTTTTAACATTGATAGGAGTGTTAGCTATTGTAGATAATGCATCCGCCGTGTTTTTAGCAATATTTGATACAGTATCTATTCCTGCGCCAATAGCCTGCCCTATAGGTGTTAAACCACCTACAGGACTAGACTGTACACCAGCGCTAGCAGTAAAGGAACGTGGACTATCCCCATGACCACGTATTAACGCTTGAAACTCCTCACGCTCTTTTTGATTAATATCAGCCATTTGTGTATCTCCGTTGTAATGCATTGTATTCTGATTCGTAAATATCTTTAGTTGAGCCATCTCTATATGTTACTCGGATATAGTGATTTCCTACTGGTTCAGCGTGTACAATACCTAATGCTTGATTACTTGCGCCACTTATTGTAGATGAATAATCATCTCCATCACCAAAATATGGTTTGCTTGTGCTACGCAATGTGCTTGTCGCTACTGCAGCATCAAAGATTTCATCTTTTTCAGCATCTGTAGGTGGTCTATGGTGTTTAATTTTAAACTCTTCAATACGACCAGCCATTTCTTGTTTAACACCATATTTAAAACTACCAGCCAATGTTTTATCTTCTGGCATAACTGTAGCAAGTTTATATTCATATGGTGTTAAATCAATGTTGCTAGCTTTTTTGTTGTTATCATCTATTTCAAGTAGTGATGCATCAAGTTCATCATCCATGATTTTATTAGGCAGTACACGTTCCGCATATGCTCGTGTTTGTTCGTAAGTGTGAGATTTAGCATACTGCTTAATTCCCCACTTTTCTTGCGCCGTCATTTTCAAACTTTTTTCATAAATTCTATCTAGCTTTGGTCTTTCGCTAGCCATTTTGCCACTCCAATATTCTTGTTCTTCTGGAGTTGTCGCTCCTGCTAGTTGGACTTGTGCATATTGGAACGCACCACTTACATCACCATTAGCTATCTTTTGATTTAAGATTGTTTGACCTGCTTGTAAGCGATCATTGATAGCAATCTTTCTGGTTTGTTCTTGTAGTGTATAGTAATTTTTATATGCCGCCTTAGCCTCATCTTCAGCTTTTTTGATTTGGTCTTCTGAATATTTAGGACTGCCACCGCTAGACATTGGGGCATTTCTCATGCCAGCTGAATAGTTAGCTTCCGAATCTGTGTAATAAGAATTAGCTTTTAAAATATGCGCCCATGTGTCTACATCATTAACATCTTTTAGACCATCATAATATTTTAAAAAACTTTGGACATAATCATCTGCAAAATCTTCATCAGTCTTATATACCTTGTAATAATTAGTGCCACCATCTCGTTGTCGGTTTTCTTCGCCATTCGGTTCGGCTTGTGTTAGTCCAGCATAATTTCTGTTTTCTGTTTGTAGCTTACCAAAATTAGCACTACCGCCTGTTTCGTGATAAAGCTGGCGGTATACCATTTCAGCGTTATAACCATATTTTTTAGAGATATATTGTGCGATTCCCCATAAATGAGTGTCAGCACCAGCACCGCTTTTTACCGCTTCCTCGTTTTGAGTTTCCATCTTTGCTCTAACATACATGGCAGCACTACTCATACCTGTATTTAAATCATGTCCATACATCTGATACAACTTAGCATATGTATTATCATCATTGACTAATTTGTTAATATTCATCTGACTGGACATTTTTTTATATGGCGTTAATACATCTTCACTAACAACACCACTTAATGAAGTTATTAAGTTTTCAACTTTGGTTGAATCATTTTCTGCAACAGATCTATCAAGTAAACTTTTCCCAGTTTGGTCTGTATTAGCACGAATTTTTTCGTTAATTTGTTCATCATCTAACCCTAACTCTTTACCTGTAGACCGATACAAATCACCCATTAAAGAAATAGTTTTCATTTGGTCAGCCATGTTATCTGAACGAATAGCGGAATCTCTTAGATTTGTAATTTGATTTTGTGTGGCTATACTTAATGCGGTTTCATACTGACCTCTCGAATATTTGGATATGTTATTGTAATCAGTTGTTTTGGATGTTTCAACGGCTTTATTAAAGGCATTGATAGCATCATTGGTTCTGAATTTATATTTATCTAATATATCCTTTTGTATTTTTTCCACACCAGCGTTATAGTCAGGCAATATAGATTGAGCATTCATACCTTTACGAATCATCAACCCATCTTTATCATCGTTAAGTAATTTGTTAGTGCTATTATTAAATTCGTTGATGGCATTGGTTACATCGATATAATCTTTTCGTTTGTCAATTTCTATCCATGTGTTAGTCGCATCTTGCAATGCTTTGGTCATAGCATTTAAGCCACTTGTGTTACCACCATAAGCCATTTCATTTACGTTAGCTTGTACACTACCATTAATTGTGTTTAAGCGTTGATTACTATCATAGCCTATTAACTTCATTAGATACCCCACCTATTATTTCTAATAGTACCTTTGGTTACGAATTTCATTTTAGGCATACCTGCAGCCGCTAGTGCATCACTAGATGGTGCGTAATAGTTATTACCACTACCTACACTCTTACTTGCATATTGACCTTTTAAACCATAGATACTAGATGCACCACTCAATATCGTTCCTAGCATTGCCATTCTAGTTTGTGATTTAGCGTTGCTTGCTGCTGCTCGTGCGGTGCTTGCCTCATTGCGGTAGTTCATACCATTAAGATATTCATTGTAGATACTGTTATTTTTGTTAGTTTCCCAATTCTGAATGTCTTTGTTGTATTCGTCATAACTACTAGCCATTAACTGTAATGGTGTACCGCTCATAGTTAAACCGCTTGCACCAGTTTCCGCTACGTTCTGCCCTTGTATAAGTCGCATCTTATCAGACATTTTATCTCGTTCTTGCAAGGCTTGGTCAGCTATTTGTTCTTGCTTGCGATCACTAATACGTGCATTAGCCTCTGCTACCCTTGCTTGTTGATTGTACATTGCAGCTTGCGCCTTTCCTTGTTGGTGCTGCATAAACAACGTACTAACCATGCTTGCTGCAGTTAATGCAATAGGGTTACACATTCGCATCCCCCTTTCTCAATGTGAATAAAACCATATCCCCATCGTTAATATCGTAATGAATAACCGCACCTAAAGACTTTAGCCATCTTATAGTGCGGTAATTTTCTTTATGTATGTAATTAAAAAGTACTTCCCTAGTTTGTAGCCATTCACCAATGATATTTCTACTAACTTTTATGAATTGTTTTTGTAGTGTTAAACTACGTTCAAAATCTTTACTCCCCAAAAAGTAAATGCAATGCATCCCATTTAGTGATGTGTTTGATACCCCATACACACACAATGGCTTGTCATTATCAATAACAATGCGACTTTGATAATCTTCCCCCAAAATATCGTTCACAAAGTCATTTTCGCCATAGTTTGAATTTTTTCGATTGATATATTTAACCTCTAAGGCGTCTATCGAACGTAAGTTGATATATAACTCACGAATTAACGAAACGTGCTTAGAACGGCTAATTTCACATTCCGTGAACATTTGGCAAACCACCGCCTATTTCTAGGGTTCTAGTAACCGCTAATAAGTTAAATGGGAACGGTTTATCATGTAATATACAGATTGTTGTATCTGTACTCATTGTTCCAGCAATTTTAGGTAGAACGATTGCAACATCACCAGTATATAGTTCGTTGTATTTCAAAGTTAGACTATCCATTTCATCAAATGTTCTACCAACTTTACCACCAAACGATTTATATAATCGCAACGCTAAACGTGTTACAGTAGCAATTCTACATTGTAATGTTCCATCGTTTATTTGTTGCTCGATACTTGGTAGTTTAATGCGTGTAGTAAATCGTAACCCTACAGTAATGTCATTTACCTTATCCGTTAGTTTGATAATTCCACTTTCAGGAACTACTACAGATGGCATCTGTTTTGTGCCTGTTACTATATCCACGCTTTCACCAATCAGATGCGGTACTTCGATTGTGTCTGTTTTCTCTTTGAAAGTTTTCTTGATAAAACAATCAACAAATACATCTGAACCGTCATCTGCATATAAAGGTTTACTGCACTCTATGCATTGCGTAATCACACCATTAATAGTGCGTTCAATCACAAAGTAGATTGTGTCTTGTTCACCCTCGGCTACACTTTCTACATATTTGTATTTACCTTTAGTCAAGAAATGCGACCACCCATACACCTTTTGTTCAGGAATGTAGGTTAAGCAATTTAACTGTCCATCATCACGTACATAGTAAATGATTGAGTCTGGATCTTGTGCATATGCACTTGTTATGGTGGTATGACCTTTAACCAAATTCTTAACAAACAATGTAAGGTCTTGCCCTGTGTAGTTATCACTCTCATAAGAGTACCCCATATCTCGAACAGTTCCGCCACGCTCTTGAACGAATACACATCTGTTACCGATGAACTGTGGTTCACATTTTAATGCACCACGTTGTGTTTGTGTTTTAAGATAACAGTTAGTAGGTGTAATAGTCTTGCTACCATCTACTATCCATTCATTACCACTTGTCAAAACGATTAAGTCATTAGCTGGTACTAGGTGTCTGATTTCATGCATCTTGCGGTTGATTACTGGTAATGTGATTGCACTATCATCTGTGATAGTACCGCCTACTTTTTCCACACCAAAGTTAGGATAATCACCAGTTCGACTAAACCAGATGAAGTTAGGTTTGCTTTCCGTAGCAGCTACAATAAATCTATCTTGGTAGAATGTACATAATTTAGGATAGCCTTTACCTCTATTCCAACTACCTAATTTCCATTGGTGGCTAGGCTCACCCTCTTTAATACCATTCAAGATATTAACTTTTGCAGTCTTGCTATTTTCTACACTTACAATTTCAACTACACCATATTGCATGAATGGTAGAATTGATAGATCACAATTCACAGAACCGCTTTTAATATCGGAGATATATTTAAGCTTTGCTCCAGCCTCTATCTTACCGCTATCTGTTACATTGTAGTCTTTATTAGAGGTGTATGTTCTATAGTCTTTCCACGTTTGACCGTCATTGTTGGAAATCTGTATTTTTACTGTACCCTCCCATGTTCCATGAGTAGTGAATTTCCATGATAGTTCTGTATCGGTACTATAGCTTTCCACGTTGTAATTAATGTTGTTGTAGGTTTTTTCAATTCTTTGTCCTTGCATATAGCGGTAGACTTTCTTCTCTACAACACTACCGCTAATCTGTGTATGCACCGCCTCAACGTAGTAGGCAATCTGTACTACACTACCAACCATGTCTTGCGTGAATAGGTCTTTAGTAGATGTGATAGTATCGCCATTTACAATTAATGTATGAGTATTATCGGTGTTAATATCCTCATATGGTTGCTCGGATAACTTATATACACCTAGTTTCCAGTCTGTATCACTATACCTAGATAGTGTATGGATAGGATATTTACCACTACAAATGAACATTACATCGCCACTCTGGATAATGTTTAGTTCGTTTACAATTTCGCTTTCAAACGGTGTATTGATTTCTAAGTTTGTGTATTCACCATTCCGCCACACCCTTATATATAGGTGTCCAAACTCTAGCATGAATGATTGGTTGCGGTTAGTGGTAAATTCAAACAATCTAACAGGCTTATCATTGTATTTAGCATATCCGATAAACTGTGAACCTTGCCTACGTGCCACCGCTCCATAAGGTCTAATTACCGCATTTTCAGCAAGTAGCAATGCACTTTTATATTGTTCTAAGTCAAATCGGCTAGATACATCTGGCGATACTTCCCCAGTAGTAAATGCTACTTGCCCTATGTACATAGGTTGCATATTACCAACTCCTTGCTTTTAGATAATTAGACACATAAGGCATATTCAATCTACGTTCTTTAGCACTCATAGATTTAGCCTCTTGGATAGCTGCTTGATACAGTTTATACGATTGGTCAAACACTCCACTATTACCAGTTAGTGGCATAGATAAATCAGATGCCATTTTACACACCAACGCTTTAACAAATATAGGGTTCATAATATCTACATCGGTTACATCATAAACGTAATCTATATGCATCAATGGTACATCACTAACAATGTACTTAGTGTTATTGTCAGTTAGATACACATCATATTCTCGTTGTTGTTCCGCTCGGTATCGTTCACCTTGTGGTAACACCGCCAAGATACGAACGCATTTTTCAGGATATGCATACACATAACCCCAACCATCAATCTTGTGTTCTGACAATACCGCTCGTTCACGCTTTCGTGCAAAATTCCATTCATATTGTTCTAACAATACTTTTCGTGTTAGATCATAATGCAATCTACATTGTCTAGCAGGTTCGTTTTCCTCTGTAATAGAACGTATTCGACCAGCATTGATAAGCGATAATGCTTGATTGCAAATATCAGTAGGTGTCATACTCTCACCTCTCTATAAAAAAAGAGGGATGCAATATGCACCCCTCGTTCAATTATTCAGCAGTTTCTTCCGCTTTTTTACCACGTTTCTTTGGTGTAGGTTCTACAGTTTCTTCTGTAGGTTCTACTGTTGGTTCCTCAACTTCAACTGGAATACCCTCAAAAGTTTCATGACCAAACTGTTCAATGATTTCTGCAGAAACATCAATTTCTACACCCTCATCAACAACACCAAAATCACATAAGTAAATTTTCTTTTTAGTTGTTACTAACATAGTTACCCCCTTAGATTGTATTCGCATCAAACACCAAGAATGCAGAAATAGCGCCAGCAGTCATATTATTAGCGTTAATTCTGATATACTCTTTTGCGCCTTGCCCTAAACGTGTAACAATCTCTGTACCTGCTTTAGCGTTTGCAGGTAACGTAATGCCATGAAGTAAAACTGCGTTAGCCATATTTTCTTTATCAGATGTATACACATTGAATAAAGGTGTACCAGTTACATCTTTATCAAGTCGAATTACAAGCCAAGGTGCAACATATGCGTTACCAGCACCGCCATTATAAACAACATCGGAATTTGTGTTTGTAGTGATATCTTTGCGCAAGAAAAACGTATTATCTTTATCTAACATCATGAGTAGTTACCCCCTTAAATTATCGTACTTGTTGTTCGCCAATGATCAATGCATCAGTTCGACGTACTGGAATCCCGTTAAAGTCAACAACGATTTTGCCCGGTTCTTGACCTGCTGCAGTTTGATATTGATGACCTTTGTTAAGTTGTTTACGTAAGAAACCACGAACAGTTTTATTCATGTACCAAACTGGTCTACCCATACCTAGGTTAGGCACTTTTTCTTCTGCATCAATCATTAAGTCGATTAAATCAGCACCTGCGGATGCATCTTTTTTAAGTTTAGTAACATCAATATTCGCAATGCGAACCACATATCTCCAATCACGAACAGTTAAGCCGTTTTTCCATTGGTAGTGTGTTTGGTATGCTTTGTACTTTTTACCCTCTTTTGTTGTTACATCAACAACACCATCATCTTCCATTTCAAAGCCAGCTTTAGAACCTTTTGGATAAATACCATGTACTGTATTAGGACTCCATACCACAAGCCAAATAGATGTTAAGTTCGCACCAGTACCGCCAGCATCAATAATATTTTCACCACTTTTAGCAGTTTTATCAGAATAACGCGGTGTCAAACCAACAAATTTTTCAGGCATTGCTTTAGAACCATAGAATAAAGTAGATGCCATTTCTTGGTTCATTGCTTCTAGGAATGCACGATCTTCTTGTAAACGGAATTCTTTTGCGTTGTTAGCAATCTTTGCCAATTCACGGTCAACAACTGCATACGCTTCTAGCATACCGCAAGTGTCAGTAGCTTGTGCAGTTGCAGATTTACTAGGTTCTACACCATCATTAAACACACGCCATGCAACTTTAGGTAAGCCAGTTCGTACTGTAGATACATTACCAGTAGGTAAGTTACCCTCTAGCATAGTCATATCTGTTAAAATTTCGTTTGTTTGGTTCATCATTTCAACAATTTTGTCAAGATTACCATCACCTGTCATACGTTTTGCAACGTCTAAAATAGTTGGGTTCATAGTTCCGATTGCCATTAATTAATCTCCTTTTACATATCCTTATAAATTCGATTTGCTAATTCTTGTTCAGTTGTAATTTCTGTAGCTGGCTTGCTATTACTTGTATTGCTATCTTCACTAGCCATGCCAGCAATCGTTGCAAACAACTGAATTAACTCAACACGATTACCTAAACCATTTTCAGCTAAAATCTCACGAATGTTTGGAATAGATTTTTCAACTACTTCTACACCTGCACCTGCTTTAGCAACAGTTTCGTCAAACTTATTCCCTAATACTTGTTGTGCGTTTTCTCTGTAACTTTCGTATTGTTCTACTAAAGCCTCTTGCCTTTTAGTTTCGTAAGCGGTTACAAGGTCTGTAGCATACTTGTTACCAAATTTAGCTAACTCTACTGCTTGCTCTTGCGTAGCACCTACACCGTTAAGCATTTTAGAAAACTCATCTGCGATTGATTGGTCTACTTGACCACTATCAAATGCTTTCGTGAAATCATACACAATAGGTTCTGCAGGTGGTTCTTGGTTACCGCTTGTGTCAGTACCGCCACCTAAGATTGTGTCTTGTTGTTGGTCTTGTGTATTCGTATCTTGCGGTGTACCACCATCTGTACTACCTGTGTTATCGTTCGTACCAGTTAAAAATTCATCTGCCATTATGGTTGTTCACCTTTCTTTGTTAATGCCTCAAATAGTTTTTGTTGTTCGATATATTCAAGTTGTGCTTGATGATATTTCTTTACACCATCTACACCATCACCAATCTGTCCTAGCATATTCATGTAGGCTAAACCTACTTTTCGTTTTCCCTCGTTGAAGAATGTTTCAGAATTACCAGTAAACGATTGTTTCAATATGTCGGTGCGGTCTAAAAGCCTACAAAAAAACCACCTACCAAGTTCAGTACTTAGTACGTGGTTAAGTGCATCAATATCACGATCACGAATATAATCTTGTTTTGTTTTCATCTACACCCCCATACCCATTAACTGTTGCATTACTGGGTTTCCGTCATTGGCTGCATCTGTTGCTTGTTTAGCAGCACCAGCCATTTGAGGTGCTAATTGTGCCATTTGTAATGCTTGTGCTTGTTCCTCTTGCTCTTGTTGTGCTTGTTGTTGTTGCTCCATGATTTTTTTGTACTCATCATTGGAACGAATAACCTTAATCGGTACACCAAGATTTACTCCGTAAATGTCCGCTGCCTCTTCAAAGTTGAATTTTTGAACGATGTTCGCATTGCCCTGTGCTAATGACATGATGAACGCATAATACTGTTCAATATTCACCAATGAAGACATTTTCTGTGCTTGTGCTAATGGTGAGATGTATTCAATCTTCACATCTAACCCATTAAGCATTTCTGCTACATCATCGTCAATCGGTGGGAATATTCCAGCTCTATCCAAGATGCCATAAGTACGTTCAATGATTGGGTTTAAAAACTCACTTTGTAATCGTTCAACTACAGGACCTAATTGTTGCATCTTTTCTTGCGTGCGCTCCATAACCTCACGTGCAGTCATTTGCCCTGCATCTAGGTTATCAAGCATCAAGAATAAGTCAGCACTATAAGCACGTTTTATGCTTTCAGATACAAACTGTATCTTAGCTTGTACGTTAGCCACATCAATGCCTACATTGAAGATTGGTTCTACCTTTTCGTTGGTGTCTACTTCCGTTACACCGCCAGGGAATAGATTTACGCTACCAATTACACCAGATGATGCACTCATAGGTGGTTTAATTCCCAATTCAATAGCGGTTACTAAGTCCTTTTCTAAAAGTTGTAACATCTGTGCATCTGATTGTGCAAACCATGCACACCCTTTCCCATAACCGCTTAGATCATGTGTAGTGTGTCTTGCGATAGGTATTGCCCATTCCTCAAAACCACTATGTCTTAGTATTTCATCGGTGTTGCTTTCTTCAACCCAATAGATAGAGGAATAAGGCATATTCTTATTGCCTAGTTTTCCGTTACGGTCTTTATTAGGCAATACAAACCAACACACAATAAATGTACTTGCATTACCCTTACCCTCATCATAAGCACGTTTAACTTTATCTGGGCAATTATTATAACCAAACTCTTCCACAAGCTGGTCAGCAGTCATGCGGTATCGTCTACCAAATGTATTTACATCACCATTACTGCCACACTCTAATGCGTATGTACCGATAGGGTAAGATGTAAACCGCACACCTACTTTTGCATCTGGCATGATGCTCATAGGTGATTGACCAAAGGGCAACTCCATATAGGTTTGATGGACTGTGTTATAGAAATTAGACTTAGCAAACACTGCATACAGTATTTGTTCCCTATCGTCTAACACTTCCGCTACCTTGCTATTAGCAGCTAGTTCAGCATTTTCTAGCGTGAGTTTGAACCATTTTCTACTAGGCGGTGTCATACCACTCATTACACCACTAGCGAATATTTGACAACTTTCCCAAGCCACACCATTATTAATCTTATCGGTGTAGACTTTCGATTGGTCTTGCTCATCGTCAAACACACCAAGAAAAGGTAGTTGATAATCTCGAATGTCTTTCCATCTTGAAATGTACTTTTGACGATTATCAAACATCGCTTTAAACTTCGCCTTAATTTTCGTGTAATCACGTTTTTTAGGTTCTGTGTTAGTTGGTTGTCTAGCAAGCGTGGATAAAATAGTACCTTGCATCTTCAACCCCCTAATGTGTTCTTAGTGCCTGTTGCCGTGGAAAGAATAGTGCTATCAAAGCCTTTTTTATTCTTTTTCTTTTTAGAAAACCACTCTTCACCAGTTACCTTTGTTGCATCATCTGTTTGTACAGTTGGTGCTGGTGCTGGCATCGGTGTATCAGGCATCTTATTTTTCATGCACATTTACTAATCACCCCTTATCTTTTAAATGGATCATACTCTGTGTTCGCATGAACCCTACTCCCTACATTCACTTTTTTAGTGACCCTGAATGCAAAGGTCAAGGCTAACGCATCACCTTTATTTGGTGATGGTAAACCACGTTTTTTCATATCATTTTTGCTTTCAAGCTGGATATGTCCATTCTTATCAATGATAGCCTCTGGACTTGTTAAGTCATCATATAACCCTTGTTCGTTAGGCGGAATAGAACCGCCCTCTATTAGCCACGCTTTCATCTCACCCCACATATATGCACGCATATTAAGGTACACATCATTAGGTGCTTTACTCCCAAAAGCAACTAACCGCCACTTTCTTCCCATTGACTTACCGATACTATAAATGCCAGTTCCGTAGCCTTGGTCAATGAACACCGCATCTGCTTTGTACTCATCCTCGAATTGTGCTATTAGGTTAGCCATTCGCATATCATCGTCATTCTTTTCAATCGTTGCTAAACACTTCATAGAGTATCCTTGGCGCATTACGATTTCTAACGTATCGCCACCAGTCCACGCTGGGTCAACACCAATGATCGTTGGTAGATTGATAAAGTCAGTAGGCTTGTATACTCTTTTCTGTGCCTCATCCACGATTGATGCGGAGATAAACTGTGTATCAGATGCACTAGGGAAAATACCCCTAACACGAATTTTTACAAAATCGCTATCTTCTCCATAGAGTTCTACCCATTCATTTAACAAAACTTTGTTTGAAACTTTAACAGTTCTACTATCAATTTGTTCTGTGTGCCAGTAATTGCGATACTTTCTAAAACATTCTCTAAACCGTCCACTATTTTTAGTAGGGTTTCCAAAGGCGCACCATATAATTTCTGTTTCCTTATCCGTTAAAGCACCCTCTGCAACTTCCCATATGATATCAGCTATAGAAGATGCCTCATCAAATATAATGAGGATACGATTTCCTTGATTATGTAGACCAGCAAATGCATCAGGGTTGCTTTCGCTCCACGGAATAGCATCTATCCGCCATGTTTTCTCATATTGCTTATCTGCACTAAACAATGCAGTTGCGGTGTATACAAATAGTTCTTTACCTATGAATAGGTTGTACCATTTACTTAACTCCGCCCATGTTTTAGACGATAACTGCTTTTCTGTATTTGCAGTAACTACACCCCTTGTATTTTCGTGTGTAGCCATAGCAAATAAAATAAGAAACGATACTAATGTTGATTTTCCGATGCCATGACCTGATGCGATTGCAATTTTAATTGCCTTTGAAAGACTTTTGCCTTTCTTTAATTCTTCACCAATCTTTTTTAAAATCTTGATTTGCCACTCATCAGGACCATCAAATTTTTCAAGCGGTGTTCCTTTTTCACCCCAAGGGAATGCAAAATATACAAAACCTAATGGATCATGAGTGAACGAACCCAATGCATCAATCAGTTGTGCCTTGTTGTACTTCATCGGACTTCACCCTTGCTTGTTTCATGCGGTCTGATATATCAATCTCTATTTCTGCATCAAGTTTCACCTTATCGGTAAATAGCATATGCCGTTTACCTAAGAGTTCGGCAGCCTTAGTTCTATCATTCACAGATACATCCAAACCAAATGCATCTTTTTCTTCGCCGTTCATAACCCTAGTGAGATACTGTAGGACTTCATCAGCCGTTGCGATTGTGTTATTGTTCTTTTGCTCCATGTGCGTTTGTATATATTGGCTCACGTTAGCATTTGACAACAATCTACTTCCCTGTTGCCTTGCACTATTCTCTGAATATCCAGCCTTTATTGCAGCTTGTGTAGCATTAGCAGTCTTGATGTATTCAGTTGCAAATAGTAATTGTTTGTCAGTTAAATTTGTGTCATTCATACATCAATCACCACCTTTATATGCTTTAACTAAAAAAAGTAACACCTCGTGTTGCTTGGTGCTACTGTACTCACTTTCTTTCTTATAGAGTTGTCCTTGTTTAAAGGTCTTACCTTTTTTGTACTTGTGAGGAAATGTTAGTTTGTACTCTTCCTCTGTGTACATTCGACTGACAATATATATCTTGCAAGGCTTATCAAATTTGCTCCATGATTGCCTTGTATCGACTACGTATCGTCTACCATTCATTCGTAATGCGGTTAATAGTTTCTTTATCGTTGGTTGATAATTCACATCCAACACCACACAATACCAATCAAGATTAGTACCGCACATACAATAGCTAAACCATCGATGAGTGTAATCATGTTATCGCCACGATGCTCGTATGCGTATTTAGCTTTAGCCTGTAGGTCTTTATCTTTTAAGTTCTTGGCTGCTTGTTTGAATAGCTTTCTATCTTCAATGAATTGTTTAATCGCTTTAATCATTTAAGCACTTCGCCACCTTTCCTTTTTAACTTGCCATGTGATCTAACACATAAGCCGTAATTACCTTTACTTGCACCGCCACAGGTTATGTATGTTTGACATAAACCATCGTACTCTATCACGCTTGCGGTACACACTCCCTTTTTGTTGTTTAAGCATTTACTTTTACAACACCTGACCTCTGTCATAATCTCCCCTTTATGATAGATTTATGCAAGAAATGGAGTATATCGCCGTGGATATACCCCATTTTGTGATAAATTTATTCTTTTTTACTGTATTAATCACTCAAAACTAGGCGTGTTAATGATATGACAATTTACGCAATTTGGAGTTCAACTGTGAATAAGAAATACAAAGTTGGAAAAGAGAAACACACCTAGTTTTCAATGATTACTCAAAATTGTATACCACACAATTAAAGCCTAAGCACGTTCTAACCTTTGTTAAAACGCAAGCGTGGTACACACTTTTCAGCAATCATTACACACTCAATACCAACAACTAACAATTTGATGGATCGTAATCGTGTTAGGTTAAGTAACAACAAGAATATGAATAAGTTTCTTTTGGAGGCTGCTAGTTGTCAGTATTCAATGTGTAACCAATTAGGGCAGGTTCATATCTTTAAGGTTAATAATGTACAAGCTATATATTGTGAGGATATTCGACCCACCCTTATCAGTTAGCAGTAAAATTTACATATAAAATTTTTGTCTTAACACATACTTCAAAATTGAAATTAGAAAAAAGTATAGTGTTGTTTCCTTAGTAATCAATTATGGTTGCGCTGCTACTTTGTATCGCTGACGTCTTGCGTTACTTTCGCCCATATACAACAAAGGCACGCTCTTTTATGGGCGTGCTTGTTGTTGTGTTTTGATGTCCTAAGGAAAGAGTGAGTAGTAGTTGCTTAGTGGCAACTTCTACATATATATTATACCTAATAGCAAACTATAGGTATATGGACATTCACGGACATTTGCGGACATTACTGGACAAGTTTTCGCCCAAACTCCAATAATGCCTTTTGTTTGTATCGCTTAGCTTGTTTTGTTGAGTAACACCCAATCATTTTATAAGCATCTTCTGTTGTATTGTTGAGCACAAACTCATAACGCAAGATGATTGCCCCTAGCTTTTCGTCTAAGCTATCTATCTTAGTGATCGCATCGCATTTTAACTTAGATAACTCATCAATACGCTTATCACGTTCTGCGACTGTATCAAGAAATCTAGCTACGCTACCCTCTAACCCTTGCGGAGTTCCACCGCCTGTTACTCTGTCTTTTGAGTAATCAATCGCACCTATGGATGTAAGGTTTGCTCTTAGTTGATTGATTTCTTCCTTGATAGATGCTATTTGTACATCAATTAACTTAACAGGTTGTAGGTACTCAACCGCCATTTCTATTAGTTTCTTTTCGTCTAATTCTCCCAAACACTTCACCTCACTCGTTAAAGCTACCATTTATAAGCATCAAGTAAACCAACACGCACCAAGCTATAAATATAATTGCATTTGCATAGCCATTGTCCACATTACCCATAGCAACTATCAAACAAAACAACATAAACCATATCATGTATTTATACCTCTGCTAGTTTTACGTATTTAGGTGATATGCACTCAATACTATCATAAGTCCAACTCGAACGACCATTACCGTAATAATACACATATCCACCATCAAATTTCGCAAAATGCCTTTTCACTTGTAGTCTTTCTGTTTTATCAACTAATACAGGTGTATCAACCTTTACTTTCGACCAATCAACAATACCTAATTCTTCTGCAATGCTTATGCATTCGTTGCAGTTTAATTTAGGCAATATATCTTTAAAAGCTGATGCGCCCATTGCTTTTTCACAACTACTTACTCTGATTTCATTGTTATAGATTAATGGCTTTTCATTTGTTAGATATATGTTATCGTGTTTATCAGCCACAATACATCTCCATCCAGCATCATGTAGCTTTTGGAATAGCCACTCCATACCCTGTTTATCTGTGATCATACTGTTTTCACTCTCCTTTATAAAGAACCCTTTGGCAAATTGTTTGATACTTTCAACTTTTTCATCAGTTGCATTTTCAATACCACACAACAAACACTCAAATCTAACCCACTTTTCTTTATGTTTATAAAAGAATATGCACTTACACACATCTTCTTCTATGGTTGGTTTACATACTTCACCATTAATGTCTATTGCGAATTTATCGTTATTGAAAAAAATTCTATCTCCAATCAAGTCCTCACCCACGCTCCTTTTTCCTCATTCCAAACAAACATCACTTCATCTTCCAAGTAAAAATCATATCCATTATCTACAACTTTACCGATATAAAATGTATTCTCATCACTCTCTACCGCAAGCTGGCACAAGAAATCAAATGCATCTTGGTAACTTTGAGGTCTTATGTAAAAGTCGGAGTGTTCAACGTAACCGCTATAGTTACTCATGCAAATCTCCCATTCTTTGCTATTTCATAATCGATTTTTACTTTAGTGTTATCAGCATCTAAACCACGTACATTTTCAATTTCCGCTCTAATTTCAAGTATGTTTAAATACTCTCCCATAATAGCCTTTTGCCTACGCAATAAATCTATAGGACACGTTGGTTTAAAATCTAAAGTTCCAGCATCATATTTAACAATCATTCTGTGCAGTTTGTTGTAACGCTCTTTTAATTCCTTATACTCTCCTCTAAACCTAGCTTGCCATTCAGGTTCACTAATACTTAATTCATTTTTATTTTCTTCATTCATTTTACTCACCTCTTATGATAGGGCGGATATTTCACCGCCCATACATTAACCAATTAACACTTTAATCAACACCACAAACCCAAACAGTAAAACGAATATCGATATACCTATGATCGCATTGAAGAATAACTCTTGCATATATCTAAATGCATATCTATTAACTTCTGCATTCATATTCGCCATTGCTTTTAAATCTTTTGTTTCTAGTGTTTCTATATTTCCTGTATATTGCCTAATAGGTGTACACATTATTTGCCAGCTTTCAACTTTTCCACTTCTGCTACTAATTTTTTGTTCATGTTAATTTCTCCTTTTATGTTAATTAATTTAGATAACTTATTTACCAGTGCTGCCATAACCACCAGCACCACGTTCTGTTTCGCTTAATTCATCTGCTTCTACTACATCAACCAATTTAATTGGCACGATAATTAATTGTGCGATGCGATCGCCTCTAGCTATTGTGTAGTTTTTACAAGATACATTCTCATACACAATGCTAATCTCACCTCTATAATCTTCATCGATTATCCCAACGCTATTGGCACATCGTAGCGGTGTATTGCTCATACTACTTCTTGGTGTTAATAACCCCATGTGATGAGGTGGAATTTCAACTGCTACACCCAATGGAATTTGTCGCTTACTATCTGCTGGTATTGTTACACTAAATGGACAATATAGGTCTAACCCAGCCGATACTTGCGGTAAATCGGAGTCTACCTTTCCTCTTGTTGGTAGTTGTGCGTATTCGCTAACCAACTTTACTTTCATTTTTTCTATCAAAACTTCACCCCTAACATAACTAACGCTTTTTTCACCGTTTTATAATCTGCTCCTACTTGATAACTGATTGCCCTTAATGACATTCCACTACGATGCATTTGCAATAAAGAATTTCCATCTAACTCACTCGCACGTGTATATCCTTTCTGTGGTTTAGTACCTTTTAAACCTAAGCAACATAACGCTCTACCAGCACTTATATTTCCGTACACACAAGCTGCTAGTGCTAACCAATTAAGGTTATTATCTGGAACAAACTCACTCATATTAACCGCCATTGCTCCACTCACTTTCCTTATAGATACGGAAGAAATCATCTGCACTTAATACCACTAACCAAGGTTTATTGCTTTTCTTCCAAGCCACAATAGGTATATCGCCATTGTTTGCTTGTTGTGCATCGTGTTCCGCTTGCTCATATGCTTTACGTACATTTAGGTTTTCAACGAATTTGACCTCTTGATGTATGTTTGGTAGTCCTACACAGTCTGATGCATCACCTGTGTTACCGCAATATTGTGCAGTTCTACGGACTTTATCGAACCCATTGGCTCTACACACATCACGCCACATACGTTCGCCACGTTTTCCTTTATCCTTACTATTTATTGGCAATGATCATCACACCTCTTTAAAATATCCTTTACTAACTCCAACGGAATATGCGACCTTGTGTTATATCGATTAACACCTTTGATATTCATGCTTTCAAATTTAATGTTGTTTCTAACATTATCTTTTAATAACTTCAAATCGATATTGCTACCAAACTTTGTTGGTTTCTTAACTGGGTAATCGTAGTTGTTGTAATAGGTTAGGTTTTCATAAGGAATTTCAAACCCTATTACATTTGCTATATATTCCCATATCCGCCCATATGCAGGGTTTTCAATCACGAATACCTTAGGTTGATAACGCTCAATGATTTTTAATGTGTTGTATATGCACATCTCACCATTTACGCGTGTTAGGAATGACTTATCATACTTGAATTGGTAGTTTTCATAATCAATGTGATTTCTGATTGTGAATTTACTTCCTTGTTCGTACTCACCAAACAAATTGATAGTCATATCCTTTTCTTGTTTCCAGCAAGCATTACCACCTTTCATCGCACTTGCTACACTCCAACTTTCACAGGGCGGACTAGCTAGAATTACATCTGGTCTATCTAGCTTGTCCAACTGTTCCCATAGTGCGTTAGGTTTATGTAGCGTATTAACTGCAAGGTCTTGGTTGATACACGCATCACCAATGCCTATTGATGTGATCGTGTGTTGCCCCCCCATATTCACGTTATATTCATCTACCGCTTGACGATAGCAGCCATTACCATCATCAAATAACCCCCATATATGCATCCTCTTTCCAATTCACCTCTAATCATTCACCACACATCCATATTTAACTTTACGCATACGATGTTTAACTTTCTTTACGTTATCCCCAAGGTACGCTAACACATCATTCTGCTTGATAGTGTTCTTTTGCATCGTTTCCCTTTTGCGTTTATACATTCGGTAAGCTGGACACTTTACGTGGCAAGCTACCTCTCTGTATTCGCATCCCTTACATGGTGCATCCATTTAATACTTACTCCTTAAAAAACACTAACCATATTGTCTTTCCCCTACGTTGGCCAATTAGCGGTTCATGTGGTAACAAAAGTTTTACCATTGGCAATGTGATTTGTTCCTCATTCCATTTAAAAATCATTGTTCCGTTTTGTTTTAACACTCGCCAACACTCCGATAGTCCTTGTTTTATATCTTTTTGCCATGTTTCTTCTAATCGCCCATATTTCAATGCTAGGAATGATTTGTCGCCAGCTTTTAATAAGTGTGGTGGGTCAAACACCACAAGGTGAAAACTTTCATCTTCAAAAGGCATCTTGCGGAAATCTGCGATTACATCAGGTTTTACGATTAATTTCCTACCATCACAAAGCGTTGTATCTAATGTTCGTTCGTCCATATATACAGTTTCTTTGTGTTCCTTATCGAACCAAAACATTTTACTGCCACAACAAGCATCAAGTATTTTCATCACTCACCACTAACAATCAGTACATTCAATAACGCAATTAGTTGGAGGTACTACAATATATCTTCCTAGTTTATCTGTAAAACAAATCAACTTTGTATTTCCTATTTCCACATTCCTCACAGCACCCATAAAATCTTTTTTATCTTTAAATGTTTCTGTTTTATATGTAGCCGTTCCGCAATTCATCACAACTAATAACTCAACCATATTTACCCCCCTTAGAATGGAACATTTTCACCTTGTGGTTGTTCAAAGCTATCAAAATTACTAGATGTAGCATCATCATTTGTTAATGATGTTCCTACAAAATTGGCTACCACTTCTGTTACATATCGTTTTTGTCCATCTTGTGTTTCATAGCTACGTGTTTGAAGTCTGCCCTCAACAAACGCTCTATTGCCTTTACGCAAATTACCAATGCTTTCACCTAGCTTTCCCCACGCTACACAGTTAATGAAAGCAGTTTGTTCTTTCGTTTCATTATTGCTATCAATAAACGTATTGCTCGCTGCTACTGTAAATGTGGCTACCGCTTTTCCAGATTGTGTATATCTAACCTCTGGATCACGTGCCAAGTTACCCATAATTTGTACTGTATTCATAATTCTCCTTTAAATCTTTTGTTCGATGCACATCGTGCCTTTATAGATACGCATCATCTCTTCTAAATTTGCAAAGGTTCTTGCATCAGCCTTTGCAATCATCTGCATCTGTTGAGTTGCCTCTTCTTGTGTGGAAACATTCAAAGGTATCTCTATAGTGATTACCATCTTTCTTTTTTTATTCAACATTTATCATCCTTAACATAATCTCCAATTAGATACTGTTTTGTTTCTAACACAACATATGATGTATTTTCGTACCCATGACGTTTTTCCCATTCTTGATAGACCTTGGTCAATTCATATTCCAACTCTTCAATATGTTTTCTTTTTGCCCTTATCAATTTACACATATAAGGCTCTGACCATTCGGCAATTTCATCCTCAACATCATAATCGCAAATATCCTCAATCACTCGTTCGGCATCAACCTTTGGAACATAATAGTAAGGATGCCCAATATTTACTTTTTTATATGGCATATAGCAATCACACATATAACTATGATCACTATCACCTGTTTCGTATGCTTCGCCATACGTTTCTATAAAATCTTTAATAGCATCTTCAATGCTATTTTGTGGCGCACCTGCATATTCATCTAACACCCAGCAATATTTAGTTTCATCTTTAACTAACACAATCTATCACTCCTTACCAATAACTAAGCTGGTTTAGTTCAGCTTTAACTTCATCAACAAACACATCGTAGTTAGGATGAATATGGCAATCTACTGTTGCCTCGTTCCTCATAATTTCAAGTAAGTTTTCAATCTTCACTCTTGCCTGTGCCTCGCTAGTTGCCATGACTTGAAAACTAACGTTAAAGCTAACGTTTACACTTACATCAAACTCTTTCACTCTTTCTTTCATTTATCCACCTATTGCTTGTTTTAAAAGTGTCTTACCACTATCTGACAAGTTACTTTGTTCAATTACTTTTGCCACCTCTACTGGTTCTTTTGCTACCTCTACCAAGTTTCCTGTAGAAGTCATTTCTATTTGCTTTTGACCAGCACCAATCAATGCACGTTCACGTTCTGCTTTCTCCCTTGCTTTAAGTAGCAAGTGATTGTCTTTGATTGAATTTGCCATCCGCTGGCGGTGTGTTTCACGTTCTGCCAGTTGCTCGTAACATCTAATGAATTGTGATCTACAACTTGCCTCGTTATATTCATTCCCCATTCTAGGGTTAAACGAAGACCATATTGTGCTTGCAGCTTGTAAGGTTATACCTTGTAAATGCTCTTTGCCATGTTCAAAGCCATAAGCACCTACCGCTTTAATGACTTTTTCCCATTCGCTTTGTGCGATTGGTAGTTCCTCATGTGCATTTACAAAGGCACTTAATGCGGAACATTCCTCTCTGATTTCTGCAATCGTTGGTAAGAATTTACATCTATCAATTAAATTATTCACCGCTTGTTCCAACGTAACTGGGTTAATATCTGATAGCTTATAAACATATAATTTCATGCGTTCCTTTGGCATATCAGTACTGTACGCTAGCTGTAACATCGATAGTGCTTTCACTATCTGTTGCTGATTGTTCATTTGCACCCCCAAACTCTTGCATTAAATCATTAACAACATCAATGGCTTGTTGTTTCTTACTCACTTTTACATTTCTGTATTCACTACGCTCCCATGTTCTGACCGCTGCTTTCCAATCTTTCATGGAATTCTTTCCTACTTTCCAGCCATTGCTTTCGTAGTAGTCAAAGAAATGTTCAGCGTTTACATTATTGTTTCTTTCAATACAGTATTGTTTGATTTCAGATAGAGTAGGTTTAACAAAGCGTTTAGCTTTGGTAGGCGATTTATTCGCCTTAGTATCTAACTCTGTCTCTAACTCTTTCTCTATCTCTAACTCTTTCTCTATCTCTCCGTAACCATTTTGTAACATTGGTGTAACATTGTTACGCTCTAACTTATCCTTTTTGGCTCTACACCTACGCATTCTGCTAGCTGCAGCAGTTTCGCACCCTGTACTATCTTTTGTATCTGGTAAATAGTATTCTTCATCAGAACACATTTCAAGTAGTCCGCTTTTGAGTAAGTACTGTATTGTTATTTGTACATTTTCTTCTTTTTCATCAAGATCTAATGCGAGTTCTGATGCAAAATCATCTTCAAGTCCATCAAAGTAAAGTTTTCCATCACTCATGATTGAACGTAGTAACATTTTGAGATAGATAATTGTATAGGTATCACCACCTGCAATCTTTCGTAATCGTTTAATTTCTTTTCTTTGGAAAAAGTCTTTATGCAACTTCAACCAAAAATATCGTTTTGGTTCGCTCATAGGCACTATCTACCATAAACATGATCACAAGCGGTTTCTTTATACTGTGGTTTTACTTCCATAATCTCACCAGCACTTGCACACTTAACTTTTGGTTGCGTTTGCTTAATCACATCAAGCACATCTTTTAATTCTGTGATTTCACCATCATGTGATTTATATGTACCTTGCGATTGTTCTAATTTCTCAATTCGTTTCTTCACATATAATTCAACTACATCAATTCTTTTCATACTCATCTGTCCTCTTTTCTACTTCCTCTAATAAGTGCTTGCGTATCTCTTTTGCGAACACTCCATGTGCTTGATTGTGGCATTGCATACACAAGCAAGCTAGATTTCTTAATTCACTCAAACCACCTTGTGAACGGAACACTATATGATGGCATTGTTCTGCCCTGTAGCCACATATAACGCATTGTCCGTTATCACGTTCATAGGCTTGTTTTCGTGTTACTGAATATAGTTTTTCATCCTCACGTTTTCTTTTGTTCACTCTCCCACCCCTTAACCAATGATTGGATATAATCGCTATCATCAAGTTTTATTCCAAGCTGGTTGCACTCATCAACCAAGCAATCAATAAGCCGTTGCATTTCTGCAGTTGTATATACCGATGAGCCGTGGTAACACATGATGTTGTGATAGCCTTTTAGACTTTGGCATTCGCCAGCATCTTCGGCTATCCAGCCTATTCCATGTCCTTGCCATATCGTTATGTAGCGTTCGACTGCATCCTCACGGACTGGAACATATGTGAAATGTCCACAGTCCTTTATAGCTTTTTTGTATACATCCTCTTTTGTTGTGTAGCTATTTTTGCTTAACTCAACTGCAATCTTTTGTGCTATAAGCCAGCAATAAGAATTGGCATTTAGACTTCTTGATTTAGTTTTACGTTTGATTTCTACTGTGTATTCTTTATCAGTAGTAATCTTTGATAGATCATTGTCATGTGGTGCTGGTATTACTACCATTACACCTAGTGGCGAACGTAACAGTTCAATACCTTTTACGCTCCACTTCATAGCGACATTAACCAAGATTTAACTTGCTTTAACTCTGTTAGGTCTAACAATTTTGAAGACGATTTGTTGAAAGTTGTTTTTATGTAAGATGCTACTGTTTCATTTGGAACACCTTTTACTTTTACAAGTTTTGTTACTTCATGTAGTATTTGTTTTGTTAATTCGGTTTCATTGTTGCTTTGTGCATCATCATCTTCATCCCAAGCCACACCAAGAATAGAAGATAAAGAATATCTTCTTGCATATGTAACCACGCTACCTACACCTTGAGGGTCTTTTTTCATTAGTGGTAATGTGAATGGGTCGCTTTCAAACCACTCACCGCTAGTGTGTAACAGAACAGTAACAACAGTTACCTCTTCTTTTGATGTTGATGGCACTTGCAAGAATGATAAGCCGTTTTCTGAAAGTACTGGTCTTACTGTTTGTAGCAAACTATCAAGCGTTACATATTTTGCTTTTAAAAAAGCATTTTCTTTTGTACGCTCTGGGTCAGATACTTCCGATTGAAATTTAGCTAACGCCTTTGCTATCTCTGTTATTGTTTCACTTTTATTCATTAAATTTCACTCCACTCCACACCTAACTTAATCAACAAATCATTGATTGCTTTTCGTTTTCTTGCGTTAATATTTCTAACAACATATGTTACTGTTGCCACTTCCTCAAAAACTTGTGTAGGTTCTAATGTTTCATCTTGTTCTACAGTAGCCTCTACTGGTTCTTGTGGTGCTTTTGCTTTAAGTTCAATCTCTAAACGCTTTTCAAACTCTGCAGCAATAACACCATCAAGTTCACTAAATGGAACATTATTTACACAATGTTGAATTTCTTCGTACTGAATTGGTGTATCTAATGCGTAGTTTTGATTGAATAAGTCAATTTTCATCTTAATCATTTCTACTTTTTCAGCTTGCATACGTTTTAGATCATCATCATTTTGTTGTTGTTCTAATACACCTTTCAGCATTTCTTCAACAGATAGTGCAACATCGGACATTTTAGCGGTTTTGTTTTCCCACCATTTAGGGTTTGGCATTACTCGATTTTTATATTCTTCTCTAATGCCTAATGATTGTGCTTTATCTTCAACCATTTTTAATACTGTTTCTTTACGTTTCAGCATCTCTTGTTGTTCAAATTCACCAATTTGATTTGCGATAGGGTTTTCAACTCGGCTCACAACTGCAAGCACTTGTTCTAACTCTGCGGTAAATGTATTGTATGGAATTTTTAACTCACGTTTTTTATCAGCACCAAATCGTGTTAGCTTTGTACGGATAGATACAATCTCTTTTAAAACAGATTTCATTTCTTTTAGGTTATCTTCCGTAACAATTAACCCATTATATTTTTCTAATTTTTCTTCAAGGTACTTCGCAAGTTCTGCGTTATTCCAAGTTAAAGTTAAGTTGCTATCAATCACTTGTGGCTCGATAGCTGGTTGTACAATTACATCAACAGTTTCCATTTAATTCTCCTTATACTTGTGATAAAATATAAGTAGAGATATTTCGCATATTCTCTACTAAGTCCGTTGAAACTTCTTCTAAAACTTTTCACAACGGACTTTTTTCTTTTCGTAATATTGGATATCGTCTAACCAATATCCAACCAATATCCACATCACCACTCCTAGCATTGATTGACAAAAGAATGTCCAAAAGTCTATCGTGTCTAACTGTAGACTTCCCATTCCACCAATCACTAACACCGCTGCAATGGTGCGTAGTGCGTAACATAACTTAATCATTCAAATCTTCTCCTACAATCACTAGCATTTGGCTGGTGATTTTTTTTATTTCACTCTTCAACTTATGATTTTCTTTCCTTAGGCTCTCCACCTCACTTTGTAGTTTTCTGTAACCGATTGCGTTGTATTCATCCTCAACACCTGCTAGTGCTTCAACCTCTTTTTTGCTAAACTTCACACCACTTATATTTGGTAGTTGTGTTAGCTTTCCATCATTTCTTAGGTTGTAAACAGATGTTGTTGAGATTTGTAACAGTTCGGCTACTTGGTCAACTGTATATACAAGGCTCTCCATATCTCATCCCCTTGTGTGAATTTAATTCACTATTTTATTTAAAAAAAATTTCCTTAGTTTCTTTACTGGTTAATCTCAACATATCAACCAATCGTGCAATTTCACTAGCTTTAAATTCGCTATCACCTCTCAACTTCTTATATAAAGCCTTTCTAGTGATGTTTAACTCACTAGCTACAAAGTTTAACTTAAAACCTTTAGCGTTAATAATTTCTTTGAGTGTGTCCATTCTACACCCCCTTTCGTTTTTGGTTATGTGTGAATTTAATTCACACTCATAATATAACATTATGGTGAATATGTGTCAACACTTTTTCCTAAAAAAGTTGATTTTTTTTCACGTTACATTTAAAATCATAATGGATAATAGCGTTAAGAGGTGATTTGATATGACACTATATGACAATATAAAAACATTAAGAGAAAACCTGAAAATGTCGCAAGATGAGTTAGCAAGAAAAGTTGGATATAAAGATAGAACCAGCATCGCTAAAATTGAAAGCGGTAAAATTGACTTAGCTCAATCTAAAATATTTGCATTCGCTGAAGCTTTAAACACAACACCAGAAGATTTGATGGGGTTAAACTATTACAATGATCATAAAGTATCTGAATACGCACAAGCGGTAAAAGATAACCCAAATCTTAAACTACTATTTGATGCAAGCAAAGATATGTCTAAGGCTGACATTGATTTTGTAATAAACACTATCGAAATGTTAAAGAAACGTGAGGGCAAGTAATATGTTTATCCTTTCGCTTATTATATTGTTAATAGTTATCATCATCATATTTTATATTTTGACTAACTCAACAAGCTTTCATGACCAGATTGGATTTAAGAAATTTAGTTCTATTTGGCATTCCGAATGTGAAACAACAAAAATGCGAAATGAAACCCCAGATGAATATATGGCTACATATATTTATGCTATGAGCCTATTTGATAACGATATTACAATTTGCGATTTTATTATGAAAGAAATAGATATAAATGGTGGTCGTTTGCTTTATACAGAAGTACTTAAAAATTACGAAATAAGCGATTTGGAGTTAAAGAAATTAGAAATGGTTGCTGATATTTATCCTTTTGACCCTCAGTTAGTTTTATTTATGCATCTTAAAACCAAATATCATGGGAATTTAGCAAGTAAATACGCTTATGATTTATTATCAAAGAAATACAAGCCTTGGTTTTATAGAATACACTAACATATAACATGTGTAATTTCATTCCCATTTCATGAGATACAATACTCCCATAAGGGGGTTAAGTATTATGAATATTGTTTTGATTTACACTAAATTAAGACCAACTCAAAATGCAGTATTAAAACTAAACGATGATGGCACTTACACCATTCTCGTTAATAGTGATAAACCTATTGATGTACAACGAAAAGGAATACTGCATGAGATAGGTCATATATTAAATGATGATATGTTCAGCCACGCTAATATTGATTTATTGGAACGCATGGCACACGCAAGGGAAATAGAGTTTGAGGGAATAAACTTCTACACGCATATATTGTGAGGTATACTATGCAATACAACTTTACAATAAGAAAAAAGGATAAAGGGTTTCAAATCATTGTAGCCTATAAAGACGGCTATAAATGGAAACAGAAGTCTAAACAGGGTTTCAAAACTAAACGTGAGGCTAAGGAATACGGACACGTTATAGTTAAAGAGTTGGATAAAACAGCACTACTCACCAAAGATACAGAATTAAAAGAATTAACATTCAAGGAATTTGCGGATATGTTCCTTGAAATAAAAAAGGCACACGTTACGCACAATACATTAGTTATGTATCGCCATGCCGTGTGTGCTTTCAAGTCAATTCACAATATGAAATTGTCAGATATTAAGCCGTTACACATTCAAAATGCAATAAATAAAATGGCTACATCACCTGCTACCATTAGTTCGTACTATAAGGTTGTGGAAAGGATATTCTATATAGCTATCAACCCATACAAGATAGTTTCAGATAACCCATGTACTGGTGTTAGATTACCACGTGTGGAGCGAAAAAGTATGATCCACACAATATCGGATGATGATTTAAACCAATTCGCCAAGTACATGAGGGAAAAATATCCACAAGCCTATTACTTTTTACAAATAGCACGATATACAGGAATGAGGTTTAGTGAGGTGTACGGACTAACTTGGAATGATATATCCCTAGAAAATCGCCAAATTCACGTCAACAAGCAACTTTCTTTCAGAAAAGGTGTTATCACCTTTGAGAAAACTAAAACCGCCAATTCGGTGCGAATTTTGCCAATTCCGCCTATACTGGAGAATATACTTATAGAGTACAAATCACATGAATTAGCGTTTATATATGATTTAGTTTTAAACCCATATAAAAAGAATGGTGTTAAATGGCAAATCAACACATACTTAAAACGCTTTGGAGATAATTTATCAGCACATAACCTTAGACACACCTATGCCACAAAGCTATTAGCAAATGGACTAGATGTAAAAACTGTATCATCACTACTTGGTGATACACCTGCAATGGTTATGAAAACCTACGTACACTATAACGATGAAATGAAAGCAGCAGCATCCAATGCAGTTGCTAAAATTTTTGAATAATTTTTTTGACGATTTTTGACGAATTGAAATCATCATACACAAAATATACAGTAAATAAGCACTCCTTTATGATTACATTCTTAACAATCATGTATAACTGAGTGGCATTTTTTATGATTTGAATATCTGCCGTTTCTTTTGCAGATCGCGCTCTATCTGCGGCAGATAAGAACTGCGGCATCGCAATGGCTGCTAAAATAGCAATGACTGCAACCACAACCATTAATTCTACAAGGGTAAAACCACCTTTTCTCGACTTGTTAAGTCCGTCTCGAACACGACAAATATGCAACCGCTCTACTATCCATTGTCCACACATTTCTAATCTATGATTTATCCCATGAACCATATGTATAACGGAACTCATAATATCCTCCTTTTACATTATTTAAAACAATTCGATGCTATATAATATTTGTAAAATGATGTCTATTGTCCGCCTAGTTTGGCAATAGACGTAAATAAGGGATACATAACAGATACGACTAATACGGCTACACCAATGCCCATCACGGTTAAAAGTACAGGTTCTAATAGTCGCTCTAAGCGACCGATATATTTTGAAAGTATAGACTCATAGTAGTGACCACAATGGTTTAACATCTTTACTAACTCACCGCTTTCTTCTCCAATAGAAACCATTTGCCATATAAAATCATTTCCTATATGACCATTGCGTAAGCTTTCTTCAAAAGAATGGCCAGTTAATAGTTTTGCCTCCACCTGCTCACTACATTCACTGCCATATAGATTACCCCATAAAGGACGAGTAATATTTATGGTGTGAATGATCGAAATACCCGAGTCAAGCAACAATGCCCAGACTTTCAACATGCTCGTATAGTACACACAAGTACTCCATTGGTATCGGTGAGCCAACTGCCAAAGCCAACGATGTACTTTACGTCTCATACTATGCTGCTTATAAGCCAATACTATTGAACCTATTACAACACTATGTATACCTATTACCATCAAAGGATGTTCCTTTAACCCTTGTCCTAATGCAAAGAGGGCTCGTGTCACCCATGGTAATGTAATATGCATGGTAGTAAAAACCTTTTCAAAGGATGGAATGATAAACAGGATGGTAACGAGAAAGAATACGTTCATCATGAGAAGAAGAAATATAGGATAAGAAATAGCACTTATAACCTTTTGACGAAGTTGTCGTTCCCAATCGTAGTGACGTGAAATGTATTGTAAGCTTTCACCTAAGGTGCCTGCGGCCTCTCCACTTTCTAGTAGTGCTAAGGCTATAGCAGGACAGCCTTCACTACGCAAAGCTTGCGATAAGGTTTGACCTCGCTCAATCGATTCATACAAGGCCGTATATAGTAAACCTCGCTTTCCATGACAGAGTAACTGTAAAGCCCTTCGTAAAGGCACACCTGACTCTATCAGTAAGCCTAGTTGATAGGTTACATCGACCACCATAGAATGATTCCATTTATGTTTCTTCTTGTCTACTTGTAAAGAGATTCTATAAATCTTGTATCCATCGCGTTTCAGCCGTGTTGCAATCTCCTGTTCTGAATCGCCCCACATCAAACCTTTCTCTGTTTCATTATGCTCATTTTTTACGACATATTCATAAGCCTCCATGTACTCACCTACGATAATTGTTGATCTAAAAGCGTATGTAGTTGTTGTTGAGAGCCATATTGTGCCTTTACATCTCGCACAGCCATTTCTAGTGTTTTCATAGGTAATTGTGTTTCTTGGATAGAAATGATTTGAGGTTCTTTACGTGTCCGTATTAAATTGGCTACTGCATGGGTATTTAACAAAATATCACGAATAGTAATGAACTTCTTATTCCACCTAAGAAGTCGCTGACATATAACGGCACGTAACACTTGAGATATTTGACTGCGCACCTCTTCTTGTTGCTCTCCTGGGAAAAGAGATATCATGCGATGAACAGCCATTACGGCTCGCTGTGTATGCATGGTAGCCATTACAAGATGCCCCGTCTCTGCTGCGTGAAGTGCAGCCTCCAGGGTTTCTCGATCCCGAAGTTCTCCTACCATAATGACATCGGGGTCCTCCCGCAAGGCATCTCGAATGCCGTCAGACATAGACTTAATATCGGCACCTAATTGCCTTTGATGAATTAAAGACCTTTTAGGTTTAAATTCAAACTCGATAGGGTCTTCTAAGGTGATGATATGACGCTCCATTGTCTGATTAATATAATCAATACAACAAGCTAAGGTGAAGCTTTTACCACTGCCCGTAGGACCACAGACGAGCAATAAACCATCATGGGCCTCACATAATTTTTGTAGCAATTGCCCTTCACTGTTATCATCTAATGAAAGTTGTTGATGACAGAGTAAGCGCAATGTGCCACATATGGTTTGATTAGCTCGATATAGATGGACGCGAATGCGCACACCACAACAAGAGCAGGCTTCATCGATCGATTGCCATTCATATGAGGCTATACCACATCGCCGTAAAATATCTTCGATTAAATCTGTAGTACACAGAAAGCTAGTTGCCTTCAATCCATCACCATGTCGCAAATATATAGGCTGTCCGCATTGTAGATGAATATCTGTTGATGATAAAAGTATTGCTTGTTCTACAATAGTTTCTAAACTTTCGCTATTACAGCATGAGTCCACAACGATGCACCTCCTCAATAGATGTAACATGCTGAGATACGGCCTCACGGGCAGAGTCCTCTAATGATAGTAATACATGTGTTTCTAATTGGTCCCAACAGGCCGAATTAGCTGGAATCTCTAAAAATTCAAAGAGTGCTGTCCGCCCATGATACGCTGTACCATCGAATTTTCTAACTAACCTTTGTGCAATTGCCCCCATTAAGGTAGCTCGGATTAAATATGGTTCTACCCCCATATCCATGAGCCGTGTTACTACGCCTATAGCAGTATTGGTATGAATAGTAGATAATACGCGATGTCCCGTCAAAGCGGCTTTAACGGCGAGCTCTGCAGTCTCCTTATCCCTGATTTCACCAATCATAATCGTATCGGGATCTTGGCGTAATACAGATCTAAGGCCTTTTGCAAAGGTAAAGCCAATCTTCTCATTAATACCAATTTGAATGGCTCCTTTGATTTCAGCCTCTACAGGATCTTCGAGACATATGAGCTTTGTTTCCTTTAAATTTAACATGCGTAGCATGGCATATAGAGTTGCAGTCTTACCACTGCCCGTAGGTCCACAGATGAGCAGTAAGCCATAAGGACGTTTTAGTAATTGCTCAATGTGTTCAAAAATATCTGTACGCATGCCTAAAGCTTTAAGATCTTTATGACTGCCCTCATTGCCCATGAGGCGACAAACTAACGTCTCTCCGTATAAGCTAGGCAACGTAGATACGCGCATTGTTATGGCTTTATCTTTATGACTCCAAGCCCAACGGCCGTCTTGAGGCAATCGTTTCTCGCTAATATCTAAGGAACTACAAACCTTAATGCGATTAATAATAAGCTCCGCCTCTTCATTAGATATGGTCATGTAATTTTCTAACAATCCATCTTGTCGTAGTCGAACATGTACACCACTTTTAACAGGATCAAAATGAATATCGCTCACATGATGTTCTAAGGCATGCAAAATAATATCGTCTAATGTCACGTCTACATACATGGTCACCTCCAATACCTTGCGGTATGTTTTTACCTCACACTAGCGTATGGCGTTATAGGTTTCGACATCCTCCTCAAAATCCCTTTTTAATTTTTAAAAATCCACGAAGCGAAAACTTTTTTATTTTACGCATACAAAAAAGGCGCCCCGAAGGGCGCCCTTATTGGAGTATTAGATATTACGTATCTTATTTTAAGTTGTAGAATACGTCATTACCTTTATATTGAGCTGTTTCGTATAACATTTCTTCAATGCGAAGCAATTGATTGTATTTTGCTACACGTTCAGAGCGAGCTGGTGCACCAGTCTTAATTTGACCAGCATTTACAGCTACTGCAATATCAGCGATAAATGTATCTTCTGTTTCGCCAGAGCGGTGAGATACTACACATGTATAACCTGCGCGTTTAGCAAGTTCCATAGCGTCGAATGCTTCTGTTAAAGTACCGATTTGGTTTACTTTTACAAGAATAGAGTTACCTACACCAAGCTCAATACCGCGAGCCAAACGTTTTGTATTAGTTACGAATAAATCGTCACCAACGAGTTGTACGCGATCGCCAAGGCGTTCTGTCAACAATTTCCAACCATCCCAATCTTCTTCAGCAAGACCATCTTCGATGGATACGATTGGGTATTTACCTACTAAGTATTCGTAGAATTCCACCATTTCAGCAGCTGTTTTAACTTTGCCTTCGCCAGCTAAATTGTATTTGCCATCTTCATAGAATTCAGAAGATGCAGAATCAAGAGCTAATTTAAAGTCTTTACCAGGTTCATAACCTGCCGCTTTAATAGCTTCACAAATTACTTCTAATGCTTCTTCGTTGGATGCCAAGTTAGGAGCAAAACCACCTTCGTCACCTACGGCGGTGCTAAGACCTTTATCATGAAGTACAGATTTCAATGTATGATATACTTCTGCACAGCTACGAAGAGCTTCTGCGAAGGATGTAGCGCCTACAGGCATGATCATGAATTCTTGAATATCTACGTTATTATCCGCATGAGCACCACCATTTAAGATGTTCATCATAGGAACTGGCAATTCTTTTGCGTTGAAACCACCAAGGTATGCAAACAATGGCAAGTCTAAGGATTCAGCTGCTGCACGAGCTACTGCCATAGATACACCAAGGATTGCATTAGCACCTAAGTTAGATTTATTGTCTGTACCATCTAATTTCAACATCAAGTTATCGATAGCTACTTGTTCAGTCGCATCATAACCAATAATGGCAGGACCGATTTTAGCATTTACATTATCGATAGCTGTTAATACACCTTTACCGGAATAACGGGATTTATCACCATCACGTAATTCTACAGCTTCAAACTTACCTGTAGAAGCACCAGATGGAACTGCAGCTGTTGCAATAGTGCCATCTTCTAAACATACTTCAACTTCAACAGTTGGGTTACCGCGGGAATCTAAAATTTCTCTTGCAATGACTTGTTCAATTACTGCCATTTCTTCACCTCATAAAAATCTAATGGGATAACTGTCATGCGACAGATATTATATATTGAGCAAAACCATATAGGTTATAACTCTAGTTAACTACTAATATAGTGAAAGTTCTATATTATGCTTTTTGTACTAAACTATGACCTGTCATAGATTTTGGTTGTTCTATACCAGCCAAGTCTAATAACGTAGGAGCAATATCACATAATTTGCCAGCCTCTAATGTAGCTGTTTTTAAGGTATCACTCATTAAAATTAAAGGAACCAAGTTTGTTGTATGCGCCGTATGAACTTTGCCAGTTTCATGGTTAACCATAAGCTCAGCATTACCATGGTCTGCCGTAATTAACAAGTGACCATTCTTACTGCGTATAGCCTCAACGATACGACCTAAACAAGTATCTACAGCCTGAACTGCTTTAACAGCTGCTTCAAAACTACCTGTATGACCGACCATATCTGGGTTTGCAAAGTTCAAGATAATCATATCATACGTTTCATCTTGAATGGCTTGTACAACCTTATCAGTCACTTCATAAGCGCTCATTTCCGGTTGTAAATCATAGGTTGCCACTTGAGGAGATTTCACAAGTATGCGGTCCTCACCTTCAAATGGATCCTCTTTACCACCGTTGAAGAAATACGTAACATGAGCGTATTTCTCTGTTTCAGCAATGCGCAATTGACGATAGCCACCTACGCTTAGTACTTCGCCTAGTGTTTCGGATAAAATGTCCTTTTCATACACAATATGAACTGGTAAACCATCTTCATACTTAGTCATAGTCGCCATGTATAAAGATAATGGTTCACGATTAAAGCCATCAAATTCTGGCAACACTAAAGCTTTTGTAAGTTCTCGACCACGGTCTGGACGGAAATTACAGAAGATTACAGCATCACCACTTTTGATTGTTCCTTCAGCATCAATGACTGTAGGAAGAACAAACTCATCTGCTGCATCTTTATCATAGGACTGTTGCACCGCTTCACAGGCTGATGCGGCTCTTTCACCTTGACCATTTACAATCGCATTGTAAGCAAGTTCAACGCGGTCCCAACGATTATCGCGGTCCATCGCATAGTAACGACCACTCACAGTAGCAATCTTGCCACAGTTTAGCTCTGCCATATACTCTTCTAAGTCTTTTAAATAGCCTTGTGCACATTGAGGGGCTACGTCACGACCATCGAGCAAGGCATGTACATAAACGCGGTCAATACCATGATCATGAGCCCCTTTGATAACTGCCTTAATATGCTCTAAGGAGCAATGTACATTGCCATCTGATACTAGACCAATAAGATGTAAGCTTTGTTTTTTACCGACTTCGTATAGTTCCTTTATAACAGGGCGATTATAAAACTCACCAGATTCAACGTCTTTAGTAATACGAGTCAAATCTTGGTACACAATGCGACCAGAACCAAGGTTTAAATGGCCAACCTCAGAATTCCCCATCTGTCCTTCTGGAAGTCCTACTGCAAGCCCTGATGCTTCTAATTTTGTATGTGGATACATATCCCACAATTGATTAAAACAGTGCGGCTTCGCCTGTACTACAGCATTGGTTGTATCTGATTGATCTCCCATGCCAAATCCATCTAGGATAACTAGCATTACGGGAGCCTTTAATTTAGCCATTTTTAACCTCATATTAAGCGTTTACTTGATTCGCCGCTTTAATAATATCAATAAATTCATCAACTACTAAAGATGCACCACCTACAAGGGCACCATCAATATTTGGTTCCCCAAGGATTTCACGAGCATTTTCGGATTTAACACTACCACCATATTGGATGCGCACGGCATCAGCAGTCTCATCATCATATAAAGAACGAATGTAATCACGAATTTCTTTACATACCTCTTCAGCTTGATCAGCAGTTGCTGTTTTACCTGTGCCGATAGCCCAAATTGGTTCGTACGCAATAATCAATTGACTAACTTGTTCCTTAGGAACGTCAACCAAAGCCCCTTTAAGTTGAGTTGTAATCCAGTCTAGAGTATGACCGGCCTCACGTTGTTCTAAACTTTCACCAACACAGACAATAGGTGTCAAATTATGATGGAATGCACTTTTAATTTTTGCATTTACCGTCTCATCTGTTTCACCATAATATTCACGGCGTTCAGAGTGACCAATAATAACATAATTGACGCCTACCTCTGTAAGCATAAGTGGTGAAATTTCGCCAGTGAATGCACCAGCATCATGATAATCCATAGTTTGTGCGCCTACTTCAATAGCTGTATCTCGTGTTAGTGCTACAGCACGTTCGATAGCTGTGAAAGGAGGGCAAACAACTACATCACAGGATAATTCCATATCTTGTAACACGCTGTTAAACGCTTCGATCAGAATTGATCCAGACG
>ERZ773050.191-NODE-191-length-37933-cov-4.881435_pt1 | contig 37933 bp, 59 predicted proteins | sample MGYA00580632_ERZ773050 | MGnify/ENA primary metagenome ERZ773050 (study PRJEB29015, sample SAMEA2738123) | human oral metagenome | biome: human oral; feature: human-associated habitat; material: saliva | place: China | collected 2166 ... | reverse complement strand
TGTTGTGGTGGACAGTCGTAGTTATGGGGAGGCGCACCTCACCAAGTTCCTACGATTGAAATAAGTTTCTGGTAAACGTCCTGATAGCTGTCAGGACGTTTTTTGTTGTATAGCAAAACCCGCTGGAAGTAGAGAGCCAGCGGGTTTTTCTGTTTTGCTTTGTTTCTCTGATAGAGCATGCCTGATGTGCGATTAGACATGCTGTTGAGCGAAATAAAGTACTTTAACAACGTAGCACAAATTGAGATTAAGCTGATATCAGAAGCTGAATTCTTTTAGCCATCCGGAGAAATAAATGGATTAGTCTTGACGGAGATGATTAAAAGATGAGCGAGGGAGATTATAGGCAAATTCTTAATAGATGTTACTTTGGCTTTATATAAGAATAAATGAGCAGCCAGCGGTGGATGCGTGTCCACCTATGTAGTGTTAATTTTATACCCAAAAACTAACATTTTTCGTCTTACTTTTACTCGCGTAATTGAAATCGAAATGTCAACGTGTCCACCGCTGGCTGCTTAGAAGAAATTAATAAAAAGGAGAAAAAAATGAAAAAACTTAATATTGAAACTATCAAAACTATCATCATCACGATTTTAATTACAGGAATTATCGCTTTCATTGGCGGTATGTACTATCAAAAGAACCAGACTGAACAAGTCAAAGCTGAAGCTGCAACAATCGTCAAGAATGTCAAAGTTGAAGTGTCAAAACAGTAGTGGCGGAGAAGCGGCAACCGTCGCTCAAGGAAACAGCCGCACCAAAGGTTGAAGCCTCGCCTACACCTCAAAAACCTGCTGTGGAGGCAGGGCGTGTAGGCGGCTGCGAAAGGTTTCAACCTTTACTTGAGAAATACGACTGGGATGTACGCACTATGTTAGCGATTATGAGAGCTGAAAGCGGATGCGATCCGAATGCGACAGGCGATACGAGCCTGACATTTGCACAAAATGGTCGAACGTACGGTTATTCAGTCTCGCTATTTCAGGTAAGGATTTTGCCTGGACGCGAACGCTGTGATAATCATGATCCGGCTACAAATATTGCCTGTGCCTATCACGTTTGGCGAGGGCAGGGGTATAAAGCTTGGTCGGTGTATACGAACGGAAAATATCTCAAATATCTATAAGAAACGGAGGGGGTAAAATGGATGATCCATTTACGATATGGGCAGACGATCTTGTACCTGGAATGTCAGCCAGGACTATCGTAAAAGATGAGCAGCACGTCATCGAATTTAATTTGATGGGACATGCAAAAGCCATAGTTGGTGTTGGTAGACGTAGCAATGGCAAAAAATGGGCTACAATTTACGAACACGAAGCCGAAAATGATTTGCAAGAAATGGTCCTATTGCAATCAATTTTCTATCACTACAAAGTGCATGGCTTTGATTGCGGATATTCGTTTGCCGGTACGACGAAACTAAAAGGTATTCTGTATCGAATTGGTATTAAGGAAAGAGAGGATTATAAAGGTGTTTATGATCTTGAAAAAAATAAAACTACTGTTTAAGCCGGAAGATTCTTTTTCTGACACTAAAGACGTATTTCAGAGTAAACTGTTTAATCGTCATATTTATTTTGTTCAGTGGTTTGACTACAAAGGTCGTATGCGGAGAATTTATTGTCAAAACCGCCGAGCCGCCCGGTTAGTGAAGAAGTCTCATAAACGACATCATGCCGAAATTATAGAAATCGTATTGGATAGGGGCTATATCTTAAGAGAGAGGATTGTGTGTTAAAAATGGATAACAATAAAGATTTTGCTGATAAAATGCAGTATTTTGCAGCGGGTGTTTTAGTAATCTTGACGACGTTGGTGTTCACGCTGCTGGGTGCGGCTATTGTTAAATTATTAATTTGGGTTATTGGCTTATAGATATTGAGAGAAAAGAATGTACATACTGATTTGGATACTATTCATAGCACTAATTCTAATTCTTGTAGCTATTTCAGAACGCGAAATAGCTAAACAAGACGAAGAATGGATGAAGGAGGAGAAGAAGTGGAGAAAGAAGTAAGACCTTATTATGAGGACGACTATCGATCACTAGATGAGGTCGATACAGTAGACTTGCTAGAGATGAAAGAGGGTGCACTAAACGACTTGAACGAGAGTGAGCGTACAATTCATCGAATTAACCAGATATTAGCTAGTCGTGCAATTTATGCCACGCAATTGGAGCTATTTTAAGGATTAAATATGAAACAGTATAAACTTCTAAAAGATTTACCAGGAATTAGAAAAGGCACTATATTGTCGGAAGGCAAGTCGCTTTTTGGCGCAAGGACACTAATAACTAAAAACGATGTAGGTCCTATTTTTATCGGTAATGACCTTTCTGAAGAGCTCTTCGAGGAAATCAAAGAACCAACAGACAGTATTCATTGGAAGCCTAAAATTGGCGATAAGTGTTTTATTCTTGAGAATGCCAATATAAGACCAACAAACTATACTGGAATGTTACGTGATTACAATGCTTGGCATACTGGCAGGGTGTTCCGCACTGAAGAAGAGTGCGAAAAAGCACGCGACCGCGAATTAGCCGAAGTCAGACTACGCCGAACATCAGACTTTAAGCCAGACTTTGAAAATGGAAACGGCGGCTGGCTTGTCGGCTATGACCACGAGGACGATAGGCTACTCGCTGTACCTATTGATTATATTGACTACGGCGAACCTGTACGCTACGCAACCGAAGAAGAAGCTAAAAGGTCTATCAGTGAAAACAGAGAAGATTGGTTAGCTTATCTCGGAATTAAGGAGGACTAAAAAATGGCAGGAACCAAACAGGGCGGATTGAAAGCCGCTCAGAAAAACCTAGCGAATAATCCGAACTTTTACGCAGAAATCGGCGCAAAGGGCGGAAGAAACGGTAAAACGGGAGGATTTGCACAAGACATTGAATGCGATTGTGATCTAATCGACGGTCCTCACTTTGTAAAGAAGTGTGCAGGTAAAAAAGGCGGTCGCATAAGCAAACGTAAATAAACGGGTACAAATTGTACCCTGTAGGAACCAATTTCCCCACTTGGGAAAAATGGTTTAGAACATTAACAATTCAACCGCAGAACTGGCAGCATGATCTGAGGAATAAAGCTGGGTTCCCACATGGGAGTAAGCCGAAAGGTGAGAAATCCTTCGCTCCGTGATTGTGCTGTCAACTGGACAGATGATATGCACAACTCCTTTCTGTCGGCGCGCCACACCCGCCCGGTGCGCTGTCTAAAACTGTGAAACGTTGCGAGCTGGAATTGAAGCAACCTGCAGTGCAACGTGTATCGTCTGTTCAACTGGTAGCACCAACGCACCTTTTTTGTTTATCGGGAAAAAATTGTATGCCTATTTTTCTATTCTACACAACTATCATTTGGTGCTATCAACTGGCGACATCAATTCTTAAAGTAATTAACTAATGATATACACTTGGTGTCGCCTTGCCCCAGTTCTGCAGTTGAGGAGATTAAATATGAAATTAGCAGAAAAATTAGAATATTTACAAACTACTAACATGTCTATTTGGCTAGAAACGAGGGCTAAAGTATTTGAAGAGTTGTCTGACAAGCAACAATTCATGTGCATTTGTGGACGCCTGCCTTCTAGTCTTCACGAGAGAAGTTGTACAAAATTTAACAATAAAGTTACTAGCGAAACTGTCAAGCGACTAAAACACTTGTTGCCAATCGCAAAAGCTTAAAGGAGAATTATATGCCAGAGCCACTAGAAGTTTTATGGAGTTTAGCACCAGTAGAAATTAAATTAGAGCTATCTCTCAACGTTATTGTAGAAGTTCTTAAAATGTCAGAGGGCAGACGCGCAGAGATTACGCTTGATGATGGCGAATACGAGATTGTACTTAATAAATTGGATTGAGAAACGAAATGGAAACATTGATTTGGATTTTGCAAGTAGTACCGCACGCTATTTTTATCACTGGCTTAATCGTAGCTGGACATTGGTCAATTAAAAAAATTATTAAGGCGGTAAAAGAATACGACAATGCCTAGAATTAAATCAGCCAAGCGTTATAAAGTGTGGGGAACTAAGGGCTTTTGCTGTAAGTTTGAGGACGGATGTAAAGCTGTATACGTGATGGCTAACCGAGTATTCCGTAGAAAAACCCGACAATATCTTAAGCTTGTTAAAAATGGAAGGGAGATAGAATAATGACCTCTAAAATCGAATGGTGTAATTGGGTGTTTGACTATATGGACACCAATAAGTGGCTGGTAAAGCGTGATTGTTGCGATGACGAGATATTGCTTGTCCGAGGCGATAGTAAAAACTGGAAAGCCTACCAAGCGTCACTAAAGCTGTACCCTCTTGGAAATTATCCTGATGCCGGCTCAATGTGTCCCAATTGCGGCAAATTTATAAACGTCGTTAATCCATATGATGACGGTGAAACGTGGATGAAATAACCAACTACAAATAAACGAGAATAAAATAACAGAGGTGGAACTACTAAAAGTTATGCCTAGTATAAATAAAGGAGATATCAATGATTTACGAAGTCAATGTTCGAATAGTAAAAGAGGGTACTGTTTTTGTTGAGGCAAAAACTGAGGATGAAGCCGAAAGGATTGCTACGAGTGATAGCGTTATATCGAAACCAGGTTTTGCAGACATTATAGAGTACTACGCTGATGAGATTTATAACGTTGATAGCACTGTTGATAAATCAGAGATTGAAATTATCAAGGCTGAGGACGTGCTATGACAAAAACGAAGTTTAACATTGACTGGGGTAATGTAGTCACTTTTATGATACCGACTTTGGTACTTGTTGCTGGATGCCTGTTTATCGCTTGGGTACTTCAAATGTCCGAGCAAGAGATTGAAAACGGTAACACTTATGCTCGCTGTAAATCTGCAGGTGGCGAGATGGGCTACTCGAAATGTTTTAAGAATGGGAAGGAAATCTAAATGAAAATCATAGCAGAAAATCCAGCTGAAGAAGCCTTATTGTGGCGTATTAAAGCCTTAAGCGACGAGTTGGTCAATCAAGATAATCGATCCACTAGTATGCCGATGTGGACGATCCTAGATAACAACAAAGCCGGCAAAGATTATGGCGCAGTCATGTACTTTACTGGCAAAGCTGCCGAGCAGCATATCAACGAGAATAACCATCATTACAAGAAACCAATGATATGTGTTCGCAGCGCTCACGACAATCGAGAGCTAAAAGACGTTATTCACTTGCTTATCCTAGCTGGTGGTAATGAAATACCGAGTAACCATTATGGAGTTTTGAGAGATGCGTGATATTAACTTCGATATTGCAGGTCAAGTGCCGAGCAAGAAAAATAATAAACGGATTTTGAAAAATTCACGCACTGGTAATAGATTTATTGCCAACAGCGAGAAATTTAACAATTGGCACGAGGCAGCCATGAAAGAGATATGTCTTTTCTCTAAGGTTAGTAAGTTTAGAAACATGAAATGGGAGGGTCCCTTAGAAGTAATGATGGTTTTTTATAATAAGGACAGAATCCGTCACGATCTCGATAATATGGCAAGTAGTATACTCGACCTGCTAGTCGATGCTGGTTATTTAGAAGATGATTGCTGTGGAATAGTTAACCGCCTGATAATAAGTTTTGGCGGTGTTGATAGAAAAAATCCTCGTGTGGAAGTGACTATAACAGAGCTGGCGGAATAGCTGATTTATGTTATAATAATAAAAGTTATATTGGAGGGCAGCGGTGATGAATTTGGAAGGCACTGAAAATTATGGCTATGATGAATGGTTAGAGTTTTTTAGAAAAATACCTGCCGCTGAACTGATTGATTCTATAGAAGAACTAAAAACGAGACTTCCTGGCGATGGATATGCGGCTGCCATGCGCTGGATTGATATCTTTGATAATCCTGGCAAAATGGACAAGCTTTATAAGGGCAGGCTCGACAAAGAGATTGAAACTGACATTATGGATCTTGCGATCGGTGATGATGACGAGAAGTTTTATGAAAGCTTGATCCGTCAAAACGTTGAACAACTTACTTCGTCAAGTATTTCACAACAGGAAGTGGCGAGGTTGTCGCAGAATATCAATATTTTTAGAAAAGAACTGCAGAATATTCGGTCCCGCCGTCCAAAATCTGGTTCGGTCCTGGAAAAGGTCCTAGCGAAGGCGGCAGCGCCCTCTAATGCCGCGAAAAAAGCAAAAAAACCAACCAAATCTACATCTAAAAAGGCTAAAACCGCACCTAAGGCTGTAGGAGCGACGAAAAATAAAAAGGTGATTAAGGATACCTCTAATGCCGCGAAAAAAGCAAAAAAATAACCAAATACCGCGAATTGATTTGTATAATCCTGGTAATACTGAAAAAGCCGAGCTTTTATTTGAGCTGCTCGATGAGTATGGTATGACACTGCTTGAATGGCAGCGTTTGGTGCTGCGCCGTTGGCTGGCTGAGGACGAGGACGGTAATTTTGTCAATCTTGATTGCGGCTTGAGCGTGCCTCGCCAAAATGGCAAAACTGAGATTATTGTAGCGCGGATTATCTATGGTATTATTTTCCGCAAAGCTAAAGGACTGTTTACTGCTCAACAACAGAATACAGTTGATGTTGTTATTAAACGTGTGCAAGATTTTTTCTATGAAAATGAACACCAAGAAATATTCAATTTATTAACGCCGAGGTTTCGTAAAAAACCAAGAAATTATAAGTTTATTGAATTTTTGAATGGCGCTGAGTATCATTTTTACACTAGGACGCGCATGGGTGGTTTGGGATCTACTAACGATGATCTAATATGTGATGAGGCTGCAGAGATGCTTGATTCACATCAATCAGCACTAGTGCCAACGACTGCATCAGCCAAGACAGGCAACCCTCAAATTATCTACGCTGGAACGCCGCCGATGGCAGAGACTGTCGGTGAGGTGTTTGCCAGAAATAGGCGGAACAAGCTAGAAGGTGCTGCTGGTGTTTGGACTGAGTGGGGTGTTGAAAAGATTACTGACGTGCATGACAAGGAAGCTTGGTTAGATACCAATCCATCGCTGAATATATTTTTGCTTGAAAAGGTGATACAGACTGAAGCTGACAGTATGACGATAGATGATTTTAATCGTATGCGGCTTGGTTGGTGGGATGGTATTGATAATAAGCGAGCGATTAAACAAGCCGATTGGGATGACCTTGCTACTGAGAAACCTGACTTTGATGACGGCTTTAAGCCTGTATATTCTGTAAAGTTCCCCCCAAACAGAAGCTCGTGGTCCCTAGTAGTTGCGCAGCCACTAAAAGATGGACGTGTACATGTTGAGGTGGTGATGAGCCGCCCGATGAGCGAGGGATTTCATCGTTTATCGAAATGGCTGATCGAGCGTTGGAGGCAAGCAGCAGTGATTATACTTGATGGAGCGACTGGAGCGCCGATACTGTTTGAGGAGCTTACAAAGGCTGGCATTCCTAAAAAGCGTATCATCCTGCCGACTATGAAAGAGGTGGTAGCAGCGCATCAATTTATGAGAGATGCTATTGATAGAGGTGAATTATCTCACTACGACCAGCCGCTATTAAATCAGACGGTCCGTATAACGAAAGAGCGGTCATTTGGTCGATATGGTGGCTTTGGCTGGGAGAGTATGACTGATAAATTATCGACCGCGCCGCTCGACGCTGCAACGTTTGCTTTTTGGGGGCAAAAGGTATTTCCGAAAAAACAGGTTACTGCTAAGGATAAAAAGATGAGAGCTAATCGCTGGCAGCAAGTGCTTGGCAATATCGGTCAGTCCTAGAGTTTTCCACAGGTTCACCAAAAAATCCCTGACTTTTTTCCATAAAATGTATGTAAAACGCTTGCATTATGTAAGCAACTTTGCTATAATTAAGACAGTCAAGCGAGGCACATTAACAATTAGAGGATATAACAATGAAACTAATCACAATAAAAGCTTTTATCGGCAGTAATAACAAGACTAAAAAACTTGAGGTCGACAAGATAATATCAACCGTAAACGCTAATCACGAAGCTTTTACTCTCGACTATCCAGTCATCGGATGCTGGAGGGGCGAGGTAGAAGAAACAGCAGTACTCTATCTATCAGACGAACGCCAAAAGGTGATGAACACGCTCAATAAACTAAAAGAGGTGTTAGACCAAGAAGCGATCGCTTATCAGATAGAGAATGACTTACAACTAATATAAAACTTAACGCCTCGCTTGGCGCTAGGGTCCTCTAAAAAGAAAGGAAAGGCTATGCCAATAGTAAATCGAATTGTAAAAAAGAATGGCAAGATTATCAAATCTAAGGTTGAAATACCTACGCCAGTTTATAATGTACGAATTAAGCAGGAAGTGTATGAACGGCTTGTGGTGCTTGCTGCTGAAAACGGTCGTAGCGTAACTGGTGAGATAAACTACCGGCTTGAGCAGTCGCTTAAAAAGTAGTATCATAGCTGTGCGATTGTTGTGATTAGCAGTCGTTGTTATATAGCGCTCTGTTTGTCAGAGCGCTTTTCCTTTTGCTAAAACAAGCCCCGCCCTACCAAGCTCTTGAATTTGGCGTAGGGTTGATATCGTCTGGCAAATCATCCCCTGGCATCTTTGCCCCCTTACGCCTGTTGCATATCCTATGAGTAAGCTGTAGGTTATCTATGTCATAAGGCGAACCGCCACGAGAAACTGGTATGATCTCGTCTAGCTCTGGTGACATCGGGCTACCTGCGGCTAAAGTCTTGTCGACTTCGCGACCACAGATGCCACAAGTATCTTGCATAGCATAAACTCTTTTGCGCAAATCCTCTCGTAGTTTTGGGAACTGTCGTCGTGGATCTTTAGCTGTTGCATACTTCCTACGCTGTGCCATAAACTTATTATAAAATAGTATGATGCTTTTGTAAAAATATTGACATAATATAATTTTATTGTGGCGGGGAGGGTGTATATCCCGGTCCCAGAGGCGCCAAGCGCGGTGAGTGGGGCTATTTTCACGCGAGAAAAAAAACGAGTTTTTCTGGCGGGTGCGCGGGTGATTGATTTAAGGGGTAGATGATGGTATAATATGGGTATTATGACGGAGGGACAGCGTGACTATTTGGCTGATCTGGCGCTGCGCAAAGGTGTGGTGCTGGAGGACACTGACAACAAGTCGGTTGCCTGGGCGAGTAAGAAAATTGACGAGTTAAAGGCGATGGATGACGCTGAGTTTTCAGAGCCAACGGCAGAGTTTTCAAAAAAGGTTACAGCTACCGTAGATAATATCATCAAGGGGATACGAGCGTGGACTTTTCAGAAATAACACTGGATGTTGCTGGCGATATCAATAAGGCTATAGCGGCTATTTTACATGAGGGTATTTCGCCAGATAAAAAAATAGAGTTGGTAGCGGATGTACTGAAGCAGACTGGACGCGAGCTGCATAGCAAGCTGTATTCACTATCAAGCGAGGTGTTTGGCTCGGCGGCGATGCTAAGTGGTGGGTATAGTGCGGAGATGGCTGATCAGGCGGAACGGCTGGCAGTGAAGATCGTGCGCAACAGCGCGCTGAATCGACAGACCGCCGCGATGCTACTAAAAGAGTATTGCGATGCGGTGTTGGCGGCGGCGCAGCACGAAGCTTTTACAAATGCAAAGTCTATGCAAAAACACCCGACATTGACGCGGCGCGCTAATGTCGGCAAGCCGGACTGTGCGTGGTGTCAGAAAAAGGCTGGAGTATATGTTAATCCGACGAGTGATGATTTCAAGCGTCACCATAAGTGTGACTGCGTGTTTGAGGTGAGCGGTTATAATTCGCGCAATGGTGTACTAAAGAATTTTAAGAAAGGATAATTATGATCGGCATAGATATTGAATTTAAGAACAGACCTAATGAGGACGGCACGCTATCGAGCTTTACGATCAAGGATTGCCTGGTGTCGCAGACGAGTACGCCGACCGCAGCCAAGCCTGAGGTGATGGTGCATATTCCGAAGACGAGTAGCGAGACTGTCGATGGAGCGTGGTTTGATTACAAAGGACACTCATATCACGTCGTTGGTACGACTATACCGTTGATTAAAGAAAATACGCCGTCTAGGTGGGACAGATATTGCATCGCGCAGCGAATATATTAAGACATCCTGTTGTGGACATGTGTATAAAATGGTATAATATAGTAAATAACCAAAGGAGGGTATTATAATGATTATTCGTAACAAAGAATCTGGCGAAACAATTGAAGTGATGGATGGCACCATTATTGCTGAATCTGCTTGGGAAGTAGTGAAGCCAGAGTCGGCTAGCGATGATAAAGACTCCGAAATTGAATCTGATGTTGAAGTCGAAACTGAAGATGCTGGCAAAAGTAAGAAAAAGTGATATAATATAATCATTACAACGCCACGCTTGCGGCAAATGCGGATAAATAAACTATTTATTCGCATTTTTTATGGCAGAACTCAAAGACTTTACCACTAAAGAAAAATTAGCCGAAATATGGCGAGCCTTGGATATTGACGAGGAAAGGCGGGCTGAGGCGCTTATTCATGCAGCATCTGCTCAGTTGCGGCTGATTGCTAAAAACAACAATGTTGATCTGGATGAAATCATCGAAAAAGACACTAACGAAGTATTTGCTGATTCGGTAGGATTTGTAGTGTTGTCAGCCGTGAAGCGTGCCATGCTGACGCCTGCGGATGCGCCACCAGCCACGCAATGGTCGCAGTCAGCAAGCCCATATTCAGAAAGCATGACATTTACTAATCCTGCTAGCGACTTATATTTTAAGAAAAGCGAACTGCAGATGCTGGGCTTGAGTAAGATATCTGGTAAATCGCAGATTGGCGTATTGAGGGGAGTTAGGTGATGATACTGGATAACTGGAAATGGGTTTATTCACAGCTTAATAAATCGGTTGGTAAATATCCGTTCTATGATGGTACGTTCAGCTACAGCGACTACGAGACGAGTAAAATCGCACGATCAATCGCTAGGCAACATGTTGGCTGGGGTAGACGCGCCGTTGAAATGCGCGCAAACAAAACGCGGTTTGATAGGTTTGAGAATGACACTATCGGGCTGAATGAGATATTGGATGAATATAAGGTCCGCGAAGCGTTTGATAATCTTAAGGAAGATATCCTGGTATGCGGTATCGGCTTTTTGGCTCTGGCAGGCGACAAGGTGATGCCGTTTACCGCGCTGGAGGCGACAGGCGTGTACGATTGGTATACGCAAAATCTGAAGTCTGGCGTGGCGGTGTTCCGCCGCAGTAGCACACCGAGCGTTATTGATGGTCCCGACAGCTATATGCAATTCTTTAGTGACAAAACGATAGTGTGTGAGAACGAGACTCTGAACGAATACGATAATCGCACTGGACGACCGCTGATGACCATGTTGACGCACAAGGCGACAACACGTCAGCCATTTGGTAGGACGGTGTTGGTCCGGTCGTCGCGTGACGCATTGATTGACGCCAGCCGCACAGTTCGGCAGGCTATTATTGCGGCGTATCACTACAACACCAAAGTCGATATTCTACTGGGTGTCGATAATGAGACAGACGTTGATGTGATCAAGTCGCAGACAGGCGATATCCTAAAAATTACGTCGAACGAGAACGGTCAGATACCGCAAGTAGCGCAGTTTGCGCAGCACGCTATGGCACCGTTTAACGATTCGCTTTTGATGTCGGCGCGTAATTTTTGTGCTGATACGAAGCTGTCGTTGAATAATTTAGGGCTGTCAAGCAACGCGCCGCAGTCGCCTGAATCGCTGGAGATTGTTGGCGATGACCTACGAGAAGCGATCATTGAGTGGCAAAAAGAAATCGGTAATCAGCTTAAGCACTTCGCAATGACGTTATGGATGTACAAGAATAACGTGACGAAAATAGACGATAATTTACGGCAGAAGCTTGACGCTATTTTACCGGTATGGTTGCCAATTTATCGGTCCGATATCAGCAAATTCGGCGACGGACTAAATAAGGTAGCGCAGGTAGCACCGGGAATCGTGATGCAACGGTCAGTGTGGCGTAATGCAGGATTATCGAGCAATGAAATTGATCAAGTTATCACTAGTATCGTCGATAATTTACAGAACGATTCAAAAACTAAATAAATACTATGATTATGGCTTGTGATTTTGTAAAGTATGTATTATAATATAGATACGTATACTTTTGACGGAGGGAATAAAAGGGTGACATATTACACCAAAAACGACGCAGGCGAATTTACAGAAGTCAACACAGACGATATGTTTAAGGAACGCCACGAGCGCTGGGTCAAGAACGAATCAGCAAAGATTCGCGAAGACGTAGAAAAAGCAGTGCGTGACGAACTTACAAACACTATCACTGAAAAGGCTGAGAAAGACGCTAAGGAAAAATATCAACCTCAGATTGACGATTTGACGTCGAAGAACAAAGATTTAGAGACGACAATTCTACAGAAGACCATTGCCGCTGAGTATGGCTTCAAGCCTGGCACTGAGAAATATCTTGGTACTGGCACCGAGGAAGATATGCGCAAAGAAGCTGACAACTTGAAAGAGAAGTTTGGCGGCGGGGCAACCGCACCGAACCGACAGCAACCAGGTAAAGCTAGCGCGATTCAGACGCGTACAGGTGTAAAGGTTACGATCTAATTAACCTAACTATTATCCAAGGAGGGTAATATTATGGCAGTAACTGATCTGCACACACTTGATATTGCTGAGCCGCTTGATAAGATGTTCTCAACTGGCGGCACTTTCTCGGGAGCTGTATTGTCTTTAGTTCCTGAAACACCGACTATTAACATTGGCGAAAACAAGCCGTTCGTAATGGAAGGTCGCGCTCGTGGTGCGCTTGTTCATGAAGGCGGTGCAAAGCCTGACAACGGACGCAAGGTAGTATCTAAGCCGTTCACGACAGCGAAGCTGGTCTATTCGCAGCGCGTCACTGAAGAGTTTATGCGTTGGACGGAAGCAAAACAGGCTGACTTTATTAGCCGCTTGGTTGACAACTGGCTGACGAAGTCTCTAGGGTTAGACCTGGATACTATTGTGCTGCATGGTATGAATCCGTCTACTGGCACAGTTGACACTGAGCTAACTACCTACATGACTAAAGCTGGCTCAAGCATTCTAGTTCCGACAACCGGTACTACTGCGGCAACTCTTGATACAGACTTTGCTACGGCTGTAACTGAGCTGGCGGAGCAGAACATCAACGGTGTGGCTATTTCAAGTGATGCATCCAAGCTACTCTCGACAGTTATCGAGGGCAACCAGAAGAAATATCCAGAGTTGGGTGTGTTCGGCTTGAGTGGTAATATGTTGTCTGGAAAACCTGCTGCAACATCACCAGAAGTTGCACGTGATCATAAAACTAAGCTGGTGCTTGGTGACTGGAGTCAATTGCTTCTCGGTTTTGCTGGAGTAGCTGAATGGCGCGTTCACACTGCTGGTGACTTTGATAATACAGGCAAAGACTTGGCTGGACACAACCAAATTGGTATCCGCATGGAGCTGCCGTTTGGCTTCCAGATTTTGGACACTAAGGCGTTTGCTGTTGTAAAGGCGGCGTAATATGGGCAACGACAAGAGCAATATTGCGATCGGTCTGCCTAACCCGAAAGGCGCTCTATATTGGGCGCCTCTGGGTACAACGCTACCAACTGACGCCACCACACCACTCGCAAGCGAATTTGTGAATCTGGGTTATGTGACTGAAGATGGTCTGACCTCAACGACGGCAGAAGAGGGGGACGACATTAAAGCCTGGGGTCCTGAAACTGTCGCCCGCAACCAGACAAGCTACGGACGTAACTTTACGTTTAACCTGCTAGAGTCATCGCGTGTATCAGTCTTGCAGTTCCGCTATGGTAAGGGCAATGTCAAGATTGAAACTGATGGCGCAATCACCATTGACGACACTGGCGAGATCTTGCCTCACGGTGTGTTTGTCTGCGAAACTATCGAGACTAACAGTGGTGGGGTCCGACGTCACCGCCAAATTCTAGGCGACGCACAGTTTACTGATCGTTCTGGTGACATGACGTTCAACAACTCAGATGCTATCACTGTGCCGGTATCTCTGACTGCGTATAAGTTTGCAGATGCCGCTGGCAAATTGGTGTATGTAAAGGAGTACTACTCTAAGAAATCCTAGAGGCTGGGAAGAGTACACGCAGAAAAACGACTTGCAAAATAGTCGTTTTTTTGTTATAATATATATCACGTAATTCTTATGGAGGGATGATATGGCGAGTGAGCCAAAAAAGACAATTGAACTTTGGGACGGATACACCGTTGATGTCAATATGCAGCTAATGGATGATTTCGATTTCATTAGTGACTTATCTGAAGCGCATCGAACTGGCAATATCTCTGAGCTAGTGACTATGTACATGGCTTTGATTGGCGGCGATAAGGTTTATGATGACATCCGTGCTTATATCGAGAAAGAATATGGTTACTTCTCGCAGAAAGCGCTACTAGAGATTACGGCGAAGGTGGACGAATGTTTCCCAAAAGCTGGCAATCGAGCGCAGCGGCGTTCGTGGAAGAATTTAGTCTAGTTGAAGCTGATTTCCAACAGTATTACCATCTGAACTTATTAGAAGCTTGCCCGATTGCCGACGGACGTCGAAGCGGTTTCTTACGCTATGCTAGGCTATTTGAGAATTTGCCAGTAGAAAGCAGGATCTTCCGCAAGCTAGTGCCAGCAGAGAGTTGGACATGGCGCGACGAAACATTGAGCCAAATATTGCAAGAGCTGAATATACTCACAACATTGACCTATAATATGAATAAGCGCAAAACTGCTAAGCCTGCTAAAGCTATGAAGAAGTTTGAGCCAGAGTATGTTTCTGAAATGCGCAAACAGCTTGATAAAGATCGCAAGAAACAGCAAGCGGAAGAGCAGGATGACTTAAAAGATTTATGGCAACATCTGAACCCGAACGCGCAATATCAGGACTAGCTGATCAGTTTATCAAGAGCCTTAGCAATTTCAGCGTCGGTGAAGTTGATTGTTGACTTTTTCTTAATAAACAAGCGCAAACTGCGAACGACATCAGGTGACTTGATAGCTTTTCTCATATTGTCTTCGGTCAATGCATCAAATCGCTTCCAGTACTTGTCCAGATCGCCTTTTAATACAGATTTCTTAGTAAGGTTGACTAAGTGCTTAGCAGCAGTGCGGATTGTTGACAGATTTGTCAGGTCATATGCGAAGATACGCTGCGATCGAATCGGCTTCTCAAAAATAACACGGTGCAACTCAATACAGCGACCATTTGTCAGAATGACCCAGTCAACGCCTTCGTTTGAGGCGTAGTCAACCGCTTGCTTTAAGTGTCGTTCATTTAGATCGATAGAAGTTGCTTTGGCTTCAACAATAAAATGAATCTTCTTATTTAATTGTACGACATAATCAACGTAGGTGCCGCGGATCATATGTTCCGTCTTTATTTCGTCAATCAGCGTGTATCCAAGCACAGCGCTGAGCAAACTATTAACCATCAATCGTGCTGTCGATTCATCAGCATTGAGGTTTTCCTTTTTTGTTAAGTATTTTTTGCGATATTCGCGTAATGCTTTTTCACACGCCTTCTCTTGAAACTCTGTAGACATACTATCCTCTTTTATCTTAAAACTTGCATTTATTGTAACAATAGTATACTCAAAATGCAAAATAATATACTATGTGATATTATATAGATATGTCAAATGTAGATTTTATTCTTGATAAATCTGGCGGCGCGGACATACTTCGCAACAATCCAGGTATAGCGCAAATCCAGATGCAGAATATGAATCGTATTCTGGATACAGTGAGAGCGCAATTTGTAATGGAGTTTGGTTTTGAGGGCAACTTTGAGCTTATGACAGAGCCAACGGCATTTCGTCAACGAGTGATGATTAAGGCTGCTGACAAGCGGACTGCTGGCGCGTTGAAGACTAAGCCAGGTTGGCTGGGGTCTTTTGTCAAAAACCTCAGCATATGATATAATATAACCATTACAACGCCACGCTTGCGGCAAATGCGGATAAATAAACTATTTATTCGCATTTTTTATGGCAACTTCAATCGGTACAGCATGGATTCAGATAAAGCCCTCTCTCAAAGGGGTTTCTAACGACGTCAAAAAAGCACTTGGTGACGCTGGTGATGGTGTCAGCAATAACTTTGGCTCTAAATTTAAGAGCAGTTTTTTAGCGTCATCTAAAGCGGCTTTTGGTGAGGCGTTTTCAGAGTTTGGTAAACGATCTGATGAAGCGTTCTCTAAATTTAAGTCACTAGCAGCTGGCGCGATGGTCGGACTGGGAGGTATTGCTACATATGCTGTTAAACAATTCGCTGAGTATGAGCAGCTTGTTGGTGGCGTGGAAACACTCTTCAAGAAGAATTCGGGTGAGGTGGTCCAATACGCCAAGAACGCATACAAAACAGCTCAGCTATCGGCTAATCAGTATATGGATACTGTCACGAGTTTTTCCGCGTCGCTATTACAGGGATTAAAGGGTGATACCGCTAAAGCCACGAAGATAGCAGACATGGCTATCACTGACATGGCTGACAATGCAAATAAAATGGGTACGTCGATGGAATCAATTCAGTACGCATATCAGGGATTTGCAAAGAACAACTATACCATGCTCGACAACTTGAAGCTTGGCTACGGTGGTACTGCAAGCGAGATGGCACGCCTTATCAACGATAGTGGTGTGATGGGCAAGACGTTTAAGGCGACAGCTAAAAACGTCAGCAGTATTCCGTTTGATAAGGTTATCGAGGCTATACATAATATTCAAACTAAGCTTGATATTACTGGCACTTCAGCTAAGGAAGCGTCGTCGACAATTAGCGGTAGTTTTAATGCTGCGAAAGCTGCTTTTGATAATATGCTGACGTCATTAGCTGATCCAAACGGTAATTTTGAAGAGTCGTTTAATATATTTCTAGCCAGCGCAAAACAATTCTTACAGAATTTGGCACCAGTCATAAAAAGCATGCTGAAGACTGTTTTTGAGGAGATTAAAAAACAATCGCCAGAATTGGCTCAGGGATTAAAAGATGCTGTGGATACTATTCGCAAGCTATTTGACTTTGCTAAAAATAATCCAGAGCTAATCGCTAATATTGTAAAGTTGGCTGTTGGATTCAAGGCTTTGCAGATAGCTACAGGCGGTGCGCGTTCTGCGCTTGATACGCTAAAGCCGTGGGCAAAACTAGGTAAAGGTATTTTCACTGGCGTCATCGGCGGCGCTCAGACGTTGATAGGTAAATTCAAAGATCTGAAGGCTGCTAAAGGTTCAGTTGATGCTGTGACGAAAACAATGGAGGGCGCTGGCAGCGCAGTCGGCACATCTGCTGATACGGCAGCAGGCGGCGTGGATAAGTTATCATCCGCAGTCAAGAAAGCGCCGAGAGAGTTTACTTTTGGTAAGAGCATGGCTAACTTTTTTAAGGAGATGGGGAATTTGGCTGGTGGTGCCATACAGGGTGCTTGGCAGCCGGTAAAAGAGTTCTTCAAGGGTGCTGGTGAGACTGTTGCCGGATTCTTTAAGGCTTTGGCATCACCGGATGTACTGGTGGGTGTGCTGTCATTTACAGCGGCTGCTGCCGGTGTGGCAGCCGCAATCCTGCTAATCGGCGGTGCGCTTGGTATCGTTTCGCCAGGGCTAAGAGATTTTCTGAATATGGTAGTAATCCCGCTGGCAGCGTTTTTAGTAGGCACGTTTTTGGTCGTGCTGTCTGCGGTTACTACCACTATAATCAGGTTGACAAATGAAGCTGTTATCCCGCTTACAAATGCAGTAGCCGGCGGTCTGACCGACGTGTTCAACTCAATCGGCGGCGTAATTGAGAGCGCCGGTAATGCTATATCGCGGGTGGTGGATTCTATATCGAATGGAATATCTAAAATCATCAACTCTATCGCTAACTTGATCAGTTCTGTTGGAGGGCAAGACTGGTACGGTACTGGCTACGGAATCACACGCAACTTTACTGCTGGATTGTTAGACGGCATGATTGATTTACTGCAAGATTCGCTGAATAAAGTGATTAATAATATCATCAATATTCCTGGTATCGGCAATGCTCTAAAAGCGGTTGGTGTGAAAGCTAACCCGGTCAATTTATCTGGTTTTAAGCTGGGCAAGCGCGCTAAGGGTGGTCCAGTATTTGGTCCTGGTGGTCCAACTAGCGATTCAATTCCAATGCTACTCTCAAACGGCGAGTATGTCATTAAGGCGTCATCTGCGCGCAAGATTGGCTACGACAAGCTGAATGACATAAACACGACTGGCAGCGCTGGCAATACGTTATATCAGACTATTAATATCAACGGTTATAATCGTGATCCAAAAGAGCTTGCTGACGAAATTAGTAAAATAATCGCCTTGCAAAAAGGGAGAGTGATGGGATGATAACTTTACGTGGTAAATTTAGCTTGGTGGCAGTAGTAAGAGATGATGGCGAGCGTCTTGATCTTACTGGTTCTGAGGTAAGACTGAGCGCTGACAATAGCTTACTGCAACGACCAGATCTCGACACTTCAGACATAGACTACACCGATACCGACGGCGGCGAAATGATTCGTCAGAGACTGTCTACTTACACTCAATCAATCAATGGGCTGATCCTGCCTAAAGAGAGTGGCTTCTGGAAGCTATATAGTATGATTAGTAGCTTTTTTGCCGCCAATCATACATTTACTTTGGTTTATGGAAAACGAGACGGTCAGCTATTTGCTATTAAAGGTGCTTGGCGGAGTAGCAGCTTAGATTTGCCTGTGCCAGCAGATGAAGGCAATACGACATTTTCAACCGAATTCAAAGTAGGCAACTCAGTCTTGTTCGAATATTCTGAAGACAGTAGTGGTCATGAAGTGTATTCAAATAACGTAAAGCTGGGACGTGTCTCAGCCGCAACTGGCGGTGAGGTCTGGGACAGCAAAGGGCAAGTTTATGATGCAGTTGGCGAGGTTTGGGCTGGTGCAAGCGGTGGGCTAAGCAGTGTATTTGTTTCTTCGACTATTAAGGTTTATCCTGTCTGGGTCCTGCGAGGTCCTGCCGTCAATCCATCAATTCAGAATAATACGACAGACACATCAGCGACTTATCACGGCAGCATATCATCAACCCAGACGCTTGTCGTTGATTTTTCGACCGGTGAGGCGCGACTAAACGATGCTATCGTTTCAAGGAATGTCATTGGTCAGCTATTAATCGCTCCGGGAAATAATTTAATTGGATTTGATGTGGAAAGTGGTGAAGCCACAACATCAGAGCTGGAGTGGAATAATGTCATTGGCTAGTTCAGATAAAAAACACAAGCTATTGCTGTATATTGGCGATACGCTAATTGGTGACTTCAATAAGTTTGCTCAAAATCGAGCGCTGAGCGAGGCGTTAAAAAGCGAGTCAGATTCAGCGACAGCTGATCAGTTTACTTTTAGTATTAGCTGGTCCAAGTTTAAGAGACACGCCAAAATACGGCTAGATGACAACCCAGAATCTTTACTGCGTGTCGGCAAAACTCACATGGTATTTTTGGTAGATGGGATGCCTCGCTTTTCCGGCTTTTTGGCGACCAGACCGGCGCGCAGCGGCTATGGGTCTGATCAACAGTTAGATCTAAAGTTTTTTGAACACTTTGCGAGGTTAAGCGGCGATTTGGTGTGTGATAAGAATAACACGAAATCACCTCATCGTGTCTTTTCAAATACACCTGGACATGTCTTTGTTCAAGACTTGATTAGTGAGTTTATAGCGCGAGCGAGGAATGCTGGCGAGAATGTCAGATGGAAATTTGGCACTGTGAATGAGCTTAGGTTGAAAACTGTCGAGTATAATGATTTTCAGACGGTTAGCAAGGCGCTGTGCGATGCGATGAATAATGAAACAGGAACCGGAAAGTTTGATGTGGTTTTTCGTGTCAACCCAGACAATCATAACGAGCAGATTATTGATATTCTTAAGCCTCGCGGTCGCCGTAAAAACATCATCATAAAATATCCGAGCGATGGAGTTTGTAAATTATGGGCGAGTGGTTATGCGGTCGAAGAGTCTGCTGATTATGCTAGTGATGTACTGATTGCTGGCAATGGGCAGGTTGGTAATCCTGAAACTGGTGAGGATACTGCTGAGCTTGCTAGTGCTAGCAATCATGCGGCTGTTCAAGACAACTGCTACTGGCGAGTTTATGAAACGCAATCAAACCTCAAATCTCAAGCGGCAGTTGCAGAATATGCTCAAAAATCCTTAGCACAGCGCAGCTTTGATTCGTTGGTCCCGCAGATAAAGTTGGTAGGGCGACCTATTGTCTGGGGTGATTCAGCTAACGAAAACAATGGGCTAGCACTCGGCGATGAGTTTCGATTTCAGGAAGAAAACGATGATGGCAGCGACTTCAGCGGTTGGATGCGGATAATTGCGATGGAAACGAGTTGGGATAATCAAGGCGTTGCTACTGTGACGCCACGTCTGAAAAGGGTTGAGTAATGTTCAATGATAATATTACGCGCCGCCTGATGGCAATCGAAAGTGAGCAGAGAGCTCAGAAAGTTGCCGCACCATTAAATTATGGACAGCTAACTCAGGGTAGTTTGCCGACCGCTGTTTGGAGCGGTTTTATTAGTCAATACCTGGCGCCAGACAAAACAGCCGTGGCGGAGTGGGAAATCATTTTTCGTCGAACTGACGGAGTCAAAAAACCGCCTCTGGTGCAGCTGTCATACGATCATGATCAAAATCCTCATACATATCCAGGTGTGACAGGTAGAGATCCAAACGCCGATGAAGAATATGGTTGGTGGTTACAGGTTAAAGAGATTGGTGAAGATTATGTTAAATTCGCGATAAGTATAGATGCATCTGCGTGGTGGATTCCAGACCGCGATGGCGCCCACTGTGATCTAACTGTGCAGGCGATATCGCCTGTCGCTGGGACTTTGTCGATGAGGAGAGTTCAATGAATCTTGAAAAGTGGTTAGATAAGCTGGAGCGCGAATCGAAGGCTCTTAAGCAAGGCTTTTATCAAGCAGCGACTAAAATTCCGCTATACTCTCGCAGCGGAAAAATAACAACTATACCAAATCGGCTATCCGGCTATTGGAGTGTTCCTACTAATAACACTGAAAGGGTTTTAGTGACATTAACCACCAAAAAAAGAATTCCTACAATCGCTCAGTTGGAGCTGAAGGCTAGTTCGGGCTCGGTCTCTCGTGTAAGGCGCACAAATTATGCTCATGGTGCTCAGTGGGTGATTTATCGGTATGGGCTTGATCCGTGGCAGCCTACTACTTATGATGTCGTTGTTCATTCGATGCTTGATGGTGATTTGACATTGAGAAATATAGGAGCATAAGTGGTATGAATGTAGAATCAAGGATTAGAGCACTTGAAAATGAAAATAATGCCAGAAAAGTTATATATCCGGTCGCAGCTTCGTTGGTCGACTTTATTCTGCAGGTTTCACAGGTATTTCATGTTCGCGGTGGCGGGAATACTATAATTGACGTGGTAATTAAATTTATTCCAGATATTAAGCCAAAAGACGGTCCTCTGTTTGTAGATTTATTTCCGCAGGTGTCAGCTAATGCTGATTTTTCAACACAATTTCCCAAAATGACTTTTTACCAGCTACCTCAAGCTGATGGCGAAGCGGCGGTGATGCTTGGAATTGTTGCGCCGGCTGCGGAGGTCGATTTCTATATTCGCGTCATTGCTACAGGCTCAGTGCGAGGGAAATTTACTAAAGTATAAAATAATGATATAATATTCACAGATAAATAACCACGTCACGCTTACGGTAAACTGCGGTAATTCAATTAAGAGGAGAATTATGGCTTTTACCAATCCAGGAAAAATTGTTAGACTACGTTCTCGTCCGAACGGGCGGGGCAGTGTATATGAAGCGAATATGTGGGCACAGCAGCACTCTGATGGGCTGTTTTCAGGACGTGGAGTTGTTAGAAATACTGTAGCCGACATGAATGTGTTGGTGGGAGGAACAACTGATAATCCAGATGTCGTACTAGGCAAACTACCGAGTGGCTTTTTGATCGCACTTGATATTATCGGTCAGCAGGTTATTAGAATTACTACACCAAGCTCTAATAAACGCATTGCAAGTGTCGTGGCTTATTCTGACAACATCGCACTAAACTCTACAGATACTAATACTACAGGCTCGCCGTCATCGTGCGGTTTAATCGTTGTTTATGGTTCTACTTCTGCGACACCAGTGGCACCAACTGAATCTCAGATTAGACAGGCTGTGACGCAAGACGGCGCTACTGGCTCGCAGGCTGTTATTGCAGTCATTGCTAATATTACAACCGAATCTTCCACGACTACAATTACAGATGAAATGATTGCTATCAATTATGGCAAGCTTTCGTCGCACAGTATAGATTTGACGACCATGCCAGGCAATAAATACAGCACGACTGAACAAGATACGGGTCAAAAATGGCTAAATGGGAAAAATATCTTCAGACAGACTTTTGAAGTGAATACACGGTCGCTAGGTAATGTAGAACAGATTATTGATATAGGTCTTCCTAAAACATCCTCCCTAACGATTATAAAAACAGAGGGCGGAATACGTGCTGGTGTTGATTTCTACCCCGTAGAGTATATCAACCCGAATGCACCAAGCGGACAGAACTCACAGCTTAAGTTAACATTTTATAATGGTGGCTGGCAGTTGCGATTTAATACAGGCTCAGCCGGATTATTGTCGGTTACGATATACTACACAAAATAATTATCCTATGGCAATCCAGCTAAAGTAATACGTACCTCTTAGCATAGCCCCATCAAATCGACGACACCTTGCTGTAAATCCTGAATTAGTAACACTAACCGCCCCAATTGTCGCACCAGCCCAAGACGGATTTGGTGCGTCTGTCCACGGATCGCTAGCGTTGCCGTAGCCGTTATACGTACATGTAACAACAGGCGTTGTACCACCATTAAACTGCTCTGGAAATTGTACCACAACAGTAGCTTCAATTGCGTCAGTAGGTATGACAACCCTTGCACGACCGCACTGCATTTTTAGCGGTTTTTTAGCATTAACGTCGTTGTTGGTCTTAGTTGCTATAAATCCAGCAACTGGCATGGTCGTCAAATCTATACTGTGCGACAAATCGAGCCGACCCTTGATGTTTATGAGAAATGATATTATAATATAAACATATCACGTCACGCTTACGGTAAACTGCGGTAATTTCAACTAATAATTTGAATAACCGCAGTTTTTTATGAGCAACACAGAAGTATCAGTAAAAGAGTTTGGGGCGTTAGAAGCGGACGTCAGACACATTAAGGAGGGTGTGGATAGGCACACTATCACCCTCGAGCGAATTGAAAATATCGCACGAGCTAATGTTACTCAAGCCCAATTAAAAACATACATCGCCGAGCATGAAAAAGAATCAGAAGAAAAATACGTAAAACGCACTGAAATTGAAGGTGTGATGAATTTTTGGAGCCTTGTAACAAGTAATCTGGCTAAATTATTCGCTGTAGCTCTTGTGGGGCTAGCAATTTACGCGACTAACAACTTAATTCAGCAGAACAAAGCAATTACAGAATTACAAGAAGAAGTTCAACAAACACAAGTTAAAAGGAGGTGATATGCCAGTTCGACAAATCTATGAGCCAAATCTAAACATCGGCGCACAAAGTGGCTGGTGCTTGCAGTATGTAGATGATGCGATTAGCTCACTAACTCGCTCACCAAACGCTCAAACAGCGTACTTAAATGAATTAAATGCTGGTCGTATAAACACAGGTCCTGCACCAGTAGGTATTTGGGTGGTAGGATTTTTGGGATTTTCAAGAGGTCAGTATGTAGAAGATGGACACGTATTCTTAATGCGAAAGCGCGCCGATGGCTCAATCGAAATCCATGACAGCGAAGTTCACAGCGGTGCTCGAGGTATTTACAACAGCATTGAAGAACTGATGAGATGGATGGGAAATTATGGTCCAGATTATCTCGGATATTCATACTGTTGCGACGGCAGATGTATCGCCGAAGATTACGACGAAACTCAGCCGACAGATAGAAAATTGGAAGAGGACGGCAATGCACGTGACGAAGCTAACACAAATTCAGCTATTTTTCAGGAACTAGAAAAAGGCGATGTCATTGCGATGAAAGGCTATGTTACGAATGGTCAAGCAGTCGCTGGAGATACTGTTTGGTACGTTACAGCTCGAAGCGGTAAATATATGAGCCGTCAGCTATTCGAGGACAAAGATTTGCATGACTTGCCAGATTTGACATCTCAATCTGCACCGCAACCAAAGCCAGAAGAACCACAAGAAGACTACAGCAAGATTATACTAGATGTCTCAAATCACCAAGACGACGCTATTGTAAATCATTTTCATAAGTTCGCTGGCGTTATTCTTAAGGCTGGACACGTCGGTCAAAGTTACGGAGGAGATGCTAACAAGATTGACCCTAAGTTGGTCAAATTCGCTAAAGCCGCAGGAGATAAGCTATTAGGTATTTACTGGTTGCCTTATTTCTCAACTGAAGAAGAAGCTAAGACTGAAGCAGAGCGTTTTATCGAAGCTCAAAAACTTGTCAACGCACCTCTATTGTTTGTCGACTTAGAGCCAGATTTTGAAGGCACACTCGAGCAACTGAAACTATTTAAGAACTTAGTTTTACAGAAAACTGGCAAACAAGTATTCACTTACGCAGGCGAAGCTATCATCAAGAAATTAGGCTTGGAACGCGTTGATTGGTACCCGAATTACGGCACGAAAGACAATTACGCACACGGCGCGCTAATCCATCAGTTTACCGATACTGGCAAAATTGATGGCTATGGTGGCAATCTGGATTTTTCGACGGCTATAGTATCAATTGACGGGCTTAAGACATTGAGTAAAATAACCACACCAACACCACCAGAAGAGCCAGAATCACCAAAACTAAGTGAACCGGACACAGTGCCATCTGAACCAGAAAGACCACGGGAAGTGCCAAATAATAAACCAAAGGAGGAAAAAATGGCAACACCAATATTCACTAAAGAAGACATCGAAGCAATCGAAAAAGTAACCGCCGAAGAAGCTAAGCTAGCACAAGGACTAGTTGAGACAGATGAGGCTCAGGAGATCATCAAAGGTATCGGTAAACGAACCAAGCTAATTGTGTATATCATCGGTGACCTGCTCTTGGGTGCAAGCGCAATCGCACCACAGGTCGCAATTGCCATTCTTTCTGACGAGCCTTATGTAAAGATTAACGCTATAAGCGGAGCTTTAGCCACGGCGGGGCTATTCTTATTGACCATGTTTGGTATTTACAAAAACGGCAAAAATAAATAATCTAACGCTAGTTTATGAGCTGTTCGGAAATCCCGAACAGTTGAAAGAAATCTATGATATAATTAGATTACGGCCTAAGCCGTTTGATTATCAGAATAAAAAACTACTACTTTAACTACTACTTTTGATCGAGGGGTAGTTTTTTATTTGGTGTAAAATTAAACTGTGTTAAAACGTATTATCATTAGACTTTATAAAGAATATCGCTATATATTTTACGGGAAGTGAGTTTTCCACAGGTTCAACAAAAAATCTCTGACCTTTTTCATAAAAAGTGTTGACATACGGCAACACGTTTGCTATACTTAAGACATGGTTGAGGGGCAACCAAGCAACAATTAACAATTCGGCGGCAAGAAAGGCTATAAAAATGCTTAAAACATCATTACAACTTTTCAGACTTAAAATAACCATAAAGCTTGAGTTGATTAAGAAAACTAAAGCTAGAAAATAATCGGTCGATAAAATTAAACACTAAAAAATAAACAGCCCCTCAACCGCCGCCGCCAAGAAAGGACAAATAAAATGGCAACATTTACAGGATGGTACTACACGGGCGACCAGCCAACACAAGAATTCACTTTCGAGGCAGATAAGAGCTTGAAGGGTGATATAGAAGAACTTGAGACGGTTATGAGGAGAGAGATGCGTAAACGATTCAGCAGAAGTACAGCGGAGAGCGCTACAATCGAGAACATCAGCATCGAATTGGATGAAGAGGCTATGCTAGAGAATATCATTGAGACGGTGAAGGAGCTAGACAGATATGAGGATTATGAAGCGGTAGTAGATAACGGCACTATATTCTTTTATGATGACGATGACGAGCTGGTAGAGGTGTTTAATACTGGAGAGGCACTCAGAAACGCGGTAGAGCAGATTGAATCGAGTGGTAACGATGAAGCTGAAATTCGCTACGACGGCTTGAAATACTTTACCGTCAATGCTATTTATTAAATATTAACAGCCCCACCCGAGGCATCGTATCGGGTAGAAAGGTACAGTGTGAAAACTAAACACATACACGTAAAAGTTTCAGAGAGCGATCACGAGATGATCGTCAAGCGTGCTACCGAGTTGAATATGACAGTTAGCGAATATATACGACGACTGGTCGTTGCTGACGTTGCTATTGCGGAATCTAATAAATAGTGATAAACTGCAAACGCATGGTTTAAGCATCCATGTAGCCTTTCCGCCCTCTGAAAATGGGGGCGGGTTTTTGAGGTCTTGACTTTTATTCAAATATTTGCAATACTAGTAATGATCACACATCAGGCATGCCCTCGCAAGAGGGTCCTATTAGTCCCTCGCCAGCGCGTTAGTCTGGAGGGGGATTTTTTATATTCCCAAAAAAATAGGATTTTTCTGTCAAGCCCTTAGCACTACGGACTTGTGGAAAACTCCTCGGAAATGTAAAACGCCAGAGCTAGCAATGGTGCTAGTTAGCTGTTGGCTCAAAATTTGGAGGGTTAACAGAGGTGAAAACCACTAATATTAATTCTAATGCTAATGCAAAAAAGTTTCATAGAAACTATAATTCTAATTCTAATACTAATATTAGTCGTGATAAGTATGCTAAATCCAAGCAGATAGAAAATATGGCGACTAGATTATGTCAGATGTTTGGAAACGAACAATACTTCGCATTTTACTGTAAAGTATTCTGGAAATTACCAGAAGCTACAGTTTGGCAATTAGCGGAAACTGCGCTAGAAGCAAAACAAACTCCAGGACGATTATTTACGTATTTATGCAAAAAGGCAGGCGTATGAGTTTTGACACTAAAGCAGCTAAACGTAAACTTACTGAACGGATTAATAAGGCTAAAGCAGATCGAGAACAACTTAGATTATTACGTAAGAATAAAAATGGCTGTGAACACGAATGGAAGGTGTATAAACAGATTATCAAGATTGATCATTTTGCTACCGTCATGAAGGGTCAAATACGTAAATATAGCGGTCCAACTTCACCGTATTTTATAGTTAAAGGATGTCATAAATGTCATGAAAAACATTACATTGACTTAAAAAATCTGTAGAATGAATATTTGGGGCGTATAAGGTGATATGTCAACATAATGTCATTTAAGGAGAGAAGAATGACACCATCCATATTAACCACCACCTCAAAAACAGCTGTAATTGACAATCTACATCACACAGAGTCTGCGTTTCAGACAGACTACTATACCGAAAATATACGCGAGCTGGCGTTTCAGTTTATTCATTATTCAGCAGTCGTCGAAGATATGTCGCCATCGACAATTGCAACCAGGGTGGTTCGCCTCAAACACTTCGTCAATTTCTGCAATGAATTACATAAAACTAACATAACCGAGCTGTCTGTCAGATGGCTCGATTTTTATTTCTATGAATACCGAAAAACTCATGCTGGATCAACGACTAACACTGTCAAGCGAGTCATTAAAGCGTTTTTCAAATGGTGCTACGAGCGCATGAATGTGAGTTGTATTAACCCTAACCTCATCAAATCGCACAAAAACGCCAAACCGCGCCCAAGATACATACAGCATCAAGTTATCCAGTCAGTCCTCCGAAAAACGGCTGAAAATAGCAGGGATCAATATATAAACATGCTTGTCGACTTCGCTTACGACACTGGGTTGCGCATTTCAGAAATAGCTAGGGTAAGCTACAAGGATATTGATGGGCTAAACTTGTATGTTAAAGGTAAAGGGTCCAAAGATCGTACAGTGTTTCTCACTGAGCGATTAAGAGGGAAGATAGATGAATTTGCTACAGATTATAACCGCTTTTCTGGTCCTCTATTCAAAGTAAATGATAAAACTGCCAGAGTGCAGCTACAGCGGGCTTTTAAGAAACATGCTGGAATCCATATGACGCCTCATCAATTACGTCACAGCTTTGCTGTTCGGTTGCTAATTGCTGGCTGCGACCTGATGACTATACAGAAATTATTGGGGCACAGTGATATCTCGACGGTCCAAATATATCTTCAAATTAAAGATGAGTTGGCTGAAAGTCAGTTCTATAAAGCTATGGATAAAGCTCAAGGCTATTGACATGTTTAACCGACTTTGCTATACTAAGGGCAGTTGAGAAGAGCAATTGCCCTTCCAGGTATTTTTACACCAATAACTCTTATGGCTCTCTACCAGCTAAAAGGTATAGCAGCCAGAAATTGTACCACCAAAACGGAACTGTTGTGGTGGACAGTCGTAGTTATGGGGAGGCGCACCTCACCAAGTTCCTACGATTGAAATAATTTTCTGGTAAACGTCCTTATAGCTGTCAGGACGTTTTTTTGTTGTATAGAAAGACTTCTGGGTTTTTACGGCTATAGAGCCATTGTGTATTTAGATGCGCTTTCCATACGCCGTCGCAGTTCACTATTTATATCTTCAAGTACGGAAGTTGCCTCATCTACGCTTAGTTTTCTTGCTCGTAATTGCTAAGACTACGTCTGAATGTAGTCTTAGCAATTCTTCCATTAATAAGGTCTCCAGTAAGGCTCCTTCTCCTTCTGCGTCACAGACTTCTCTTCTATTGATCTCCATTATTTATATTTTATAATAATTATTCTATTAATGCAAGCGGCAAGCTGATGACGGAGCTGTTTCGCTTAATGGTGTCATGAAGTTAACTCTACCACTATATCTAGCGGTATCGTATAATGGTTTATAGACAAAGTAAAAAGAGGAGGAGTGTAGGGAAATGCCATGTATTGATTATGGTCCGAACGGGGCAAATACAGATGCGCAGCTGGCAGTATTGAATAATAATTCGAGCAACGAGCTAGGGGTCAATACGACGGAATCTAGCCAAAACAGCGATCCAGATGTTCTTGATGATTACTATTCAGACTTGGAAGCTCTCACCGAGGCTGCCTACAATAAGAAAACTAAAGAGGAAATGGCAGAGTTGGCGGCTCGATGTGCTGGCATTTATCCCATAGAAGAGTGCGATACGGAAACGGGGATAGTGTTCTAGTTGAATGTTTTTGTTGCTAGACAATAAGTAAAACTCCGCAATATCCTGGAATTGTCATTTGGAGATTTTCTGCGGTAATTAAATCGACAGAGTGAGTTGAGGTAATGATCTTGGCGTTTTCTGGAATGGAGAAGCTTTGTTCTGCATCCGCGAAATTGATGAAAATGTAAGCACGTTGACCAGCTAACTCTCTTTTTAGTCCGAGAATAAATCCGTTGCCAGTGTTTTGCACGATGCTTAAATTGCCATTTTTAAGAATTGGGAGAGTTTGGCGCAATTTTAGTAGCTTTCGGTGCATATTAAGCAGGGAATCGTTTGCGATTTTTTCGCTATCAACGTTAATCTTCGTGCGATTTTCATTAACAGGAAGCCAAGGTTTTACGCTTGAAAAGCCTGCAAATTGCGAATCATTCCATTGCATTGGCGTGCGCTCCAAATCTCGGCTATCAACAACAGAATTGGCGGGGCTAAAATTATCTTGAATGTCATCAGCGGTCAATTCTCCGTTCGTCATGCCAATTTCGTCGCCGTAATACACCACGCTAATTCCTGGAGTGAGGAGATTTAAGAAGCTGAGGGCGCGGGCACGTTCTTCACCCAATCTGGAGGCGATTCGTGGCTGGTCATGATTCCCAATGCAGAAAAATGGCGTGGTTGAGTTTGATGACTGTAGGTAATTTTCGATTTTTTTCTCAATATTTTTAGCATGCCATTCGTTGTCGCGATATTCCATAAAAAACGCCGAGGCTTTTGGGTGGACTGTCAGGATTTGGCTGTATTGATGATAAATATCACCCAGCTTATCATCAGGGTAGAATTCAAACACCATTTGCTTGTCATCATATTCGTCGCAGACTGACGCTAATTCTCGTAAATATTCCTGAAAATGCGGTCCCATTTTACATTGATCGTGGATAAACGCTCCGTAATCGTTTGGATTGCCATAAAAATCAGGATTTGGAGAGTCGTCTTTAAGATCGGGATCTTTGGAAATTCCCCAAATTGCATCGACGCGCATTCCATCAACGCCCATATTAAACCAAAATCGCACTATGTTTTTCATTTCAGCACGCACTTCAGGATTATCCCAATTAAGATCTGGCTGCGTTTTTAGGAATGAATGCAGGTAAAATTGCCCAGTGTGTTCGTCAAATTCCCACGAACTGCCGCCAGACAAACTTCGCCAATTGTTAGGCTCGCTATTATCTTTTCCGTCGCGCCAAACATAGTAATCACGCTTGGGGTTGTCACGCGAAGATCTGGATTCTTGAAACCACGGATGTTGGTTTGAAGTGTGGCAGGGAACGAGGTCGATCATAACTTTAATATCGAGATTGTGAGCCTTTTTAAGTAGCGCTTGGAAATCTTCCATTTGACCAAAAGTAGGATCAATTGCTCGATAATTTGAGATATCATAACCAAAGTCGGTCAGCGGCGATACGAAGAATGGGGAAATCCAAATCGAATCGATACCCAGCCATGATAAATAATCCAGCTTCTCGGTAATGCCTTTCAAATCGCCAATTCCATCGCCATTCGTATCCAGAAAACTGCGCGGATAAATTTGATAAAGAGAGGCGACATCTTGCCAGGTTTTCATGGCTTAAGTATAAGCGAGATGAGAGCAAAATTCCAGTTTTTAGACGGTGATATGAAGACTATTGACATTCCTACTTTACTTTGGTAAACTAAAAATATGAATGACAAGAACGATATTTGGAAAGATGAACAGTTGCGTCAGCTGGCGGATGTTCTTGCTAGTATAAGTGACCCTAATGAAATACGAGCGTTTCTTCGCGATGTCATGACTCAGAAGGAGATTATTGAAGTTGGCGCACGTCTGCAAGCCGCCAAAATGTTGTCAAAAGGCGAAAAATACGCCGACATCATCGCGGCAACGAAGCTCAGTAGTCGTACGGTTGCCAGGATTAGCGACTGGATGCAAAACGGCACTGGCGGTTATAAAAACGTCTTCAAGCATCATTCTCACGTTTTGCCAGCTAGCGCTGAGTAGTTTGTGAATAAATCCAAATGAATGTCGGCGCGACGCTGGCGTTTTGATTTTTTGACAGTCAATTTAGTTAATTTTTGGAGATATTTATGAGTGAAATAAGAACAGCGAGGTTCGCTGCGCCAGATGAGGCGAGAGAGAAGTACGACGCGATTATTCCCGCGTATCAAGCGGCGTTCGCGGCAGAGCCTTGGTATGAAGTAAGTAAATGCGGCGGCTGCTCGTCAGGCTATTCTCGTCAAAATCCTGGTGATATATGTCAAGCTTGTGGCAGCGTGACTGGAGACGAAGCTTATACAGAACAGGAATTGACCGAGAAATTTGATGCTATCGGCGAGACGCGCCCAGCGTGTTGGTATATCGAGGAGACACCAGCGGGACTAGCATTGGCGGCGGTCGCTTGGACGGCTGATCCAATACAGATTGCGGCGGAAAAATATCCTGGGTCGCTAGAGATGGCAGCGTGGCTTAAGCAAAAGTACGCGCCAACCGCTGCTCCTAACTCAGAGATATTGTGGCTGGACGAAGTTTTTGCTGACCGCCAAGTCTCGAGACGTAATAATCTAGTAAATTTTCGCTCAATGGTATACGGGTTTTCCAGTCGCCTAGATCAGACGAAGGTAGCCTATCGGACTATTGTGCCAGCGATGACGCGCGTGGCCATGAGAGACTTTGGCGATGATGCGACCATTGATAAAGCCAAATCTGATGTTCCTGATTGGCGGAATTTTGTATCAATTGATTTATCTCGGTAAAAAATAATATATAAGGAGGATAAGAACATGAAAATATTAGTAATTGGCGGCATGCACGGGAATGAAATGCTGGGCATTGATCTGGTCAAGAGTTTACAGGAAAATCCGCTGGAAAATATTGACAGCGTACTGGCGAATGAGGAAGCTATAAAAATAAATAAGCGTTTCGTCGAACAAGACTTGAACCGGTCATTTCCCGGCGTGAAATCAAGCGGCATATACGAGCAGCAGCGCCCGATTGAGCTACTGAAAATGTGCAAGGAATATGATATTGTGCTTGACTTTCACAATACGTTTTGCCCAGATAATGATTGTACGTTTGTCGGGGAAGGTGCAAATGAAGAGTTGCTGGGCGCGTCATGGTTATTGGGTTTGCCTCGGGTGATTGTGGCAGATTATGATTGTATAAATAAGTATGCGCTAAATTGCGTGTCGATAGAAATTAGCGTGCAGAGCAGGTTGAATGATGTGAAAATCTGGCGCCAGAAGCTGCAAATGCTTGCTGAAAAGAAAATTGCTGATTGTAAGGCGACTTCAGAGGTGGAGAAGTTTCGCTTTGTATATCGGATGACTCTGGAGGATAAAACGAGGTTAAATCTTGATCAGACAAACCTAAGAGCATTCCAGCCAATTGACCAGAGTTTGGCAGAGAAAATGGGAGTAAAAACTCCGGCCTATCCGATCTTTATTAATGACAAATTCACGCCGTATAATTATGGTGGGTTATTGAATAAGATTGAGGACTAGGATATAGGATAGGATTCGTTCTACTAAGTCTCCACTCATCAGAGTGTGCGCACATCATTATCGTCCCATAATAAGCCTACAATTTATAGCTGTACTTGAGGTAAAGATAAATAGCTACCATATTTTCTTACTAGCTTTTCAGAAGAGGATATTAAGGTAAGATCAGGTCCGGACGCAATTATCCGATTTATCCTTGAGACCTTGTTTTTGGTGGCAGTTATGAACTCTTGGCTATAGTTATTAGAGCCAATAATTGCGCAGACATCTCTCGACATAGGGAAGAATATCGCTGCATCTAGTCTTCCAAAACCGCCATGCCCGAAACGAATTACTCCGTTAGTCGTCGGTATGGCAGCAAATGCTGGCGTGCTACTTGTAATAAAGCTGCTTCCTTTTGGAGCAAAAAAGAACTGCCACGAGCGTTGAATGAATAGATCGGCGAGGGGTAGTATATAATTCAGCATCGCTTTCAGGATATTATTTTTACCCGGGTCTATTTCTATCTTTAAATCTTCTTCACTAATCATGGCATCTATTAACTCTTTAGGTAAGTGGTTTTTCCATCCTGGGCGTTGTTCAATAATCTCTCGACAACGCTCGGGCTGCTCGGCTTTTAACTCGCTCCACATTTTATCTCTATTAGAGTCATTATATAGTCTTTTTAGTTCTTCTTTTCCGAATTCTTTTAGCGCGAGAGCTTGCTGATTATTAATATAGTTGAGCGAGCTGGGTGTCCGTAGGTGTTGTAGGGCAATAAAAATAGAGAGATCGGCAATATCAGTATTTTCTAATATTTTTCTTTTTCTCACCTCTGCAAGAAGTCGTGGGTATAGAGATTCGATCTTTGAGAGAGTATTCTCAACGTAGTTCAGATCGCCGTCAAGGGCAAGATCTGGTTTATAGAGAAATTTTTCTATACATATATCTTTAATGCTCGATCTGATTACTCCTATTTTCTCATTATAAATGTGAACCCTTTGAGTTTCGTCGTAGGTAAAGCCTTTCAGGTAGACTTTTGGCACAAAATGCGCCCTCTTAACTGACTTGTTCATATTTTATTTATTTCCCTTCAAGCATAAATAATAGCTTTGCTGTCTATTATTGTATACCCTTGGATTTGAATAACCAATAAAAAAAGACCTTTCAAAGTATGAAAGACCTCTGTGGTGCGGGGTGATGTGCAATGTTTACACGAAATAGAGGCTGAGATCTGTAGGTGGGAGGATATTCTTCGCATTGAGTATGTGCGATATATGAGAGGAGACACTGAATTATATTCCTCAATAGACTTACATATTACTAGAGAGTTATAATAAAAGACATGAGTAAGACGAGTGTAGAGGGTAAGAAGGATAGGCTCTTGCGTCTGGGCAGGGAGCAAGAGGTACGCCTAAAAGAGGAGCTGTCGAGCCAGGAAAATAGAAGCTATGTAAGGGCGGCTGCTTATGCGAATGCAGCACTTCGATACTATACAGCGGCAGGAGATAGTAAGAAAATAAAAGAGCTAAAGGCAAAAGCTTTGAAATATAGGAAGCTATCCGCTAGCGAGCTCACTCAAACGCTACCCCCTATATCAGCTGATATACAGAAAGTAGTAAATGACGAGATATGTCTGGTGATAAAAAAGTGCACGAGTTTCGACACGCTGAATGAATGTCTAGATTATCTTGCTCGCCTGTCCAGCTTAGTCCCAAATTATGGGGAGATAGCTAAACATGCAAGTGAGCACCTGCCCCTTACTTCCATAATTGCAAATCATACAGTGATAGACAGCGAGGGCCACCTGATAAGTGATGATGACGAAGAAAACTATTGGACATATCACCATTATGACCTTGAGATGCAGGTCTATATCTACGAGATTGCCGGTGTCTTTCGAAAACTTCGCTCGGAAAAAGACCTAGATAACGTAACAATGATGGACTATGTATTATCTAAGGGAATTCTTGGTAGTGAGGAGTGTGTCAAGTTACAGTCTGCGTTTGTCAATCATTTTATTGTCGGCGATAATATAGCAGCAGTGCACATTTTGTCACCAACAATAGAAGGGTTAATTATATCACTATCAAGACGATTAGGCATTGATGTTGTAGCGCAGGATAGAGGCAGGATTACATCCAGAGATATATCCTTAGGCACAAACAACATAACTTCGGAGTCGTTTACTAATGTATGGGGCGAGAATTTTTGCAGGATGATTGATTATCTTCTGTATAATAACTTCGGGCCAAAATTAAGGCACAGAACAGCACACGGCTCTATATCTATAAAAGAGTGTAATGACACATCTGTCGTTATCTTACTATACATACTAATAAAAATATTAAATTTGGTTAGAATTACAAAGACTAGTACAAGCGAACCACAAGATGACAAATAAATCCCGACCGCATCTCCAAGCGTCTCTCCTCGGCTTAGCTATAGGCGACGCCCTCGGTGCTCCTATTGAACACGGTTACACAAGTGATGAGATTGTTGCTCGTAAAGAAGAATTGCGTCATATGCACGATGAAGCACACTTTCCTCGTGGTATCTGGACAGACGACACTTCTATGGCATTATGTTTAGCAGATAGCTTGCTGGAATGTGGCGGCTATGATTCGTGGAATGTTATGGATAAGTATTGCAAATGGCAATCAGAGGGCTATCGCTCGTATTTTGACTATGGCGAGGGCATTGGCATGCAGACGCTTATCATGCTGGATATGTACGCTAGCGGTTACGCTATTATTCACAAAACGATGAATCGGAGCGATGGTGCTGGCAACGGCGTTGTAATGCGCCTCGCACCAGTCGTGATAGCTGCCTACGGCAAACGAGATATCCGTGACGTGATACGACTTGCTCAAGTCTCTGCTAGAGAAACGCATTACTCCTATGAGGCTGAAGCTGCTGCTGAAGTGTTTGCTGCCATACTACACAACGCTATCCATCTAAAAGACAAAACAGATATTATAGATGTTAGTAAGTATAGTACCGGCGCACACTACGACCAGCTGCTGAACAAGATCAAAGAGAGAGTTGAGACAGATAAGCTCAAAAACAAGCCAGGTTATGTCGTATACACACTCCAGATAGCTTTATGGGGCTTTATGAATTATGACACATTTGAGGATGGAATGTTGGCAGTTATGTGTCTGGGCGGCGACGTTGATACGACCATGGCAGTGTATGGGCAATTAGCTGGTGTATACTATGGGATTAATGCAATACCAAACGAATGGCGATGTGATGTTTATCAAGGGAATGATATTATTGAACTAGCGGATAAACTAGCCGCAATGGACGATTGCCCTGTCCTGTATACACGGTTTGAGGAAGATGTAACTTAATACAAATTAGGAAGAGAATGACTATATGAACAAAACAACATTAGAAACCGCTCAGCAATTAATAGCCACAAAAGAGTTTAGCTATAAGGATATTAACCCAAGCGAAAGAGGAATATTCCTAGCGGCGCTTATTGAGAATGGTAAAGTCGCCAAAGAAGGAGCTAACCACCACTCAAATATCCCCAAAGGAACGCTGATTAGTGAGTGGTATTTACGACATAAGTTAGGGCTAAGTGGGGCAATAAAGCACGACCTATACACCTCGCTTGAGCTGTGGGAGCTAGATGATAAGCGATATCAAATTATCTATTATAAACCCTTCGGTTTGGGAAATTATGCTGAAACAAAATCAGAATTCTATGACGATAAAGACTCTGCCCAGGCTCGCCTTGACGAAGAATCTCGTAAGCTTGAATCAGAGTTATCTCGCCTTGAGCGATAAAACCTAGAATCATCTTTTGTCAAAGTAAGTCATGCTAGGTACTGCTACTTTTTGTGCTTGGATTGTTGTATAATTGAATAGTCTAAGTCATTAATCATGCTCAAGCTTGAGTGTTTTATTGCACGGAAAGCCTTAAAAACGGCACCGTGCAAAACATTTAGGCTTTAGGGCTTGAGTGTGGATGAATGGCTTAGACACCTAGTACGGTGTCGTTTTTTTATTTGATACCAAAATAAAGAAAGGTGTTCAATGCAATCAACAATCGCATTTGGAATATTTATTGCTATCGTGGGGTATTTTATTACACGCTCCGAGGATAAGAAAAAGGAGGAGGAGCAGAAAAAGATAAATGATAGAATAAACGATTCAAGAAGTATGTTAAAAGATTCCATCGTTAAGCGAGCAGCGGCATTCAATGTCACTGACTATACAAACGAAGAGCTTGATTTTATATGTGACATAGTGCAAGCGTATGGAGGAAGCGAAGGGTTATTAAAGGCAAAGCAAGAACTTGATACTGTTCCAGATGATAAAGTGGAGGGTTTCTTGGCGCAAATGGAAGTAGCTCATTTCAAACATTTACTAGACAATCAAGAAAGACAACGAAAACGAGATGATGAAGAAGCGTGGCAAACAGTACTAAATGATTTTAAGAGGCTAAATTCTGCCCAGCGCAAAAAACATCTAGCATATCTAAAGAAATATCATAGTGATGCATTGAGTCGTGAGCAACTGCATATCCTTGCGCTGCTATGTCTTGGTGAATAAAATTTTATTAAAGGAGCTACAGTATGCAAATTAAAAAACGCCACATTCTATCAACAGGACATGACGAACGACGGCAAGAAGCTGCTCGTATCATCGCTTAATAGAATATGGACAGAGCGTAGAAAAAGCAGTTCGTTAGAAAAGGCGCAAATGCGGAGAGACATACAGACCTTAGAGAAGCAGGTCGATGAATTGGTCGAGGCTGCTATTGCGCCTCAAAATTCTCCTATAAAAGACGACATTATGAAAAAGATAGCGACACACAAGAATAAACTTGTTGAGTTAGGAGATAGGATTGAGTCTCTGGAAGACATAAACGAACAAGACAAGGCTCGATTCATGGAGTTTGCCCTGGAGAGGGCCGAGCAAATGTGGCGACATTTTTGCAGTTACCAAAAGATAAGCTATTACAGTGTAAACAATTGCTAATTCCTGCTGGATTCTGGGTTGATGAAAATGAAAATGTTTACACTCCCGAAATTAGCGTACTTTACAGATTAGCCACAAACAAAAAAGACCTTTCAGAGCTTGAAAAGTCTTATTTGGTGCGGGTTAGGAGACTCTAACTCCTGGCCTCTTCCATGGCAAGGAAGCGCT
>ERZ773050.190-NODE-190-length-38026-cov-7.417845_pt1 | contig 38026 bp, 36 predicted proteins | sample MGYA00580632_ERZ773050 | MGnify/ENA primary metagenome ERZ773050 (study PRJEB29015, sample SAMEA2738123) | human oral metagenome | biome: human oral; feature: human-associated habitat; material: saliva | place: China | collected 2166 ... | reverse complement strand
AGAAGAAGAACTCGCCTGCATTATTCTTTTGCATTAGCTCGGCACGGAGCACATTTAGACCGGTAAAGAGCCAGCAACGTCCGCTCTGCTTTTGGTCGGCGATGCCTCGGCTCGCTACTCGGTTAGAGAATTCCCCTGTAGGATAGTCCTTAGGAGCGGCACTGGTAAGCACCATTCCATTGGCTTGGATTGCATTGAGGAGAGCACGATTGGCAGGGCTTTGATCAAACCCTGAGCGGATAGTAGAGAGATCTTGCTCGGTAAGACCACCCTTGCCCACTTGAGCTGCAACCGGCAGAGAAAGCGTGAAAGCTAACGCCAGCGATAGCGAGGTGAGTAGATTTTTTTTCATTGTTCTATTATTTCTATTTGGATTGTTTATTTACAAGACAGCAAAGCGCACAACGCGAGCTTTTCGGCTCTTAGGGTCACTGATGAGTACGGAGTAAATGCCCGGGGCATAGCGTTCACCACTCGAGGAGCGCACGGTAAGCGGAGACTCGTTCCCCGTGGCAACGACACTATGTACTAAGCCTCCCTGAGCATTGGTAACACGCAACTCCATACCGGTATTGAGCCCTGTAATGGTGACTAAGTCAGGGTCTTCGGGGCGCAGAGGATTGGGGTATACATGGATAGAACTCAAGGACTCTTCGGTCGTATCGAAGTTGCCTGTTTGCAAGGTAATCAGCCCTTCGGAAGTGCCAATATAGAGCAACCCCGTAGCATTGTCAAGCGAGAGGGTATTTATATTGTTGCTTAGGAGAGGAGTATCTTCAGCGCGATAGTGAGCCAATATTTTGGTACCATCACTACTGAGCAAATAGAGACCGTCGCTTGCCGTTCCCACCCATTTGTTGTTAAGTCTGTCTACAGCAAGGGCATTGATACGGACGTTATCAAGAACGTAGTATAGGTTAGGCTCTACCCCTCCTACGGGACGAGAAGCCACAGGAGAGGCGGCTTTATGCACACGAGTGGGGGCGTTTACAATGATGGGGCCCTTGTCCGAACCCAACCAAAGGGCACCCTCTCTATCAAGAGCCATGCAGTAAAAAGTGCGAGTGGCAATACTCTTTCCCGAGCGATCGACAAACTGCGAAATACTACGAATCACGTCATCGGCTGTATTATCGGGGGTGCCGTTTATATCTACGATTACCACACCCGTTCTATCGCCATGCACGATTGTACACCAAACAATATCCCCGGGGAGTACGAGGGAGGGACCAAAAGCATTGGCATCACGCACACTCATTTCTAGGAACTTATGCCAATTGCCCTTAGCATCGAGGTAGACAATATTTTCGGAAACAGAGCCTTGGAACATCCAAAGCCCTCCTTTCGAGTCGAAAGACAGGCTCCCCACTCGTACAAAAGTATTGCTGTAGGGTTTATTGGGGAGGGCACTTGAGAGGGGACTATTCTCCAACGAATATTGCTGTACCAGCTCATCATTACGAAACTCCAGCAGACCTTCGCCCCAAGTGCTGGCAAAAAAATGCTTAGGATCGCGAGGGTCTACGGCTAAGGAAACCACGTCGTAGTACTGAGGTTTTACGCGCCCCTGTATCTCCTCCTCTGTAATCTTGATCCAAGGATGTACTCGATCTTGTATCTTAATGCACCCCGGGATGCGGTTACGGTCGCCTCCTCTTCCTCCGGAGACGGCGTAAAATCGTCCTCCGGATAGCACAGTGTAAAAATAATTATTATCCCAAGGGCTATCGTATTGCGGCTTCCACTCTTCGCTGCTCCCCTCAGCTCCCGAGAGTGTGAGGCGCTCTATACGACTTGATGTTGCAAGCCAAAGCTCCGTGGGTAGGCCGGCTGTGGCAAAGTCGGTAAGGCTAGCCAGAGGCGAAAGAGCGCGTGGCTCCTGTTTTTCATCAAGAAGAATGAGTTGATTCGCTCCCTGTGCCAACGTCGTTTTGTGATCCCTAAGAAGATTCTCAATCCCCGAATAGAAAAGAGTGGCAGCCCCTTCTCCTTTTGGGAGGCGGTAGAGAGAACCGTCTTTGTGCAACAGAAGCAAATCCCCCTGATAGGTTGCAATCTGTACTAATTGGGTTGTATTGTGGGAGAGCGTTACCCGCGTCCACTCAGAGGGGTCTTGCAAATTACGCGTCTCATCGCCTCGAAATAACGAGCCATCGGGGCGTAAAGCGTACAGAATGCTCCCCAGCTGAGCAACATCTCGCACCTCAGTACCCAAAAAGTAGGTAGCCTCTATGTGGGCGCGCTCCAGCGTCACTCGAGAGATGCCGAAGCCTCCGGCAAGATACACTTTGTCCTCGGCGCCGATGAGGCGGTGGAGCTTCTTGTCTGCCAAGCGATAGTTGTCGTACAAGGCCGTATTGCTCACAACCCCTTGGGGCGAGAGCACATCCATTTTACCGGATAGGTAGTATATGAATAGTCGCTGCGCCGAAGCTTCGTAGTAAATGGTAGAGATACGATTATCCGTTAGCCCATCCGCATGACTGTAGAGGTGTACACGGTCGGGGAGTTTCTTCTCAATGCCAAAAAGACTGCCGTTGGCAACAAGGTAAACATGGGTCGGGGTATCCTCTATTTGCTCGTAGTGATTCATGGCAAGGATCGGCTGCCAAAGAGCCTCCTGAGCGGCAAGGGGGAGTAGCGACACAACCCAAACGCCCAAAGCTAGGGCAAGGCGAAGTAATGGCTTCATAGGGGATATTGTTTGAGGTATTGACTAAAAGCGGTTATGGTGCGCGCTCGGTGGCTCATGGCATTCTTCTCATGCTCCGTCATTTGGGCAAAGGTTCTTTCCTCGCCTTCCGGCACAAAAAGAGCATCGTACCCGAAGCCCGCCTCTCCGCGCTCTTCTAGTATGATCGTCCCCTCCACGCATCCCTCAAAAAGATGCTCGGCACCGGCGGCATCAATATAGGCAACCACGGTACGAAAACGAGCTTTGTAAGGAGGAGAGAAAGAGCAAAGATCCTCCACCAACTTCTGCCGATTGGCAGCATCGTTGTGCGCCTCTCCGGCATATCGCGCCGAGTAAACTCCGGGAGCTCCTCCCAGACAATCGACTTCGAGCCCCGTATCATCGGCAATCGTGGGGAGCTGAGAAAGGCGATGGGCATCGCGCACCTTTATAAGGGCATTTCCCTCAAGGGTAGGAGCATCTTCCACAGGATTGCTCTGCACCCCGGCCTCTGCCAGACTGATTAGAGCGCATCGCTCTTGCAAGATTTGGCGCACCTCTGCGAGCTTGTGCGTATTATTCGTAGCGAAAAGTAGTTTTTCCATTATCTTTGTGAGTGTAGAGTTCCTAAACTCCACACAGGTAGCAAAATTAGCAAGATGGCAGATATTATCCAAATACAGGAGCTATGTTTATCTCTTCCGGGCGTGGAAGAATGTTTCCCTTTTGACGAAACAACGCTCGTTTTTAAGGTAAGTGGAAAGATGTTTGCCCTTATTCCCCTAGAGAAAGATCCCCAAATGATGGTCAAGTGCGACCCCGATCTCGCCGAAGAGTGGCGGCTCCGATTTGAGGAGGTAGAGCCTGCATTTCACATGAATAAAAAGCATTGGAATAGTGTTATTTTAGGGGGGACACTCTCTTGGGAGCGAGTAGAAAAGATGCTCCTACACAGCTACTATCTTGTAGTACAAGGGCTACCCAAGCGACTTCGTTGCACACTCACCCTACCGGATTCCCTCGCAGATTATGCCCACCCTCAGCTTTAGAGCACTATCCCCCACCTCACCCGTAGAGAGCACCTACACCTACCTCTACGATTGGGCTGCACAACACCCTCAAGACCCGAACGCCTATGTGCTAGAGGTGCCCTACCAATCGGCAGGGCGCGGTCAGCAGGGGAACTCATGGTACTCCTCGGAGGGGAAAAATCTTTTACCCTCCTTTCTCGTTCGCTTTCCTCACTTCTATGCCCCCATGGCTTGGGCAGTCTCGGAGCTTACAGCACTCGCCGTTTGGGAGGCTGTAGCCCCTCTCGTGCCCTCTCCAGAGCTATTGCGCATCAAGTGGCCCAATGATATTTACTACGGAGAGCGCAAACTTGCAGGCATATTGGTAGGGCATTCGTTTTCGGAAATGCGCATCAATTATAGCATTGTAGGGGTAGGGCTTAATGTCAATGAGCGTGCATTCCCCTCCGACCTCCCCAACCCTATATCCCTTTATCAGATAGTTGGGAAAGAGCTAGACCTCTCTCTCGTACGCTCCCTCCTCTACCAATCGATGGAGCAACGCCTAGGGGAGATTGCCACGCTCGCCCCCACGCTCAACATGTATCACCTTGATTACCTCGAGAGACTCTACAAACGCGACGAAAAAGCCACCTTCCGCAATACCCAAGACGGACGGGAGTTTATGGGAATAATACGCGATGTTCAACCTAATGGGCTCCTTGTGATGATGGTAGAAGATGGGCTCAAACACTTCGCCTTTAAGGAGATAGAATATGTTCACGACCTCTAGCAACACACTCTCACAGCGTGAGAAAAAACTTATTGTAGCCCTACAGCAAGCCAAAGTGCGCCGTGCAGAGGGGCTTTTTGTGGCGGAGGGACCCAAACTTATAGGGGAACTCCTTGCTGCCTTCCCTTGCCGCCTGCTGGTTACTACCGCCTCATTCCTCCCTCTTGTGGAGGGCTTGGGGCAGATCCAACGAGTAGTACTATTGCCCGAGGGATACGACTTTAGTTCCCTTAGCACACTGCGCACTCCGCGCCCCATGATCGCCTTGCTAGAGCTCCCAACTCCCCCCTCGACCTCTACCATTACCGCTCCCAGTCTTTTGCTCGACAACGTACAAGACCCCGGCAATGTAGGCTCCATCCTACGCACGGCCGATTGGTTTGGCTGCCGAACTGTATTTACTACAGAGGGAACAGCAGACCCCTTTTCGCCTAAGGTGGTACAAGCAACGATGGGAGCCTTAGCGCGAGTCAAGGTGACGCCGGTAGCCGACATCCATTCCCTACTTGGGCAAGCCCATAAAGATGGAGTTACTATTTTGGGCACATTCTTAGAGGGGGAAGATATTCTCGCACACCACAGCACGCCCCTCTTCTCCTCCCCTTATCTCTTAATCATGGGCAACGAAGGGCAAGGCATCTTCCCCTCAGTCGCTCAATATGTAACCCAACGTCTTACTATCCCCCCCTCTTCTCCGGACGGCAAACAGGTAGAAAGCCTCAACGTTGCTGCGGCTACTGCTATTGTATTGGCCTGCCTGCACCGCCACTAACCTCTCCCTCTATGAACAAAACAATCAAGCACGACCAAGGCTATATAGAGATCCGTGGGAATCGTGTCAATAACCTAAAGAACATTGATCTCTCCATACCCAGAGGGAAACTCACCGTTATATCGGGAGTTAGTGGATCGGGGAAAAGCTCTCTTGCTTTTGATACGCTCTACGCCGAGGGGCAGCGACGATATGTAGAGAGTCTATCGAGCTATGCGCGCCAATTCCTAGACAGAATGCCCAAGCCCGACTGCGACTTTATCCGCTACATACCGCCAGCCGTGGCCATCCAGCAGCGCGTAATCAGCCGTAACCCCCGTAGTACCGTGGGAACAAGTACGGAGATCTACGACTATCTAAAGATGCTTTTTGCGCGCTTTGGTAAGACCATTTCTCCCATCTCCGGCACCGAAGTCAAAAAACATACTTCCCACGATGTAGTAAAAGCGGTGGGCACCCTTCCCGAGGGAACTCGCATCTACATAGTGGCTCCTCTAGAGGAGCGCGGCGAGGCTCTTGCGAGCCGACTCCAAATCTATCAAAGCTCCGGATTCAGTCGAGTTTGGAGCGAAAAAGAGGGCGTGGTACGCCTGGGAGATTTTTCTCCTGGCGAGAGAGAAGTGGCTCTCTACCTCGTAGTGGATCGAATGTCGGTGCGACATGCCGATGGAGCCTTCGAGACCCGACTTGCCGACTCGGTAGAAATTGCCTTTTATGAGGGGCATGGGGCTTGCAGCATCATAGGGGAGGGGGAGAATCCCATCAAACTAGACTTTAGCAACCGACTAGAAGCAGACGGAATCACCTTTGCCGAGCCTAGCCCCGATCTCTTCGACTTTAACAATGCCACAGGAGCCTGCCCCGAATGCGAAGGGTACGGAAAAATCCTCGGCTTATCGCCCAACTTGATTATCCCCAATCCCTCACTCTCCATCTACGAAGACGCCGTAGCCTGCTGGATCGGACCCCAATCCTCCCTCTGGAAAAAGGAGTTTATAGCTCTTGCCAGTAAGGAAGACTTCCCCATCCACACGCCTTATAAAGACCTTAGTGAGGAGCAACAGCGACAGGTTTGGCGAGGCTTCTACCACGAGCAGTACCAAGAATATGTGGGTATTAACAGCTACTTCAAGATGCTGGAGAAGGAGCTGTACAAAGTGCAAAACAGGGTACGACTTGCCCACTTTAGGGGGAAAACGATCTGCCCTTCGTGCGGAGGGAGGCGACTACGCCCCGAGGCATTATATGTGCAATTTGAGGGGAAAACAATCGACCAAATCACCCAACTCTCTATCCTAGATGCTCGTAACTTTTTTGAGGGAATCGCACTACCCGAAGCTCAAGCCAAAGCCGCGGAGCGACTTCTTTACGAGATACGAAGTCGACTACAAGTACTCTGCGACGTGGGGGTAGAGTACCTCACCTTAGATCGTCTCTCCAATACACTCTCGGGAGGAGAAAGCCAACGTATCACCCTCTCTACTCGGCTAGGGAGCAACCTCTACGGAGCTATGTACGTACTCGACGAGCCTAGCATAGGACTACACGAGCGCGATACGGAGCGACTCATCGGGGTGGTAGAGCGTCTGCGCGATGCCGGCAATACCATTGTGGTGGTGGAGCATGACGAGAAGATGATTTGTGCAGCAGATACGCTCGTAGACATCGGGCCCGATGCGGGTATTCATGGGGGAGAAGTGATCTATGTAGGCTCCCCAAAAACCATAACAAAAGAGACTCCGGGGTACACTGCCGGGTATTTATCAGGACGGCTTTCTATCCCCATCCCCACAACACGTCGCGCCTACAAGCACCATATCACCATACACAACGCTCAGAAAAACAATCTGCAAAACCTAACCCTCGACCTCCCTCTCGGGGTCTTGGCCGTGGTAACCGGCATTAGTGGCTCGGGCAAGAGTACCCTAGTACGCAACGTACTCTACGAAGATCTCCGGCTCTACTTCGATACACACGAGCCGGGTTCTCTCTCGGGCGATCTCAAGAGATTGAAAGCCGTAGAATATGTAGATCAGAATATGGCAGGGCGCAATGCGCGAAGTAACCCTGCTACCTTTATCGGTGCTTTTGACTCGATCCGTGAGCTGTATAGTCGCCTACCGCTCTCTCGCCAGATGGGCTACAAGCCCTCCTTCTTCAGCTTCAACAATAAGAATGGAGGCCGCTGCGAGGAGTGTAAGGGAGAGGGCACGATTGCGGTAGAAATGCAGTTTATGGCAGACCTCATTCTTACCTGTGATACCTGTGGAGGGAAGCGCTTCAAACGAGAGATTTTGGAGGTGGAATACCATGGAGTCAACATCAGCGATCTCCTTACGATGAGCATATCCGAAGCCGTTGCTTTCTTCCAACAATACCCCGAAGAAGAGTATACCAAAGCTATTGTCTCTCGCCTCAAAGTGCTCGAAGAGGTAGGCCTCGGGTATGTGCAAATGGGGCAGAGTTGCTCTACGCTATCGGGGGGAGAAAACCAGCGTCTAAAGCTCGCCTACTACCTAGCACAACGCACGGTAGACCCCACACTGTTCATCTTCGACGAACCCACTACAGGGCTACACTTTCACGACATTTCTCGCCTACTCCACTCCCTGCAAGCCCTTATAGAGAAGGGGCATTCGGTACTCATCATTGAGCATAATCTGGAGATTATCAAGTGTGCCGACTACATTGTAGACCTCGGCCCAGAGGGTGGAGCAAAAGGCGGATTACTCATGGCTTGCGGCACTCCGGAGGAGGTGGCAGCTTCGCCTCAGTCTATTACAGGGCAATATCTACGAGAAAAACTACAACCCCTATGCCCCTAAAGAAGAAAACAACACCCGAGAAGCTATTCTACTCCCCCCACGAAGTTTGCGAACTTATCGGGGAGGACGTGCACACCCTCTACTATTGGGAAGATACCTTTGGGCTCTCCATCGAAAGGAGCCGGGGCGGACACCGACGCTACACGCCGCAAAACATAGAGACGTTACGGCTGATTCATTTCCTCATCCGCGAGAGAAAGTTTACCAGCGATGGCGTAAAACATTACCTCCAAAACCCCAATAAAGAGGAAAACAAGCGCAAGGTAATAGAGCAACTGCGCATCTCCCTAAACGAGGTAGAGGGACTACTCAAAGCCTTCAACGCCTATCGCTTATCCCAAGGCAGCGTACACCACGACTCCAACGACGAGCCATTCGAGTAAAAAGGAAGGCTCTCCTCTCTCTTTCGAGAGGCCGACTTAGAGAACGGGGAAAGCGTACAAGAAAAAAGCGCCCGAGCTATCAACAAATAACTCGTGCGCTAAATCTTTTTGATTTCTAAGCTAAACCAAGAAAAATATCAGCTATGTTTGCGCCCATTTTAGGGCAGAAAACCAAACGAAATTAACCGGAATATTAGTGAGGTAATACCCCATTTTTTACAAAGACCTTATGGAGTTTGTCTATCGCAAAGTCCAGTTGCTCCTTAGTATGCGTAGCCATAAGGCTGAAACGGATAAGGGTATCCTCAGGCGCTACTGCCGGAGAAACTACGGGATTTACGAACACGCCTTCTTCAAAAACATCGCGTGTAATGCAGAATGTAGCTTCGTTGTTGCGAATGAACAACGGAATAATAGGGGTAGAAGTGTTGCCAATCTCAAACCCTAGAGCGCGGAAACGCTCAAGGGCATACCTCGTAAGCTCCCAGAGATGATCCAAACGCTCGGGTTCGCTCAGCATAATATCTAGAGCCGCTCCGGCTGCTGCGGTAGAGGCAGGCGTGCAACTTGCACTAAAGATATAGCTACGAGCATGGTGGCGAAGGTAGTTAATCAGGATTTTGTCTCCGGCAATGAACCCTCCCAAGGAGGCGAACGACTTGCTGAATGTACCCATGATGAGATCCACCTTATCGGTGAGTCCGTAGTGGTTGCACACTCCACGACCATTTTGCCCCAGTACCCCAAAGCCATGTGCCTCGTCCACCATTACGGTGGCATTGTAGCGCTCTGCAAGTTTTACAATCTCAGGGAGGTTACATACATCCCCTTCCATAGAAAACACACCATCCACAATGATAAGTTTCACCTTGTCGGGGGCACACTGAGCTAGGCGACGCTCGAGCGAAGCCATATCATTATGGCGGAATTTAAACGACTTGGCAAAGGAAAGACGGATCCCTTCGATAATGGAAGCATGATCCAATTCATCCCAAATTATATAGTCTTCTCTACCTAGAAGACAAGATATAACCCCGAGATTAACTTGGAAACCCGTAGAGAAGATAATGGCATCATCTTTGCCCACAAACTGCGCCAATCGCTGCTCCAACTCAAGGTGAGAGTCGAGCGTCCCATTAAGGAAACGACTGCCGGCACACCCCGTTCCATACTTCTCTGTTGCAGCAATAGCAGCTTCTTTGAGTTTGGGGTGGTTGGTCAAGCCCAGATAGGCATTAGAGCCAAACATGAGTACACGACGGCCATCAATAATCACCTCTGTATCTTGCTCGGACTCAATTTTTCGGAAATAAGGGTAGATACCCTTGGCTTGTGCCTCCTGAGGGGCAGTGTAGTGTGCTAATTTCTCCTGAAGTAGGTGCATATAGAGAGATTAATTTGCTTTCTATTTGGATATAGGCATGGCGTCTCGGGAGGGAATCGCGTTTTGCAAGCAACAAGAGCCTGCATCAACATTTTGTAGTACCTCCTCTTGCTTTAAGCCATTATGCTGCAAAGACTCAAGGAAGTCCTTATCGGACTCAATCGCCTCTAGAGCGAGCTTGGCAGCTCCTTGCTCCGATCCCTTTTTGGTGGAGCCTTTGCTGTGCCCCATAGGCTGGTTGTCTATGAATACTTGTGAGACGAAATAACCGCGTGGCCCCGGAGCATGTGCGATAAGACGGAACTCTACCGTACACTTGTGCTTGAGACCCCACTCGATAAGTTTATTCTTGAAATTGGTTCCGAGATCGGGCTGCGTCTCACGGATTTCTCGATAAATCCCGAGCATCTTGTGATTGACAAACTGATGGGCGAAGTCGAATCCTCGATCTAAATATATCGCGCCCACGATGGCCTCAAGAGCATTTCCCGGCGCATCCTTCGCCAGAAAATTTTCACTCGAGTGCTGTATCAATCCATCTATGCCCATACGTTTGGCGATGGTATCCCCTATTTTGCGAGAGACAATCTTGGCTTTTTGCTCCGACAAAGCCCCCACAGGGCTATTGGGATAGGTGCGATAGAGTGTCTCGGAAACCACTGCGCCAATAATACTGTCTCCTAGGAATTCTAGTCGATCGTTATTGTCGTTAGATGTCATTTTACTCCGCCCGGCAGCTCGCTTACCGCCATTACCCGAAGCCGTAGTAGAGGGGTCTATGAGAGCCAAACGGTAGTACTCTTTGTCGCGGATGGCAAATCCTAGGATCTGCTCCAGCGTCTTCCAGTCCGGCTCAAGCCTCTTTTTCTTCTTTGTAAGTACGGGGAGGAATCGTGAGAGAAGGGCAGAGAAAAACATGTGTAGACAGTGAAATTCGACTACGTATCCCTTGTTAGTTGGCTAATGTAGAGAGTGTGGTTGATGCTAAAAGTAGATAGGAAATCACAAAACAAGAGGGATACCCAAAGAAACCTAACCCACTAACAAAGCGGTTAAAGCCACTCTCTGAGTATCCCTCTTTAATAGTGATAATTACGACATTGCGCGCTTCTCCTTAAAAGAAATCTGAAGTTATTTACCAACGTATTTCTTGAAAAGGACACAAGCATTGTGACCACCAAAGCCAAATGTATTAGACATGGCAGCACGCACGGTGCGGTGGCAAGGCTTGTCGAATGTGTAGTTGAGTGCAGGGAATTCCGGGTCCTCATCATCCGGCTGATGGTTAATCGTGGGAGGAACCACATCCTCACAAACCGACTTCACAGCCACAAGGGCTTCGAGAGCTCCCGTAGCACCTAAGAGGTGACCCGTCATCGACTTTGTAGAACTGATGTTGAGCTTTTTAGCTTCATCACCAAAAACAGCCGTGATGGCCTTCACTTCGCTAATGTCTCCTACGGGCGTGCTCGTTCCGTGCACGTTGATGTAATCTACATCAACGGGCTTGAGGTTTGCATCCTCTAGCGTGCGCTGCATCACGAGCTTTGCGCCAAGCCCCTCGGGGTGGCTCGCTGTGAGGTGATGCGCATCCGCAGAGAGACCAAAGCCTCCAAACTCTGCATAGATCTTAGCTCCACGAGCCAAAGCGTGCTCTAGCTCTTCGAGGATTAAGATACTACTCCCCTCCCCTAGTACAAAGCCATCGCGGCTCTTACTAAAGGGACGGCTCGCTGTCTCAGGGCTATCATTGCGCGTAGAGAGGGCATTCATAGCGTTGAATCCACCAATACCGGCAATGGTAACAGCCGCTTCGCTACCCCCGGCTACCATTACATCTGCCTTACCAAGACGAATCATGATAGCGGCATCTATGATAGCATTGGTAGACGAGGCACAAGCCGAAGCTACCGAGTAGTTGGGACCATTAAAGCCGTATTGAATAGAAACAAGCCCCGCAGCAATATCCGAGATCATCTTGGGGATGAAAAACGGATTGAAGCGCGGTCCCTTCTCGGGGCTATAGTCCATCACCTCCTGCTCAAAGGTCTCGAGACCTCCGATACCGGCTGAGATGATTACCCCTACACGCTCAAGATCTGTCTTCTCGAGGTCGAGACCAGAATCTTCGAGAGCCTCTTTGGCAGTAACCAAAGCGAACTGTGTGTAGCGGTCGTAGCGGCGAGCTTCTTTGCGATCGAAGTGATCGTTGGGATTAAATCCCTTCACTTCGCAGGCAAACTGCGTCTTAAAGTGAGACGCATCGAAGAGGGTGATAGGACCGGCACCGCTCTTCCCCTGGAGGAGACTTTCCCACGTCTCAGACACACTATTACCCACCGGGGTAAGTGCTCCAAGACCCGTGACAACAACTCTCTTAAACTCCATGGCGAGATTAAGCCTTGTGACTTTCGATGTAGTTGATAGCGTCGCCTACAGTCTTGATAGTCTGAGCTTCTTCGTCGGGGATCGTCATATCGAATTCCTTTTCGAAGCCCATCATGAGTTCTACAGTATCGAGAGAGTCTGCACCAAGGTCGTTGGCGAAACTTGCCTCACGGGTTACTTCACTAGCATCTACACCAAGTTTGTCTACGATGAGTTCGATTACTTTTGCTTCAATTTCGTTCATTGTCTTACTCTATTAGAGGGTTTATACTATTTATTTTGGGTGCAAAAATCGCGCGTTTCGCACTATCTTTGCAGCAAAGATAGGTATTACTACCTAGGAACTCGATCCTCTTTGCGAGGGCAAATATACAATGTTTCTGCACAACACAATACAGTTTGTGCGGATTTTTGACTAAAAAAGAATGATACGAATAGCAATACTCGCTAGCGGTAATGGCTCGAATGCAGAAAATCTGATCCTACAACAACCCTCCGAACTGCTCCAATACCCTCTAATTATTACGGACAATGCACAAGCCGGAGTGCTCCAAAGAGCCGAAAGATTGGGAGTAGCTGCTCATGTTTTTAGTCGTGCCGACTTCCGCGAAGGCACCGCCGTATTGCAACTGCTGCAAGATGAGAAAATCGATGCCATTGTGCTGGCAGGCTTCCTCTCTCGCATACCTCAAAATATTGTAGAGCACTATCCCTCACGCATTATCAACATACACCCGGCCCTCTTGCCTCGCTTTGGGGGAAAAGGAATGTATGGGCACTTCGTGCACGAGGCCGTACTGGCAGCAGGAGAAGTAGTCTCGGGCATTACTATTCATTACGTGGATGCTGAATACGACCATGGGAGTACGCTATGCCAAGCGACCTGCCCCGTCTACCCCTCGGTAGATACCCCCGACTCGCTTGCCGAGCGCATTCATCACCTAGAGCACCTATACTACCCTGTGGCAGTACGCCAGATGGTACAACGGATGAAAGAAGAGATATGACCAAGAAAGAGCGTTTTGAGGGGATACTGGCGTGGTTCGGAGAAAACATGCCTGTGGCGGAGACGGAGCTGCACTACCGGTCGCCTTACGAACTGCTGGTGGCTGTAATGCTCTCTGCACAATGCACCGATAAGCGAGTTAATATAGTCACCCCGGCTCTCTTTGCCGCGCTACCCACGGTAGAGGCAATGGCGCAAGCGAGCCAAGAGGAGATACTCGCTCTTATCAAAAGCATCAGCTACCCCAACAGCAAAGCAGAGCACCTAAGCAAAATGGCACAGAGAGTGGTGCAAACATTTGGAGGCTCCATCCCCGCTACTCGTGAGGAGCTAATGACTCTCCCCGGGGTGGGACGCAAAACTGCCAACGTGATCCTTGCCGTTCTCTACAACCAGCCGACAATGGCCGTTGACACCCATGTATTCAGGGTCTCGGAGCGTATTGGACTAACGACCCGTGCCAAAACGCCCCTTGATACAGAGCTAACCCTCGTGCGTTATATCCCTGCGGAGCTAATCCCCAAGGCGCACCATTGGCTCATCTTACACGGCCGGTACGTCTGTTTGGCACGCTCGCCCAAATGCTCTTCTTGCGGCATTGCTCTCTGGTGCCGCTATGCACAGAAAAATAATCTCACTACAAACAAATAAAACTCCGTACAATGAACCGATTCAAACTCTCCTCTTGCTGTGCAGCTCTTGCACTACTTATTCTTCCCCTACTCCCCGGTTGTGGCAAGAAAACGTCTAAGGAAAAAGATGAGAATCCCGACCGACAACAGTTCTCCCTCGGCGTAATGGCCTCAGTCGATTACCTACCCTTTGCGGTGGCGCTAGACAAAGGCATATACGACTCTCTGGGGCTGGATCTCCGGCTTGAGCACTTTTTCTCTCCCGTAGAGCGCGACGCTGCGCTACAAGGTGGGGTACTAGACGGTACCGTTACAGACTACACCTCTGCCGCTCTCCTCAATGCCGCCCAACTGCCCATTGTGCTAGACATGAAGTGCGATGGAGCCTTTCGCCTCATCGTTGGGCAGGGCAAATCGATCTCCTCTTTGCAAGATCTCAAAGGCAAGAAGCTGGCGCTTAGCAGCAACACGGTGATTGAGTACACAACCGACAAACTGCTGGCTCAGGCTGGGATTGCACCGGAAGAGGTGGAGAAAGTAGAGATCGTAAAAATCCCCCTCCGCCTAGAGATGCTCCGCAACGGAGAGGTAGACGCTGCCGTTTTGCCGGAGCCTTTTGCCACGATGGCACTGGAGAGTGGGCTAACCTCCCTTATTTCCACAAAAGAACTGGGTATTAACCTTACGGGGATTGCCCTCACACGCGAGGCTAGCGAACGCAAAGAGGCAGTAAACTTGCTGCATCAAGGATACAACCTAGGGGTGCAATACATGCAACAACACCCTAGAGAAGAGTGGGTAAAAGTACTTATTGACGAGCTTGGCATCTCCGAGACGGCAGCTCTAGCCATGGAGCTACCCGACTTCACTCCCGTAGCGACCCCCACCCCTCAAGAGCTAGAAGAGATGAACCGATGGCTCAAGAGTAAAAAACTTGTGGACGAGAGTTACTCCACCCAACAGCTCCTTCCATAATCCCCAATCCCCATCCCTGTATGGAGGCTCTCACCGCCCAGCACCTCTCCTTATCCTACGGCCATGGTGCCAACAGCGCCTTGGCTGTAGAAGATATAAACCTCAGAATCCCTCGGGGGGAGATCTGTGCTCTGGCAGGATCTTCGGGGAGTGGTAAGTCTTCCCTGATGCGTGTTTTCGCGGGACTAATACCCCCAACCCAAGGAGTTGTACAGATTTTTGGAGAGGCTCCCAACCCCAAGCGCCATCGTTTGGCATTTGTTCCTCAGAACTATGGCCTCCTAGCTTGGAAGAGAGTACGGGAGAATATCCTGCTACCGGCTCACCTTGGGCACGACATTGTAGACACAGATTTTTTTGAGGAAATTGTGCAAGTGCTGGGACTAGCCGACCTCTTAAAGCGTTACCCTCAAACCCTTAGTGGAGGGGAGCGGCAGAGGGTTGCTTTGGCGAGAGCCTTTGTGATGAAGCCCGATCTTCTGCTCCTAGATGAACCCTTCTCCGCCCTTGATATGGCAACAGCAGAGCGCAGCTATGCTCTATTTCGCAGTCTGCTCGCAGAGTTCCCCACTACTTGCCTCTTTGTAACACATAACCCGAGAGAAGCAGCACTGCTTGCCGGTCACGTTCTACTCATAGGGGGGAAGCCGGGGAAAATTATTGCCGACCTACATGATCCCTCGGAGCAGGAGATCCGTAACATCTTGACCAAGCTAGCCTAACCCTCATGCCCAATCAGTCTCTTTTTGCTCGTTTAGGATACATCCTCTTGGGGGCATTGTTGCTTCACCTTCTTTGGGCTACCCTTTCCCTTGTAATGCAGAAGGCTCTCCTCCCCACCCCTTGGGCTGTGTATGCCCACATGCCTACGGCTTGGCAAGAGGGTATGGCCGGGCACCTCATGGCTAGCCTTGGCCGCATTGGGATAGGGCTTGCTCTCGCCCTCCTTATCGCCCTCATCATTGCCCTTGCCATGCACCGCTACCGGCACTTTGGCAAGGTTTTCGATGCCTTTATCTACTTTTCCTACCCCATTCCCAAGCTTGCTTTGCTTCCTATTGTCATGCTCTTGGGGGGACTTGGAGAGAGTACAAAGATTATCATGATCCTCCTAATAGTGCTCTTCCAGCTCATAGTTTCTCTACGCGATGCTCTTGCTGCCATCCCCAAAGACAACTACATTGTGATGCATTCACTCGGGGCTTCGACGCCGGCCATGCTGCGCCATCTTTTACTACCGGCTCTTGTACCCGCCCTGCTTTCGGCTCTACGCATAGCCATAGGCACCGCCGTCTCTGTACTCTTTGTTACGGAGACATACGGCACCTCACGCGGTATGGGGTACTATATAGTTAATGCTTGGATGCGAGTAGACTACCTCGATATGTATGCCGGCATCGCCTTCTTAGGAGCTACGGGCTTCCTACTTTTTGTGCTCACCGACTGCGCGGAGTATCTCTTAGCCCCTTGGCGACGCGCTCAGTAGAAGTAGCCTTACCCTTCTATTCCGGGAGAAGTCTCCCCTGCCACCTTCTCATTGACTCGGCGGTAAAGTTCCTCGATATTCTCATCTCGATGCTCCAAAAAGAACACCTGATTGCAGTCCGCAAGCCTCTGATGCAGCTGATGCAGTACAATTTTCTGCGGTAGAGTAATCCCCGAGAAGAATATCGTGACAATCTTCTTAAGTTCGGGGAATAATTTCACTACCTCTTCACGCCCTTTTTCCGTAATGGAGACATAGAAGCTCCTATGGTCCTCTTCGTTTACGTGCTGTTCTATAAGCCCACGACGTAAGAGCCGATTGATCACCTCCGTGCCGCTTGTTTTCTCCATCACATTGAGGTTGTTTAGCTCGGTCTTGGTCATCATGGGTATCCTCAGAAGGCAAACCAAATAGGTATAATCATCCATCGTAATAACCGACTTATTGGAGCGCAAAGCCTTCCTAAAATACCCCCGCATGTAGCGGAATAGGTGGCTAATCTCGCGCGCCATGGCAGCCTCAAGGAGCACCTCATCTTGCTCTGTTTTGGGGACTTCTTGCCCCCCAGGCAAGCGATCGGCTCGGTAGCGTACTCGCTCACTCAGAAAGGCGGAAAAAGAGGCGAGATCCGTCTCTTCCCCCTCGGGACAGATGGCTCCATATGCCTCCAGTTCGGGTAAAAGTTGCGCTATCAACTGGTATGAGTTCATGGGATATTGGGGTAAAAAGGGGAGAATTACTTTTTAGTGGATTTCTTTTTCGACTTCTTCTTATTAGTGGGTTTGCGGTTCGTATCCTTCTTGTCCTTAGCAGGAGTAGAAGGCGTTTTGGGCTGCTCTATCTTTTGTTGGGCTAGATACTCTTGATAGTAGGGCAGAGCCTTGGGTAGGTACTCCCCAATAGCTTTAATACGATTAGCATCGCTGGGGTGGGTACTCAATAGCTCCGAAGTAGAGCCTCCTCCCTGCTGCGCCATTTTCTTCCAAAAGCTGATTGCCTGCTCGGGATTATAGCCCGCCATGGCCATAAATACAAGACCTATTTGGTCGGCTTCGTGCTCCTGCTTACGACTATAGGGTAGCGAAACAAGTACTTGCGAACCCAAGCCGTAAGCCTGCTGTATCACGGTATTGGTGATAGCAGAGGTAGAACCAACGGCAGAGACAAGCACACGCCCACCCATCTGACGCAGGATCTCGGTACTGAGTCGCTCATTGCTATGGCGAGCAATAGCGTGACTTACCTCATGCGATACGACCGTAGCCAGTTCGTCGTCGGTAGCACATAGGGGCAAAATACCGGTATAGATAACAATCTTCCCACCCGGCATACAGAAAGCATTGACGCGCCTGTCTGCAATTACCGTAAACTCCCACTTCATCTGCTGGGCAAGGTCGTTAAGGTTATTCTTGCGGAGGTAGCTGGTGGCAGCATCGGCAACGCGCTGGCACACCTCCCTCACTCGCTCCACCTGTTTAGGGTCGTCGCTGTGTGGCATCTGCCGCACATACTCGGTGTATTGGGCGGCACTCTGTGCTATGATTTGGGATTCCGGAACAAGATTAAGCGACTTCCTCCCCGAGATAGGCACTGTACCACAAGCTACCCAAAGCAGGGGAAACGCTAGAGATAAGAGGAGTCGAAGCGAAAAAGTGCGCTGATGTAAGTTCATAGTGTTGTTTATTGTTTTTGAATGTTTTTGTCTGATTCTTTTTTCTCCTCATGGATAAACTCCAGATACTCCACGAGCCTTCTCTCCGCCGCCCCGGTAACCTGGGGGGTATAGAAGTGCTGCCCACATGCCTCCGAGGGGAGATACTCTTGAGGCACATAGTGCTTGTCGTAGTCATGAGGATATTTATAATCCACTCCATACCCCAAGTCTCCCATCAGCTGAGTGGGAGCATTGCGGAGGTGGAGCGGTACAGGTAGGTTGCCTGAGTTGCGCACATAGGCCAGGGCGGAATCTATGGCAAGGTAGGCGGAGTTACTCTTGGGCGATGCTGCCAAATAAACTACCGCCTCGGCGAGTGGAATACGCCCCTCCGGCCAACCTATCAGTTCCACAGCTTGAGCCGCCGCATTGGCTATCATCAGGGCATTGGGGTTGGCCAGCCCAATATCTTCGGCTGCAGAAATCACAATCCGACGAGCCACGAAACGGGGATTTTCTCCGCCCTCAATAAGGCGAGCCATCCAATAGAGTGCCGCATCGGGGTCACTGCCTCGGATACTTTTGATAAAGGCCGAAGCAATGTCGTAGTGCATCTCGCCCCCTTTGTCAAAAGCCATGGGCTGGCGCATCATACTCTCGCGCACCAATTCATCCGTAATAACGAGAGGGGTAGCCGAGGTTGCCCCTGCCAAAATCTCTAGCAGATTGAGGAGCTTACGGGCGTCGCCCCCGGCATAGGCAAGGAGCTGCTTGTCACTCTCTATTTTAACCTTACGGGGGAGCAAATACACATCCGTGGAGATAGCTCTCCGGAGCAATTGTCGCAAATCTTCGGGTTCTAAGCTCTGCAACACAAAGACCTGACAACGCGAGAGAAGCGGACGAATCACTTCAAACGAGGGGTTCTCGGTCGTGGCACCAATGAGTGTGACAATACCGCGCTCTACGGCAGCGAGTAAAGAGTCTTGCTGACTTTTGGAAAATCGATGAATTTCATCGATAAAGAGGAGAGGGCGACTCTTGGCGGCAAAAAAGCCCTGTGTGCTACGCTCTGCCTCCTCCAAGACGCGGCGCACATCGCCCACGCCCGAGCCTACTGCACTTAGCTTGTAAAAAGGAGCCTCCACACTGTGGGCTATCAGCTCCGCAAGGGTTGTTTTACCCACCCCCGGAGGTCCCCACAAAATCAGAGAGGGCACCTTACCCGATCGGATCATTCGCCCCAAAGGAGCCGTCTCTGCCACAATATGACGCTGCCCCACATACTCCTCTAGAGTAGTAGGTCTCATGCGCTCTGCTAGCGGTTGATAGGGGTTGTTTGGGCGATCCATAGGGCTAAAGGGGGATAGCACAATACGCTCTTTCCGTACTATTTCCTGGAGCAAAGGTACATATTTCTTTTTCTAATTCTCCTGTACAACAAAATCCACTAGGAGCATCGGGCGTAAGCAATGAGCTGGAGCCTTTTGGGAGCTCCGGGTAATTCTCTTTTCTTTTGCAGCTGGTTTCCCCCTACAAAACCAGCCTAAAAACTTTTCGTTCCTGCCCGAGAAACTTTTTATTTTCAGCCTATGACGGAAATTTTTCTAGGCAGCGTTTTCTCCGCATTTCACACCTAATACAACGCCCTCTCCCTTCCCATATCCCCGAAGAGATAGCAAGGGCTTTAGCCTCCTATCCCGATTGGGATTTTTATGCCACAGAGAAGCCTTTTCAATCATTGATAGGGCAAGAGGTTACCTTCTCGGTAAGGGTCAAATTCAAAGAAGGGAAGAGCCTCTCTACCTCAAACGCGATCAAAATTCCTCCCTTTCCGGCATCCTAACCGCCCCACCCCTCCCCTGATGGGGTGAAATTTCACACATAAGCCCTTTGAGAGTTTGGCAGACGGACTCTCAAGGGGCTTGCTATTTTGTGGGGGCGATTCCCCCTATTTTTGCCTTCTCCCCACCCGCTAGAAAGGGGAAATGCAATACAAAAGGCATATATTTCCTCATAGAAAATGTAAGCATTTCATATTTGGCTAATCGGTGACTTCTTCCTATTTTTGTGAGTGATGTGGTGAAACTCTCAAAAGAATAAATGAAAAAGATACACGTAAAGCATATAGGGCCGATAAGCGACTCGGGAGTGCTAAATCTCGCCCCAATTACTTTTTTTTGTGGACGGCAAGGAAGTGGAAAAAGTACGTTAGCCAAACTCATCTCTACTTGTTTGTGGCTCGAAAAGGCTCTGGTAAAGGGAAGTAAAACAATCAAGTATGTGACGAGCTACAGCCGTTTTAAGAAAGAACTATGTGGCTATCATCGTCTCGCCGATTTCTTTTCTCCCGAATCGTATCTGCGCTACGAGAGCGACTTTTTTGTATTTACCTATCAAAAAGGGAAATTTGACGTCCAAGAAAAAGACTTACAACACTTTCTAATGCCCAAAGTGATGTACGTCCCAGCCGAACGCAATTTCATGGTGGCCATCGAACACGCTGAGAAGATCAAAAAGTTACCTCTCTCTCTACAGACGTTACAGGACGAGTATCTACGCGCATTAAATAGGGCGAAGGGTACATTGCCCCTCCATGTAGATGAAGTGAAATTGCAGTACGACAAACTGAATAAAGTAACTTGGGTAGTGGGCGAAGGATACAAAACCAAAGCCTACCAAGCAGCGAGTGGGTTCCAATCAATTGCACCCCTAGTGGTAGTATCGGACTACTTGGCTGGCATGGTCAAAGAAAAGGCGGAGGAACCGATGAGTGCAGAAGATAAAGAGAGGCTCCGCAAGGAAATCCAGAAAATACAATCGAACAGCAAATTCACAGACGAGATAAAAAATCTGCTAATGGAAAGATTGAATAGCCTGCTGAAAATAGATTGTTTTTGGAACATAGTGGAAGAACCTGAACAAAATCTGTATCCTCAGTCCCAACGAACGATCTTAAACGTATTAACACAAAACTTTAACCAGTCTCCACACAACGGACTGATTATCACCACGCACAGCCCCTATATGATAAACTACATCAGCTTGAATATCAAAGCGGGAGCTGTTGCTGAGAAATGCCCAAATCGTGCAGAAGCAATCTCTTCTGTTGTCCCAAAAGAGAGTTGGCTCAAGGCTGAGCAAGTAAAGGTGTTTGAGATACAACCTGACGGCTCGGTAATAGAATTGGAAAAGTACGAAGGGATGCCGAGTGACAACAATTATCTGAACAATGCCCTTGCAGAAACCAACGTCTTATTCGATCAGCTACTCGAAATAGAAGATGGCAACTATTAACTTCTTTTCGTGTAGGTATCGTAGGGAACATCCGCGTGCAGATGTGCGTTTTGGTATTGTTGACCCAATAAATATAGGCTCAGACGAAAGGGCATACACGACAATAGAGAACGAGGAAATTTGGCATGCCTCTGTAGAAAACAAGTCAGGCAGGAGTTTGATTTTCATGCCTCTTGACCATAATATTGTTATTCATCCTACACCCGACACAACCTATAGTTTGTGTGATGGAATGTTGTATGATAACAGAAGTGGGGGGCTACTAGTATTCGTAGAGCTGAAGGCACAGGATAGAGACTGGATACCAAAAGCTATTGAGCAACTGAAATCGACTATAGAATTGTTTCGCGCTAGCCATAATATGGAGCAATTTTCTCCTAGAGTAGCCTATGCTGCCAACAAAAAACATCCTCACTTTCACCACTCTCACAAGGAGATGCAGCAAGCCTTTAGAAATGATTACAAATTCAGACTACTCATACAGAACAAGATAGAGATCGAATAAAGAGCACAGAAAAGGCAGAGGTCAGGATAAACTGCTACCTTTGTTACCTAGAAACTCCGATATAGACAATGTCGATAAACAAAGTAATACTCGTTGGTTATATAGGCAAAGACCCCGAGATTCGCTACCTCAAAGAGCGGTTCTCCGTAGCCAACTTCTCCTTAGCTACCACACACACCATAGGAAAAACAGCCTCAGGAGGTACACGCGAGGAGCAAACCGAGTGGCATCGCATTGTAGCCTTTGGGGAGCAAGCCGCCTTTGCAGAGCAATGGGTACGCAAGGGCTCTCTTCTTGCCGTTGAGGGGCGAATCAGCTACCGCAACTATACCGATAAGCAAGGTACCATGCACTCCATCACAGAGATTGTAGCAGAGCGTCTCCACTTTGTGGGGAATCCTCCTCGTGAATATTCCCAAGCCCCCAAGTAGCCCTCTTATTCTCTAGCTCAAGATGGATAGCCTTTTCTCCGGTATTATCGTTTATCCCTTTGGCTGGCAAGCCGCTATCACGTTGGGGATTATCCTACTCCTCATAGTCCTATCGGGGTATATGTCTTCTTCCGAAGTTTCGTTTTTCTCGCTATCGCCACAAGATATTCACCTCATCCGCGAGTCGAAAGCGCCCCACGACCAAAAACTTCTCGCTCTACTCGAGAACTCCGAAAAACTCCTTGCGACCATCCTAATTGGCAATAATATTGTCAACATCGGCATTGTACTTTCATCGAACTATCTCGTACACCTTCTCTTCGATTTTGGCATCAACAGCGTACTTAGCTTCGTACTCCAGACTATCGTACTCACCTTTGTACTACTGCTCTTCTGCGAGATTATCCCCAAGGTATATGCCCAACAGCATCCGCTCTCGTTCAGTCGCTTTTCGGCGCACATTATGCAACCTCTAGTGAAGGTGCTCTCTCCATTTACCATACCTCTTGTAAAGACCTCTTCTATACTCGAGCGGAGGGGGAAAAAACACTACGAGCTATCTGTAGACGATCTCTCACGAGCCGTAGAACTTACCGAGGGGAAAAACGAGACGCAAAGCAAACTCATTGGCGAGATTATTAAGTTCCACGACAAGACGGCAGACGAGATTATGGTGCCGCGTGTAGACATGGTAATGATTGACTACCAATGGGATTTTGCGACCACGCTGCGCTTTGTGCTGGATGCCGGCTACTCTCGAATCCCCGTTTTCTTGGGAACGCAAGATGTGATCAAAGGGATCCTTTACATCAAAGACTGCCTACCCTACACCACCGCCGGAGCCGACTTCGATTGGCATACCCTGATACGCCCTGCCAACTTTGTACCCGAAAATAAAAAGATAGACGATCTGCTTGAGGAGTTCCGCTCCGAGCATCGGCATATCTCCATTGTCGTAGACGAATATGGAGGCACCTCAGGATTGATTACTCTTGAGGACATTTTGGAAGAAATTGTAGGAGAGATCACCGACGAGTACGACGAAGACGAGCTACCCTACACTCGCCTGGCCGATGGCTCCTTTTTATTTGAGGGGAAAACTCAGATTAACGACTTCTGCCGCTACCTATCCCTAGAAGACTCCCTCTTTGACCCCTTAACCCAAGAGATTGATACCCTAGGCGGTATCTTTTTGGAGCTAAAGCAGGAGTTGCCCCGCGTGGGAGCCTTTGTCACCTATCGGGGCTATCGCTTTGAAATTACCAAGGTAGAAAAGCATCGAATCATGCAAATGCGTGTGATTCCACCCGCTACCGCCTCCGCCTCATGATACAACCTCTCGTTGTACATATTAGTAGGCTTCTAGGGCTATCCTCCGTGCCATCACGCTTTAGTCGTGAGCAACAACGCCAAGCATCTCAACATCTTCTCCAGCTACTCTACCCCCATAGCACCCTCGCACATTCGACAGACGGTGCCCCACAGCTCCAAGGAAGTCAGATTCAACTCTCTCTTAGTCACTCGGGAGATTACCTAGCTCTCCTCACAGCTCCCCCTCGATGGCGTGTGGGCGTTGACCTAGAAACCGATTTCTCACGTCCTCTCCGTCTCGCCGCTCGCTTCTTATCCCAAGAAGAACTCTCACTGCTCTCCACACTCCCCCCTCGTGAGCAATCGCGCTATGCGCTGGCGTCTTGGTGCGCTCGTGAGGCGGTCTACAAAGCCATCCCCAACGCCTCGGTGGACTTTCGCCGGCACTACACCCTCTCTCATTACCCCTATCGACCCGTCATTTCTTACCATCCATCGGGCGAAGATTCGCTCCAAATACCCCTTCACTTCTACCGGCATCAAGAGTATTTGCTCGCCTATTGCGCTCTATTCAGAGGGGAATTCTAAGTCTAGTCTAGGAGAGAACATTTCGCATCTCCCGAGTAAATGGGAGCCGCAACGCCCTCATGCAGCAAACGAGGGCTGACCTCCCGATCCACCGCATCGTAGAGACCACTATCGAGGAAAGCTTGTAGCGTTTGAGCGCCCCCCTCCACAAGAAGGGATTGGATCTTGCGAGAGGCGAGCATCTCCAACAAACTTGCAATAAAATGCTCGTTGCGCTCTATGGCGATGCAATTCTCGGGCAGAGGCTGAGAGCGGAACGCTGAGGGAGAGACAATAAACCAAGGCTTGGAGGTGCTATTCTGATTGATTTTATAGGCTTGATGGCACAGCACACCCTCACTATCTAGTACAATGGGCTGGGGAGAGGTGCCCCACCAAAAACGATTGGTTAGGGAGGGATTGTCTAGCTGTATAGTACGCCGACCCACCAAAATAGCATCGTGGCAATGGCGCAAATAGTGGACATAACGCTGCCTGATAGGAGAACTAAAAACCTCGGGACGTTGGGAAGCATCCTCTCGTACCCTATCAATAAATCCATCTCGGCTCTGCGCCCATTTGAGCGTGACCCAAGGTCTATTTTTTTCTACAGCTGTGAGGAAAAAGCGATTGAGCCTTCGTGCCTTCTCTTCCAGCACACCCACTTCTACCTCTACACCCCTGCTGCGAAGGAGCGCAATACCCCGACCTGCCACCTCTGGAAACGGATCTTGCATAGCCACCACCACACGAGGCACCCTCTTCTGCAAGACGAGTTCGGCACAAGGGGGTGTTTTCCCATAATGCGAGCAGGGCTCAAGACTAACGTACAGGGTGCTGTGGGCAATCCATTTCTCGTCCTCAGGGCGTACCGATGCAAAGCAATTGACCTCAGCATGAGGCTCTCCGGCTCTGTGATGATGGCCCTCCCCTATAATCCTATCTTGATGCACAAGAATAGCCCCCACAAGCGGATTGGGAGAGGTATAGCCCGTAGCTAGAGCTGCCAAATCGAGGCAGCGTTGCATATAAAGAGTATCGTTTGCGGTCATAATGTAGCGGAGTGAGAGAATAACTTTCGCCCTAGGGGGCAGAGGAAACAGGAGCGATGCGAACAGAGGCTCTCCCACAACTCCAAAGCAGCTTGGCTATGGGCAGCGTGCTCCTGCGGCAACTTGATAGCGGCAAATCTATTAGTAATACTATTTTTCTCGGGCTTTAGTTGTGCGGCTCTTGCCCAAGCCTCTTCAAGGGCTTCGGCAGAGGGCTCTACCCCATGGGCGTAGGCATCAAGTAGAGGGAAGGGAATAAGTACATTGAGAAAGAGAGAGTCTATCGTACTTGCAGATAGAGACGCGAGGGCTTTCTCCGCTTCGGCTCCAAAAGTATAGTGGAGTTGCCAGTAATCCGAGGGGGGAACATCCAAAAGATGCTGCAATTCACGGGTATTAGTAATCCTCATCAATTCGCTCTCTAATAGGGGGTAGCGGTGACGAAGTGCCGCCATATAGGCCAATCGCCTATGGGGGAAAGCGGAGGGACGAAGACGGAGCAAACGCACCTCCCCTCGGGGGATGGGGGTTAATTGGTACTTAGTGCGAAGGAAGCGATAACGCTCAGCGAGATCCTCCTGATAACTATCCATGGGAGCCCCCTCTAGCAAGGCAGCCTGCCCCAAATAGAGCGCCTCCAGCATGGGTAGCCGGTCTGTATGCTTTCGGATGACCCTTAGAGGGAGTGAACGAGCCACCTGCTCGAAGGCCTCATTATTAACTCGGCTCCCCAAGTAGCGCAATAGGAGAAGATGCAACACAGTGCCCAGGTCGCTACCGGACGTTTCGTAGAGGGAAATAAATCGCTGGGCTTTGGCAATAATTCTCTTGGCAAAAAGGGATTGGCTCCAAGAGTGCCACGAAATGGGAAGAGGGTCTAAGTCGCGCTCACTGCAAGGCAAAGCTCCCTCGTGTTGCAGATAATCCGTTGCACGCTCTAGATCTACTGGGCGGAGATCCATCACGCAGGTAAAGAGGGGAGCTCCCGTTAGTCGGCTATAGATAGGCAGGTCATTCTCCACAACAACGTGCAGGATGGTGCTATCGTAGGCAGGGTCTAAATGATGTTTATGCTTGAGCCATTCCGAAGCCTTTCGGTGCACTTCTACATTGCCCGCCCATACAATGGAGCCTATACGCAACCTAGCATTGAAGAAATCGGGGCCACCATCTAAATTGATCTCCCCAGGGTAAAGTACCTCTATGGCACTAGAAGAATCGGCCTCGCTCGGCTCTATATGATAAAAATGCAACGAGTGGTAAAAACGCCTTAGCCAAGCAGTTTGTAGTACAACTTCGCCACCATCGCCTTTACCACCCGCCATATTCGGTAAGAAAAAGAGGGAAAGATTTAGATGTATTCTTTGCCAAATTGCAATTCGGCCTCAGCCATCATGCCCTTTACACGTTGCTCTTCGCTTCGCTTGCATATGAGGAGGACATTGTCATGCTCTGCCACAATGCAATCTGAGACACTCCGCATCACCACGATGCGAGAAGGGTCGGAGAGGCTAACCACATTACCCGAAGCCTCTTGGAATATGCAGCGAGTACCCAAGGCGGCATTGCCGGCCTCATCCTTCTCGGCATGCTCATAAACGGCACCCCAAGTCCCTAAGTCGGCCCATCCAAAGTCACTAGGCAAAACGAGTACATTTTGCGCCTTTTCCATTACGGCATAGTCTATTGAGATACTAGGGCAACAAGGGAATGCCTCTCGGATAAAAGCGGACTCCCCACTCGTTCCATAGACCTCCGCTCCGGCACCTAGCACCTCTGCCACTTCGCCGGCATGCTCCTCAATTGCCGCGAGGATAGCCGATACATTCCAAGCGAACATACCACTATTCCACAAAAAATCCCCGCTCTTGACAAAGAGTTCTGCCATCTCGCGATCGGGCTTTTCAGTAAAGACCTTCACGCGCAAGAAGCCTCCACTTAGGTCGCCACTCTTCTCCGGATCCATCTGGATGTAGCCATATCCGGTTTCGGGACGGGACGCCATAATGCCCAACGTCACCAAACTATCATGGTCGGCTACGTACTCTAAGGCCTTTGTTGCGAACTCCGCAAATCGAGCTTCTTGGAGTATTATATGGTCAGAGGGGGTGACAAAAATAGAAGCATCCGGGCATTTCGAGTGGATGTGATAGGCAGCGTAGGCAATACAAGGTGCCGTATTACGCCGTATGGGTTCTGCCAAGATCTGATCGGGGAGAAGCTCCGGCAACTGCCTAAGCGTCTCCTCTATATATACTTCGTTTGTGACTATTAGGATATTCTCTTTTGGGACGAATTGACTCATTCGTCGGAAGGTCTGCTGCAAAAGAGACTCGCCTGTCCCAAAAAAATCAAGGAATTGCTTTGGTTTGTTTTCACGGCTAACGGGCCAAAAGCGGCTCCCTACACCGCCGCCCATAATAACGCAATAGAATTTGCTGTTCATCGCAACTTACTTTGTCTATTTATGTAGCACAAAGATAACCCTTATTGCACAACTCAAGTCTGCTTGCACGAAGAATTATTAGGACATTCCCCTCCCAAACTCTGCAATGCACTCTAAATCTGCCCCGAAGACACGTACTTAGGGAAGATTTTCGGCTCTAAAAAGCTGATGGGCAATACCCGTAAGTCTATCGCGTAGCAAACTGAGGTCGATCCCCAAGTCCTCCGCGACGGCTTGATAAATAGACGCAATGGGGAGAGAAGAATCGTCGGTCTCGAGGAGCAATCGCCCCGCCTTCCAGGCCTCGCATAGGGATTCTCTATTGTAGTAACGGCCAAAAGAGAGCCAGACACCTAGGTGAAGTAATCTTTGCGCTAGGGGAGCTTTTCCTCGGAATCCATGTACAATTAGAGGAACTGTAGGGCGCGATCGGCGGATGAAATACTCGAGTTCTTGCCAACGCTTAACCACGTGCAAAATCATGGGTAGTCGATTCTCTTCGGCAATCTGCCACTGAGCCTCTACAAGCTGCTGCTGGTAATCCATCGCGGCTGGCGAATGGGCGTCCCATCCCACCTCTCCCACGGCTACAATCCTGCCCTCCCGGGCTAATTTATTCAACTGCCCCAGCGCAGTTTCCACAGTGGGAGAAGAAACGTCCTTAGGCAACGACCAAGGGTGTAGCCCCACAGAGAGGTACGGACAATCGGCCTTAGAGGGCACCTCTTCTCGCAAGAGGTCGCAGCTACAGAGCGCGAAACGCCTCCTTTGATGGGAGTGAAAATCCCAGAAATCCATCGAAGAATTTGATTGTATTAAGGCTGAAGATAGTTCCATAGTAGTAGAGAATCCCCTTTAAGGTACCGGATCGTACCCACTTCCTCCCCACGGATTGCACCTCAAGATGCGCCAGATTGCCAACCACGCGCCCTTAATAGGGCCATGCTTACGGAGTGCCTCTAGAGCATACTGCGAGCAAGTGGGAGTAAATCGGCAGGAGGGAGGGAACAAGGGAGAGATCGCCCCTCTATAGAAGTGAATGGGTGCAGAAAGAAGGACTACGAGCCAATGACGCACCCCTTTTCGGAATCTGTTTTTACTGCTCATAACGTGCCACCTCTCTCTCTAAGCGGCGCAATGTCTTCTGCACAGCAGCCGTCACTTGGGAGAACGAAGGGAGTTCTCTATCCAGCATTAGCAAAGCAAAATGTATGGTAAGCCCCTTGGCTTCGACCTCATTATAGAGTAGAGATTTCTGTACGCGATAAGCCTCTCGGATAAGCCGCTTTACCCTATTACGATCGACGGCATGCTTAAAACGCTTCTTGGCAACACTTATCAAGACAGAAAGAGCCGACTCCTTCCCCTCGCTCTTGGGCGCAATACGATATACAACGCGTAGCGGATAAGCGATAAAGGATCCCGAACTTTTCTCAAAAAGACAACGAATATCGTCGCGAAGATAGAGCCGTTCGGGTTTGGTCAAGCCCGACGCCTTACTCGGCATGCTCGCTGAGATACTTCTCTAGAGCAACGACCATACTGGGGCATTCGGGGGTGGGAGCGGTAAAATCAACGCGTATTCCACGCTCCTTTAGAGACTCTGTAGTGAGACTCCCAAAAGAGCCAACCACCCTGTCTCCCTGCTCAAAATCGGGATAAAGCTCCTTCACAGAGCGAATCCCGTAAGGGCTGAAAAAGAGAATAATATCGTGATCTATGGGGAGAGGTTCCTCGAAGTCTCGGGTGACCGTACGATACATTACTGCACTATGGAAGGTTATTTTCTTCTCGGTAAGCTTATCAAAAAGCTCCTGACCATGATCCTCTGCCACCGGCACAAAGTATGTCTCTTTGGCATGCTTCCCTATCACCGTAAGCATATCAGCTAGGGAGAAGCTATTGGGGGCATAGAATACTTTGCGTTTACGATACACAATATACTTTTGGAGGTAGAGGGCTACAGCCTCACTCTGGCAAAAGTATTTCATCCCCTCGGGTATGGTGAGCCGAAGTTCCTTAGTCAGTGCAAAAAAATTATCTATTGCGCTCTTCGAAGTAAAGATAATCGCACTATGCCCCAAAATATCCACGCGCTGACGACGAAACTCTGCCGCCTCCACGGGTACTACCTTGATGAGCTGACGAAACTCTACTTCGTAGCCGTACTTCTCTGCGATTGAAAAATAAGGAGAGTGCCCAGAGACGGGCATAGGTTGCGAAATCAAGATCTTTTTTGTTGGTGCAGCCATCTCGCTTGTGTCTATTCGTATAGTGAATACTATCCTCGCAACAGCGCCCAAAACAATAGTACGAAGGGCACTATTTCGTGGGCACAAAGATACAAAGAAAGTAGCATATAAGAAACACCTTGCGCACGTAGAAGCGGCAAAGTACGACGTAATAACAGCAGTCTCCAAAGCAAAAAAGCTCCTAGAGAAAGCCATGCTCCGACCATAAAAGTATCTTCACGGAGCTCCAATATAATGGCAATGTAGAGAGGCAAAGACCAAATCCACTCCAAAAGAGCATAACCACTAGCCCACTCTTCGTAAACTCGTGGCTGAAGATAGACCCAACCTAGGAAGCGATAGAGAATGCGCCGCCCCCAAAAGAAAAGAAGGAGAGCCCCCAAAATCCCTAAATACCCCACCACCATATAGAAGGGGCCTTTCTCAAGCCAAAAGCCCTCTCTATCAAGATAAATAAAGGAAGTAAGAGCCAAAAGCATAGCAGAGAGCACACGCCCTACCACACGAAAGAACCAACAAGGGATATCACGATGCACCTGGACAAAAAAAAGTTGCTCGCGTTGGTAAACAATTGCCTCCATCACCAAACGCACCAATCCGGGTACTCTATAGGCAACTATCCCCATAAGAAGGAGACCTAGAGTGAGTACAGAAAAGGCGATATCGCCCACAATCTGCCCGGACCAAAAAAGCATTCCCTGCATACCGAGGGCAAAGGTACAAACAAAAGGGGGCTCAAAGGCGTATCCCTCCCCAAGACATCTCGCTAGCAGTTCTCCCCCAAGCCCCTTGAGCAAACGCCCAAGATAAGATAGGAAGTACCATGCATAGTAGGACAGAAGAGAGTGTGTATAAAAAGAAAACCCCCACACCTTCTACGAAAGTATAGGGGAAATGAAACTAACACGAGTGGTGCCACCAGAAATCGAATAAAATTGATAAGTGGCTGTATTACTTTGAGTTTATATTCTGCAAAAGACCTAATCTCCCACTATTGTTCCACCGATTTTCTGCAATGCTTTGCTTCTTTTCGTGGGTGATATTCTTATTTATGTGCAAAGGTAATGTTTTTATTGTAGATACACCAATAGTTTGCGAGTTTTTTTCACGGGGAGTGCCGTTTTGTTAGCGAATAAATTATTATCTTAAAGTATAATATATACCTTTACAGTATCTTTGCAATAAAGATTTCTATGATAGAATCATTCACTATAAAAAATTATATGAGCTATCGTGACACTACAGAGTTGTCATTTGTGGCTTCAAAAAAAAGAGGGCAGTAAAGCCAAAGATTTACCACCAACATGGTACAAAGAAATCAATGGTAAGCGTATATTGCGTTTGCTTTTATGTGTTGGTTTAAACGGTACTGGAAAATCAAAGATGTTTTCCGCACTAAAATATTTGCGAATGATTGCTACAGCAAAACCTCAAAAACCATCTGACAAACCCGAATACAGACCTTTCTTATTAGATGATTTTTCTTTCACACAACCGACGGAACTTGCACTAGTATACTATATTAATGAAGTATGTTTTAATTATTACATAAAAATATCATCAGAACGCATTGAGGAAGAAGAATTAAAATTAGTTCAGACTAGGGCGATACGTGTGTATCATCGAAGTCATAACAAAGAATTGGATAAAGTTGTAATAAATTATGGCAATGCATGTGATTTGTCTAGATCAGACCAGCACGATTTAGAAGTTAATACACTCGCAAATTCTAGTGTGCTTTCAACCTTTGGGTCTTTGAATTTAGAAAGTCTTATTTTAACGAACAACTATGATTATTTCGAAAATCACATAAGCCTAGTTCGAAAATCCGACAAAAGTTTGGCCGATAAACTTCAAACCGGTGAGCCTAACAGAGATAGAGTTATGAAGAAATTACTTTTGAGACTGCTAAACGATGTCGGAACAAACATTTCTGATTATGTAGTGGATGAGGCAAGTTTAAATATTTCGGAACTCAAAGCCAATGGAGCACCAGATATTGTAGCAAAAGCCATGATGGAACAATATCCGTCTGGGATAATTACTCATAAAAATCTTCGATTCATTCATTCAACAAAAAAAGGGAAGAAAGAATTGGACTCGGATTTAGAATCTCTAGGTACTATAAATATCATCAGACTGTTAGTCGTATTATACGATGTTGTAATCGGTCGAAAATCTACTTGTATTGATGAAATAGAATATGGTATACACACAAAAGCTTTGGCTTTTATTCTTAAAATGTATTTAACGATAGCGGATGAGTGTCAAATTATAGTCGCAACGCACGACCTTTCGCTGTTAAACGCTGATTTTCTTCGAAGAGATGCTGTCAGACTATTTGAGAAAGACGAATATGGTTCAACTAATGTTCACCGTAGAGATTACCTCCATAACACTATAAGTTTTTATCGAACTTATGAAAAAGAGGTTGCTCCTCAAATAGATGTACTTATGCGTAAGATAGAAATGTTTATTAAGTATAAAGATGGTATTGACAAATATTTTTAACATACACGTACCTAATGTAAGAGTCCCGATGTGGGGCTCTTTTTTTGTCGGTGAGTAAAAATGTATTGGTTTTACACGGTATTAGCCATTTTTCAGTTGTTTAATGTGCTACGACTATATATTTCCGTGTTTTTTCACGCTTTATTTGCCGGATAATTCATAAATCGTATATTTGCAGTGCCAATTCGAAATAAAAACCCTGGCTAAAGGACCAGAGAGTTGGCATTTAAGTTATGAGTACTTTTTACTATGTAAACAAAAACGCCCAAGCAACAGGGGAACATGAAGTACATGCGTCAGGTTGTAAGTATTTGCCATCGGAAGAAAATCGAATTTATTTAGGCTTCCTTACAAATGGTAGAGATGCTATAAGAGAGGCAAAAAAATACTATAGCAATGTGGATGGATGTTTCTTTTGCTGTCCTGAATCGCATACAAGGTAAATAAAGTAAATAGGGGAACTGTAAATGTAGGGTATGTAACGCCTAAGTACACCGTAGCGGGATCGGTAGGACACCGCATAATTATTATCACTAAAACATATTCAATATGGCTAAAACAGTGGAAAAAGGCAGAAGTGCTAAAACGGGACAATTCGTCTCTATAGACTATGCAAAAACACACCCAAGCACAACGGTTGTTGAAAAGGTCAAAGTTGGACCAACAAAGCATAGAAAGTAATTCTTAGTTTATGGATGTGCCAAGACGATTTGTATCGTCTTGGTTTTTATTTGCATATCTCAAATAGGCGGAGGTGTGTCGTAATGCACGATGCATCTCCTTTTTTGTTCATCGCTATACAAATCGGTTCATTATCTTTAAGCTGCGATATTTTGAAGATTTCTTTGATTTATGTGTTTCCAGCACTCAAATAAAGCGGCAGTAAGCTCATAAAACAGCCTAATTAGCCAATCCATGCCTTCTTTTGTCATTTTTGCACACATCTTTTTTATATTGAAGGCAATGGCCAGGAAGGAAAAGTCCATGAAGACCTTGTCCTTTCCAAAATGTCTGAAACGTTTGTAGTTCATATTGTTTTTTATTTGTCCGAACACGGCTTCCGGTTCTATACATCTCTGTCCTCTGTGTTTCAGTCCTTCCTTGGAGCAGAGCAGCTCTTTGGCTTTTTGCCTGTATCTTCTGAGTCTGTGGTTCAGTTCTATCGTCCTGTTTCCTTTTGCTTTAAAACAACGGCATCTTAGCGGACAGCCTTCACATCTGACGGCTCTGTACCTGGCATTTTCGCTGACATATCCGGATGCGGTTTTCACATGTCTGGTACCTATCCTCCGCATCCTTTGTCCCATGGGGCAGATACAATAGTCATGTTCTTCATTGTAGTAGAAGTTTTCTGCCTTGAACGGATCCGGTTTGAACCTCGGCCGCTGCTCCAGGTGGAAGTAGTTGTACTTGACGTAGGCTTCCATGCCGTTTTCTGACATGAAGCGGTAATTCTCCTCAGAACCATAACCGGAATCGGCAACCACCGTATGGGCCATCCTGTCATACCTATTTGAAAAGGATTGTAGGAAAGGTATCAGGGTCAGTGTATCCGTAGGGTTCGGGAAGAGTGCAAAATCGGTAATGAACTGGTTCTCGGTGCCGATCTGGAGGTTGTAACCGGGTTTCGTCTGGCCGTTACGCATGGCATCCTCCTTCATTCTCATAAAAGTAGCGTCATTGTCCATTTTGGAATAGGAGTTCCTGTCCTGCAGCGTGTCCGGATGGTTGTCGTATTCCTGCAGCTTGTCCCTGTGCTCTTCCAACTCCTTCAGCTGTTTGCGTTTCTTTTTCAACGCAGTCTTTTCCTCTTTCGTGGAGGGTTCAGGAACCTGTTCAAGGACTTGCCGCAATTCTCCCGCCATTTCAGTCAGCATGGCCGGAGTGAATTCTATTTCCTCATTGCTTTCCGATGAGTTCTCCTGAGCGATGACATCGTCTATCTGCCCCAACAGGACATGTATCTTCTTCATCAGACGTTCACGGTTCCGCTCAACCGTTTTTCGCCAGACGAAAGTATACTTGTTGGCTTTGGATTCAATCTTTGTCCCGTCAATGTATTCCACATTCAAACTGATGAAGCCTTTGGAAGAGAGAAGGAGTACGGTTTGGGTAAATACCTCGTTGATTTCCTTCTTCACCCGGTTGCGGAAACGGTTGATGGTAATGAAATCCGGTTTCTCATATCCGGCCAGCCAGATATAATGGATGTCACGGTGAAGGAGCTTTTCGATTTTCCGGCAGGAGTAGATGTTGTTCATATAGGCATACAGAATGACTTTGAGCATCATCCTGGGATGGTAAGGGCTGCGGCCGCATTCCTTATACAACTTTCTGAAACTTTCAAGATTCAGGCTCTCAACCAGTGCGTCAACCATGCGCACCGGATCGTTCTCTGCAATATCCTCGTCAATTCTTTGAGGAAAAAGCACTGTTTGGTTGGGATTGTAAGGACGAAAATGTATCTTTGTGCATAAAAAAAGAGGTGTGCATTTTGACACACCTCCACCCCTTATGCCATACTCTCATGGAAAAACAACTGGGATGACCTGACTGTTTTTTTCCAGTTCCCCATGGAAATCAAAAAAACAATCTATGCCACAAATCTCATTGAAAACCTGAACGGAAAAATCAGAAAGTACACAAAATCAAAGCTTTCATTCCCTTCGGACGATGCCGTAAAAAAGACTGTGTATCTCTCACTTATGGAAATTGAGAAAAAATGGAAACAGCCTATTCATAACTGGAGCTTGATTATGAATCAATTTATGCTTACTTTTGAAAACAGAATCCAGATATAGCAAGAAACTTACAACTGAATCCCATTTCCATTTACACAAAATTTTGGACAGTGTCCATTCATCTCTCATTATTCTTCCAACTTTCTATCGTTCTTACCATATCCTGTGTCAGATAAGCCTTTATATGAGGTTCGTTCACATATAACAAAAACAACAAGACATTTTTTGCAGTCTCGCATTTTTCCTTTTTAGTAAAGAAAGATGCAAAATTACTCAATGTGTATGTCCGTTCTTCTTCATGACTTTCCCCATTCAACGCTAGGCGACACATAAAATTCTCATAGTAAGCTTGCTTATCTGCTGGTATATTACGGAGAACATCCTCCATACGCATCATTGTTTCAAAAGATTCATTGTAGCAAAAACTAGAGAAAGCCTCTAACATTCGCCGCATAATGTTTCCTATACTCGTTTCCAAAGTTTCATCTGAATCATCAGGGCATTCACAGCTTGCATATTGATACACATGCTTCAACAACTTTTGGTATTCATTTCTTACCGAATGTTCTTTGAGTTCCTTATTTTCTAGCTCTAAAAATTTCTTTTCTCCTCGTTTTCCGTTTATATCACTTCTTATCTTTACCAAATCAAACACTGACTGCAAATCGTGAGACATCACAAGTAAGCGACTATTGGCATTCCCCTTAATTATGTTACTAAACTGATATCGAAGTAATGACATTACTCCCAATCTATTACCATAGTCAAAGCTAGAAATAGGATCATCGATTATGATCAAGTATTCTGAGGCGTATTTGTCATCCTCTCTTTTTCCACTAAACAACATCGCAAAGAAGTAACATAGTCCTAATACATTTCTCTCTCCTACACTAATATTCTTAGGCTTTACTTGTCTGCCATTGACAGTAAGTTTATAATGCCCATCCCCTGGGATCAACTTCAGCTTACGATTACTATAAAATACATACTGTAGTTCTTTATTGATATACTCTAATGCAATATCAGTCCGTTCCAGTTGTGTTTTTAATTCTTTTATAGAGCCTATCAAATTATTCTTTTGACCTTCTAATTCTTGGAGTTTTCTTTTGTCTTTTTTCTCGTTTTCCAACGCCATCTTATAACCGGCAAGTGGAGAGGATAATTGTTTTCTAGCGAGTAAATTATTTTCATGGCGTACTCTTCTATATAGCTCATTCCGCTTATTAACAACCTCATTAAATCTATCAACAGATTTCCGAACACTCTCTATTGCTAGTTTCCAATCAATCAAAGCCTTAACATATGCCTCTTCGATCTTATCAGTAAACGGACTTTGCAATGCTTTATAGATGTCTGATTTTCTCAACTCAATCTTTTCACGTATGGTATCCAGGATCTTATTTAATTCATCTTTGGCAGTGATCGCAGCACGTAATTCTGTTTTATTCAGATCACCAGAAAAAAATGGCATGTCTGTCCTTATCTCCGAAAAAAGGTTCAATTCAACATTCAATCTCATGTTGAATTCTTCTGCTTCTTTATTCAGAAGATGTGTTAATGTTTCAGATATGGTAGTTCTATCTTTCTCCGTTATCTCCCGTAAACACAATGGACAGAAGCCCCACTCATTTTCTAACATATGTTGAGTATGATTGTGGTCAAAGTGCTGAGAATCCTGACTTATTGTTGTTATTAAGTCCATAAGTCGTTGCTCTCTCTCCGTTAGTTGAGGGGAGTCCAAGGAGGCTCTTAATATAGCTATCAATTCTTCCAAATCATTGGGCAATATTACTTCACCAGGAGACCACTCTATAGTTTGCGAGTTCTCCGACTCCATGTATAATCTCTTATCTGCCAGTACTTGCTCACGTAAGTGTTCGTAAGTTTCTTCTGGTTCATTCATTCCCATCAGCAAATCTACCACATCATCTGTAATACGGCTTTTTTGTATGTTCCTTTTTAAATCACGATCTATATCTGCCCATCCACCCTCTGCTCGTAGACCGTTCCTTATCTGATTCCAATAATACTGTGGGGATATAATTTCCGTAGAATTGCCATATTTTTTCACTAACTCTTCTTGCTGACTAAACTCTTCCTCTTTTTCCTTTAGTTCCTCAGTTTTTATTTTTATTCTATCACTTAACTCTACCTGCTCACCTAGCATTACTATTGCATTTAAGCCATTCTCCTCAATTCTCACTTTGTTCCGCAGAAAGTCTTCATCAAATACAAATATCCCCGTTTTATATTCATTGCCTATAGCAATATCGCAAGTCGCTTTATAGTCCCTTAGCGAATCTTGTACTCCATCTCCAACTTGTTCGATCTCTTCTTTGTTTTCCGCCAATTGTTTTAAACAATGAGCTATGGTACTTTTTCCACTACCGTTACGTCCGTAAACTACACTCAATGGGAATGTGCCCTTGAATAGTTCTAACTCTGTCTCTACATCAAAGCATCCGCCTTGAACCTTTATTTTTTTTAAATTCTCAAACATATAATTTGTTAAGTGTTAAAGGAGTGATAATTAACATGAGATCTTTGTGGTTGAAGTTGTGAAATATTGTAAGCAATAATCTAACGAGTTGTTTTAAACTGTCAAGGACAATGCCTTATGTAACTTAAGTAACCTGCCGTAAAGATAAGAATATATCAAGAGAAAAAAGAGTTTTCTTTCTTGAATTTTTCTATGGCTGTCTTTTGGGGAGACTTTTTGTTTTCCAAATATTCTATTTCTTATGATAAATGCAATCCCTAAATACTGCGTTTTTTGTTTTCGCACTGCTTCTCTCCCTGCACATCCCCGCTTATGCTCGTGTATCATGTTGGGATCGGTTGTTCGTTGTCAGCGGCAAAGGGAGTTCCGGGCTTCTACGGACAAAAAAGGTCGGGGCGGCAAGCCGTTTAGACGACAATCTCCACACTTCC
>ERZ773050.187-NODE-187-length-38258-cov-13.038583_pt1 | contig 38258 bp, 30 predicted proteins | sample MGYA00580632_ERZ773050 | MGnify/ENA primary metagenome ERZ773050 (study PRJEB29015, sample SAMEA2738123) | human oral metagenome | biome: human oral; feature: human-associated habitat; material: saliva | place: China | collected 2166 ... | reverse complement strand
ACATCCACTGTTTTTCACGGTCGCTGTGAATCTTCTCATCACGGAACTGAGTAATGTACATAATGCGGCATTCCTGTTCCTCCTGGAAAGCAATATGTTTCACCAAGTACTGCAAGGGGAGAAGAATAAACCGGATGGCTTCAAGAATTTTCTGTTTTTCATCTTTATTGCATTTATTGTATAAGTGATCTTCTGTAAATATTGATTTAAGTATAGATGAGATAGATTTATTGTCATTATTTTCTTCATTAAATAAGTGTGTTCCGACACTTTTCTCTTTTTTCGGGATTAATTCATTATAATAGTCATCCCACTTTTCTTGTGTATCTCTGTCTTCATCATGTTCGCGATAGAAAGTAGATTTATCGCGTTGACCCAGAGTCCAATACCCGGTCTCAGGATCTAAATAAATGCATCGATAGAGTTTTTGGAGTCTAGACTCATCTATGGGAAGTTTCATGCTACCATTCTCTAATTTATTTAGTTTATTGGATTCAATATTTTCTGTTTTGTTGGATAATTTTTTCGAGGGGTTGGCTATAACCTCTAATTGGTTACTAAAAAACTTTTTTCTGAATACCAAGCTAACGCCTGTTGCTTCCTGTTTATCTTCCTTGCCATAGAGGCGAAACTGGTTAAGGCTGTCATGATTAAAGGTAAAACAACTAATGAACGTGGCGGTGTCATTAGCGTGGATATTCTCTGAAATTCCCTGTTTATTCCAATAAGTACCTAAAACCAGTCCTTCTGTCGGGTCATTGACTCCATGAATGGTACTGAGCCGGAATTTAGAAGGTTCTTTGCTGTCGAGTAAGCTAAATGCTGTTGACACACGGCTATAGTGTGCAACTTTTGACTCAAAACCTGGGATTATCTGAAGAGACTTTAGGACTTCGTCGGTATTTTTAGCTAGGGTGTTAAGGTCTTCTCTAATCCTCTTAGGGCAAGTAAAAATTTTAAGGGCACGTTCAGATGCATAGTATAGAAAATCTCGTGCATTAAGGTATGCCTTTTTCGCTTTTTTAGCGTTTTCTTTATCTTGTACGTAAATCTCACCGAGGCTGAACTGCGCCCGAGCATAGGCTTTAATGTCGTCTTCGCGGCGAACCTTTTTATATGCAGTAATTGCAGCATCAAGGTTTTTCATGTCTTGATAGATGGATCCAAGACTGAACTGCGCCCGAGCATAGGCTTGGCGACTGTCTCTGCGGTAGACTTTTTCCCATACGTCCTTGGACTGTTTCTGCTTCCCCAGAGCCTTATAGAGGGCACCAAGGTTGACTTGCGCCCACGCGTAAGCTTGGGGATTATCGCTGCGGCTGACCTTTTTCCATACGTCTTTGGCCTGGTTAATGCGTTCTATGAAGTAATATTGGTTACCGAGTTTGTAACGTGCCCACGCATGATGAGGCTTGTCTTCGAGAATTTCTTTGTAAGTCTTGATAGCTTCTTTCCACGCATTTTTAGCCTCGTCCTGTTGTTTCTGGATATCGTAGAGATGACCGAGCTTACCGTGTGCATCAGCGTAGGCTTCTGGATTATCATCGCGACGAATCTTCTTCCATGCGCTTTTGGCCTTATCCTGTTGTTCTAAGATGCCGTAAAGAGCTCCAAGCTCTAGCTGCGCCCATGCGTATGCTTCTGAATTATCGTTGCGGCGGATCTTTCGCCACACGTTTTTAGCCTCGTTCTGTTGTCCCAGTGAATCATAGAGGGCGCCAAGCTTGTACTGAGTCCATGCGTAGGCTTGTCGATCGCTTTTGGGAACTTCTTGGTACGCCTCAATGGCCTTTTGATGTGTTTCTTCGGCCTTTTCCTGATTCCCCTGGAAATCATAAAGGTTACCGAGATTGACTTGTGCATCGGCATATGCCTCGGGGTTATCCTCACGGTTTATTTGGTGCAGTTCCTCAAGAAGAGCGCTGACTTGAACCTGGACTGCTGAGTCTGAATCTTGAGTAAAAGTTTCAGGTAAATCTGTTTTTTCATTAGCTTTCTGATTCTTTTGGTTACTCACGTTCTCTCCTCACAGCACGACACGATCGCATAATATACACATAAAATGCAGGACATTAGCGTTCTCTAGAAGTTAGTTCCTGTCCTGTCGTATGCGACTCGCGAGTTTTGCGGCGCGAGCGGTAGCGAGCACGCAATGTTTGAGCTGGAGCATGTGACAGGACGGAAACACACCATAAAATCTAGAAAACACCGAAACCTTAGAACAACTTTTCTCCGTCAGACGCCATTTTTGCCTGCTCAGTGATAGCCGCATAGTTGGGGCCTACCGCGCCGATCGCCTGGGTAAGGGGCACACCCGAGCCGTCGCGTGAACCGTGCTCGGTTGGCAAGGAGCGTGCCACACCGCCCGGCGTGCCAGCCTTTGCGGGGCCAACGCCAACCCACGCCAGTGCCAGCTTCGACTCTCCCGTCAAGAAACGATGCGCCCGCACACCACCGGTCGCGCGACCCTTCTGCGGGTACTCCGCCAGGGGAGTGACCTTCGCACTCGCCATACCATCCTGCCCATTCGTGACGGTCACAACCTCTGCGGCAGAACCCGGGGCAGTCACGCCGAGCGCAATTACCGCATCCTGTGCGCCCAGCTTAATACCAGCGATACCGCCGCCCGCGCGACCCTGCGGACGAACCTTAGCCGCATCGAAGGTCAGAAGTTTCGCTTCCTGGGTGACTAACGTTAGGGCATTATCGTCGGAAGAGCACACGGTTGCGGCAATGACCGTATCCTTTGGTTTGAGCTTGATAACGTCCCACTCCGTCTGGTTCAGCGGATACTCCGGGTTCACGCGCTTAATCACGCCGTTCGCCGTTGCCAGTGCAAGAACCTCATTCAACGGTACAATCCCCACCAGCTTCTCGCCCTTTGCTAGGGCAACAACCTCGGTAGCTTTGACGCCCGTAGTCAATACGGGAGTTCCCGAAGAATCATCGAACACCACCAAATCCATAACCGACAGGCGCACCATGCGCCCCGTAGAGGTCACCGCACCAATCTCGCCCCGCGCCGTCGTAGGAACAATAGAGGTGAAGACGTCATGTTTAATACGTTTGCCCGGATCAACCAAAGCCTCACGCATTGGTTTACCCACCGTGCGCCCCAGTATGCCGGATGCCGTCAGCAGCACCCAACAGGGCTCATCGGCAATTTCAAGCGCCAACCCGAGGCTCTTCTTCGCCTTTGAGGCACCGTTTGAGACAGCCTCAATCGCAGACTGCATATCGTCTTTCGTCTTCAAAACGGTACGGCGATCGTTGCCGTACTTCTCGGCAACCTCGGCAAGCTCGTCAGATACCAGCTCACGCAGCGCAGAATCGGAACCCAAAATTCGCTCCAGTTCAGCGATCTCCTGGCGTAACTTATCACGCTCAGCCTCAAGCTCAATACGGGAATACTTTGTAAGCTGGCGCAGACGCAGCTCAAGAATATAGTTCGCCTGAACCTCCGTCAGATCGAAGACCGCCATCAGCTTCTCACGAGCTTGCGCGGTTTCATCCGAAGACCGAATAATCTCAATAACTTCGTCAATATCGACAATGGCAATCAGCAGACCATCCACCAAATGCAGACGATCCTTATGCTTACCCAGACGGAATTCGGTGCGGCGGCGCACCACCGACAGGCGATGATCGATATACACCCGCAGAAGATCAAGCAGCCCCAAGGTCTGCGGCTGCCCATTCACCAGCGCCACATTATTAATGCCGAAGGAATCCTCCAAAGGCGTGTGCTTATATAGCGAGGCCAGCACAGCCTGCGGATTAAAACCGTTCTTAATCTCAATAACAAGGCGCAACCCGTGTTTGCGGTCGGTCAAATCGACCACATCAGAAATACCGGTCAGTTTCTTGGCGTTAACGCCGTCCTTGATCTTTTCAATAACCTTTTCGGGGCCCACCATATACGGCAGTTCAGTCACCACAATACCCTGTTTACGGGGGGTCACCTGCTCAATAGAGACCTTGGCACGGGTCTTGAATGTGCCGCGCCCGCTTTCGTAGGCATCCTTAATACCGCTCAATCCCACAATCGTGCCGCCGCTGGGCAGATCGGGGCCGGGAATGAACTTCATAACCTCTTTGAGCGTGGCATCAGGATGCGCAATCAAATGCCGCGTACCCGCAATAACCTCGCGCAGGTTATGCGGAGCCATGTTCGTTGCCATACCCACCGCGATGCCGGTCGTACCATTGACCAACAGGTTAGGGAACGCCGCTGGCAGCACGCCCGGCTGCATGAACTGGTTATCGTAGTTCGGCACAAAATCAACAACGTCTTCGTCAAGATCCGCAGTCAGCGCCGTCGCTGCGGGGGCCATACGTGCCTCCGTGTAGCGGGCAGCCGCTGGGCCGTCGTCTAGCGAACCAAAGTTACCATGCCCATCCACCAATGGCAGGCGCATCGCAAAAGGCTGCGCCAAACGCACCATCGCATCGTAAATAGCGGCATCGCCGTGCGGGTGCAGTTTACCCATGACCTCGCCGGTCACGCGGGCGCTCTTCACATGCCCCTTATCCGGGCGCAGCCCCATCTGCTGCATCATGTAGAGGATGCGCCGCTGCACCGGTTTCAGCCCGTCGCGCGCATCCGGCAGAGCACGCGAATAAATAACCGAGTAGGAGTACTCCAAAAAGCTGGATTCCATCTCGGCAGAGACATCAATATCGACAATATTTTCGACAATATCAACTGGGTAATCTTCAACGGCGGACTTGCTGCGGCGTGCCATTTCTCTCCTTGAGGCGCACAATAATGCGCCCAATGTGGGGTGGGCGTATTCGTAATTCTATTCTACAGGTAGCGCAGAAAAATCCGCCCAAATGCCCGTCAAAGTAGCACAGGCGGCATGTAAAGCACTAAGGTATAAACTACAGTGTCTAACAACGGCACCACACATGCGCACTCGAATCTGCCTTATTACCTATGACCCTAAGGAGTCTTCATGACAGCGACCGCATATGATCCGCGGGAAAAACTCACGGCCGATATCGAACGTGCAGGTTTCTACCCAGATTTAGTGCGTGACATTGTTGATGAAGCTCTTGCCGGTTTAGAACCAGAATCCCATTTTGTGCAGGTTGAAACGCATTTCAGCCATAATAATTTGCATCGCCATATCACGGTTTTAGTTGTTAGTGGATCTCTGCTGATTCTAGCGCATTTAGACGACCAGCACCTTGAAGAAGAAGGGCAGCAGACCGTAGCACATGTGGGCGTTGAAGCGGTTAAGTTGAGTTCTCTGCGTGCCGTCACTATTAGTTACGGGTACGATAATCCGCAGGCATATAAGCCCGGAACGGTCCCCACCGAACTTTCAATGCAGATAGCATGGACGGGCTCGCTGCACCTGGAACTGGCACCCGCTACCTGCCCCGATCCGCACTGCACCGCAGATCACGGGTATAGTGGTGACGCCAGCCGAGAAGATTTAGCCCTACGCGTCTCGGCAACAGCGGACGGTCCCGAAGCTATCCTTCAAGCGCAGCAGTTCGCCCGCGCCCTACACCGTGCACATATTCAGGTGAGCGAAAGCCGCTGATATGTCTGAATACCTCGATTACGCTGGAAATCCGGTGCCCCCGCCACCTGCCTATGGAAGCAACAGCGTGGCAGATGTTTTCGAATCGGCCGCATCACTGGTAGCGCAAAGAAGCTTACCGCGTGCTCAGCACCCATTAGATGATGAACCAGATTTCAGCCTGGACGCAGACCCACTCAACCTGGCACAGCGACTAACTGAAGCTGGGGCTGACCCAAACGGATTCCGTAATATCTGCCTGATCATGGTCGATGGTCTGGGAGAACAATTGCTGCAAAGCTACGGATCTTATGCGCCTTATCTAAAGAAAACAGTCTTTTTAGGGGCATTGGATGCGGCATTCCCCACCACGACTGCAGCGTCGTTGGGTTCGCTGGGCACCGCCTCCGCGCCGGGGGCTCATGGGATTGCTGGCTATGAGGTTCGCAACCCCACGACGAATACCGTGATGAACCATCTTTCGGGGTGGGATAAGAATGTTGATCCGCACGCCTGGCAACCCCTGCCCACCGTGTTCGAGCGGTACTGTACCGATAGGCACGTGGTGACGATTTCACTGGAGAAATACCGGGGGAGCGGACTCACCGAAGCAAACTTGCGCGGCGGCGAGTTTGTAGGCGCAGCCGACTATAACGCTCGTATTACTTATGCCTGCGAACTTCTGGCCTCGCGCACACCGACCTTGATATATCTTTACTGGGGAGAGCTTGACCAAGCGGGGCATCGTTACGGTGCGGGAAGTAACGAATGGCTTGAACAACTTGAAGAACTTAACCTGGCACTGCGCCGCCTTGCCGAACGTTCCCCGGCGTGGGCTGGTATTTTCCTCACGGCCGATCACGGCATGGTAAATGTTCCGCAGGAAAACCGCATCGACTATTCGGCGACCAAAGAACTACTGGAAAATGTCGCTATGACGGCAGGGGAACCGCGAGCGGTGCAGCTCTATCTGCACGATACTTCACCGGATGCCCGTCGCCAGAGCGCACAATGTTGGGTTCGGCACTGGGGTGAGCATGCTTGGGTGCTAGACTCGCATGACCTGTATGAGCGGGGCTACTACGGCACGATAATTCGTGATGCAGCGCGAGAACGAATTGGCGATCTGATCGTTTGCGCTCGTGATGATTATGCGCTCTACGATATGCGCCGCCAGAAGGAACGCGCACTCGCTATGGTGGGGCAGCACGGTTCGCTGACCGATGCGGAGCGTCTTATTCCTCTGCGGTATCTGCCGACCTCGTAACGTCAAGGACGACAAGGCTAAATTGTCTGTGTCTTCAGGAATCCTAGTAAGAAATTAACTACTATTTACGCCCGCCGAAAAGGATATCATCCCATGCGGGAATGCTTCGGCGCTGCTTCTTCGAAGAACTGGTCTTGTTCCCATCACGATTGTTTTGGTGATGCTCGCCTTTGGGCTCCGGAGTGTGATGAGCATGCTCGGGCTTTGAGTCGCTGTCATGTTCATCAACGGGTTCAACTGACTGCGGGGTATCCGGTTCAGGCTCATACACTTCCGGCTCTTCCACCACGGGAGTAACCGGGCGTACCGAGCGGGCGCGTTCGAGAAGCTCATTGAGTTTACGTTCGTCACGGCTTTCGCCCTTCAAAGAAGAGGTAGGCGCATTAACGTGTACCGGAGTCGTATGAGTAGTCACAAGCCGCTGCTGCACCGGGGCGGTTGCCTCCGGATGTTCTTCGTGCTCTTCATCTTCGCCGTCTAAAGAAGTTTTCTTAGCCGCAGCTGCCACCGCAGCCGGGCTTCCCATCAGGAAGTATGCTGCCTCATTTGATGCGTACAGCCCTTGATTAGCCGGATTGTAGGTCCAACGAGCGGGGAACCGCACCTTCTCAGACAAGTTCGCGCGTGCCTCGTCGGAGAGCGCAAAGTCGGCTTCGACTCGCCACTGCCCGTTTTCTTTCTGCCTAGTCTCCCAATCCTGGGTGGCATCCTCAAAACCGTGCTGGTGCGCAATCTCGGCAATACGAGCCGCGAGAGTGACAGGAATTTGCCCTATGCCAGAAGCTGAATCACGCCGTCCCACTTTCACGTTTTGAGCGGCGCGAATAATGTGCGAGCGCTCCGCCACGATAGGCCACTCGTACCTGCGCACGCGCTCCGGTTCCCAGCCGGACTCTTCAGCAATTTCTTCTACGCTGGCACCCTGTCGGAAACGAGTTTGAATATCACGTGGACCGAAAGACCCCTTAGTACCTCGCCCGCGAAGCGGCTGGATGCGTCGTGCCTTAGTGATGCTTGTGCGCAGATTCGCGTCAATTGGAAGGAGAAACCTAGTGCCGTCAGCAGACTCAAGCACCAGATTTTCACCGTCATCATGTACGCCAATCAGACGCAATTCAAGCATAAGAACCTCCAAATTCATGGGTGGGGCAACACCACAACCATGCCGTTATGCCGGTTTAAAAACATAAAGTTACCTACCAAGGGTACCGTGAGAGCCGCAAAAAACGGTAGTAAAACCCCCAAAACATCGTGAAAAAATCCTAAATTGATACCTTCCAAGAGGCCTTTATGACGGCTAAAAGTTCACTAACTGCGTCCCGATTAGACAAAATGGGTATCAATAGTGAACAATACCTGCATGCCGCCGTCGCATAACACGCCGATATGTGATGGGGTACTACCTATTTAGACCACCGTGGGCGGTAGGATTTCAGCCCACCAAAAACGACGGAGCGTGATAGTTTGGCAACTGATTACGATGCACCCCGCAAGCAGGATGACGAACAGAACGAAGAATCCTACGAAGAGCTGAACGCGCACCGTTCGGAGATGCAGTCCGGGGCGGTGGATGAGGATGAGAATACCGCGGCAGAAAGTTTTGAGCTGCCCGGTGCAGATCTCTCCAATGAAGAGCTCAACGTAGTGGTTCTGCCCGCACAGGAAGACGAATTCACCTGCGCATCCTGCTTCCTGGTTCGTCACCGCTCGCAGATTGCGCGTGAAGAAGACGGTCTGTTGTACTGCGTAGAATGCGAAGGATAAGAAGCTAAACCATAAGACTCAAGGGCGGTTTCCTCAAGGAGACCGCCCTTTTAGTTGAGAAGAGAACTAGCCGTTTAGAATCTCGGCTATTTTTTCGGGATTACGGGTTGAAGCAATCCAATAGGGGGTTGGATCGGCAGGGTCGGTAATATCGATGCGGATTTTTGGTGTAATCCAGCCGCGAAAACACATGTATGCGCGCCCATCAAGGTCGGGACCAGCCGCAATACGGGCCTGTTCGCCACGAAATGCTTGTGTTTCACCCACATAAGCACGCTCAATACTTGCTCGCCCCACACGAACCCAATCCTGCGATATTTCGATAGTGGGTGCAGAAAAATATAAAATCCACCCGAGAAGAAGCGTAACAACGACAGCAGCAATAATACCCACCGGAATACCAATAGGGGCGCCCACTAGATAAGATGCACCTCCGGCACACAGCGTGAGAAACCACATGCCAGGTCCAGGAGAAAGACGCTCATAATAGAGCGTATGAGGTGACGAAGAAGCCATCGTAATAGTCCTTCTAATCTTGTTGGGTATCTGTTCAGATGGCGTCTAGAAAAAGAGTGTGTGTGCACCGTCTGAACAGAAAATCATATTCAACATTCTAACCGAGGTTATTTTCTGCGCACTCCAGCACCGTGCAGTGCTTATGTGAAACTCCTGTACGCTAAGGGGACAGAGATGACGTAGCCCCGTATGTTCGGTAGAGTGAAAGACATGATTAATCCCATTGATGTCCAGATTAAGATGCTTGATGCAGAGCTCCCAGCACCGTCTTACACCAATCCTGGTGATGCGGGCGCAGACCTGCGTTCACGAGTAGATTTTGCACTGGCGCCTGGAGAGAGAGCACTTGTACCTACCGGTATTGCTATTGCTCTTCCCGAAGGATATGTAGGGTTGGTGCATCCGCGTTCGGGGCTTGCTACTAAACACGGCATCACAATTGTTAACGCACCGGGAACTGTCGATTCTGGGTATCGCGGTGAACTTATGGTGACGTTATTGAATACGGATCGTGCAAAGTCTTTCCAAATCAAGCGTGGTGATCGTATTGCCCAGCTTGTCATTCAGCGTTATGAACACGCTAATTTTGTGGTGGTAGAGAACCTTGACGAAACCGAACGAGGATCTCAGGGATTCGGCTCAAGCGGCTTGAAATAATCTTTTACCGCGTAATTCGGCAGATAATAGACTTTAATCGCACAAAGAAATATACAATATCTGCATACAATATGAGACGCACTAACATCTACCAGTAAGGGATATTCAGTGTTTGGTTTTGGCAAGAAAAGCTCTGACGATGAGCGTAAGAAAGCAGAAGAGAAAACTACTAAGGTTACTTCTAAAGACTCCAAGAAAGAAGATGCTGAGCTAACCAAAGCTAAGTCTAAGTCCAGCCGTAACAACGTCGATCGTGATGATGAAGAGCCCGAGGTAGTTATCTACGACCGTTCTGAAGGCCCCCACGATATTGGTGAGGTTGATGATACCGAAGAATACATCGACCTTGGTGCTCTATATATTAAGATGCTTGACGGCCTAAATCTGCGTCTTGAGATGGACGAAGGTACGGGAGCTGTAATTGCCGCAACCTGTATTCGTGCTGGTGGAACCCTCCAGATTCAGGCGTTCGCAGCGCCTCGTAGTACTGGCATATGGGATGATATTCGGCATGATCTTGCCGAGTCTGTAGCATCGCAGGGCGGAACCGCCGAAATGTATACGGGTGAGTTTGGCGCCGAGATGCTAACCCGCCTTCCCGCTACAACTGAGGACGGGAAACGAGGGGAGCGCATCGCACGATTCGTTGGCGTCGATGGCCCTCGATGGTTCTTACGCGGTGTTATTTCTGGCGAGGCCGTTCTAGGCAATGAAGAAGCTGCTGAAGCGATTGAAGAGGTCTTCCGTACCGCTATTGTCAATCGTGGCGACGACCCCCGCCCGCCACGTGAGCTATTACCCATGACGATGCCGGAACAGATATATACCTTAGACGACTCAGACGATGAAGAGCAGGAACCTGAGGAGCAGGTGAGTAGTCGAGAGACTGAAACGAAGAAAAAGAAGAACGAGGACAAACGCGAACTACGCCCAATGCCTCGTCGCGGACCCGAGATTACAGAGATTGGGTAATGCCGCGCATAGATAACAGCCACGCTGCACCCGGTTCGGGGACTTCTTCTCAAGTTGAGACGGAGTACCCCGAACGTTTTCGTGTTCGCCTAGCTGGCCGTATCGATCAGGTTTGGATTCCTGCTGTTCACGATAAACCGCTCTACCAAGCAGAACTTATCGTGGCGAAGTCAAAACCGCTTCAATGGGCCAGTCCTCTAGCCCTGATTGGTATGCCCATTGTTGAGCCTCCTGGCGAAGACTTTGACGATGAGCAGGAAGACTCGCAGAATGCTGAGACCATTATGCCTGATGGAGACCAGCAACAATCAGTTTTGGGGAAGAACCCCATGACGGAGAGTTTAGAAGTGCGGTTCCCCTCACGTCCGCCGTTTTCTGTGGGAGAAAGAGTAACCCTTATTTGGCATGGGCAGCGTGTGGTTCCTGGTTTACTGGCGGGGTGCCTGTTGCGGTGCTCTGGGGTTATTTCAACGCACACGTATCCGCCCGTGATGTACAACCCCCGATACGAGATTGTTCCCCAATACTTCTTAGAAAAGGATCCTCGACGTGGTTAATACTCCACATGACCCTCAGCATTCGAATAACCAGTATGCCTCTGACGGCGCCCAGAGTGCAGAGACAAACTCGATATCGGGGCAAGAGTCATTAGGTAAGAGCCTAAGTACTTCTTTGGGAAGCAATATCCGCCGTACAGAGTCAGGTCATGTGGATGTGCTCCATGCAATTGGCGGGTGGCGTGGACTCGTAGAAACTTCTCTGCCTTCACTACTCTTCCTTATCTTCTTCACGGTCACCAAAGATTTAAACTTGGCCTTAGTTATCGCGGTAGCAGCTGCAGGTATTTTTACCGTGCTGCGCCTTATACAGCGCAGTAAACTCATACCTGCGGTGTCGGGTATTGTGGGTGTTGCAATTTGTGCTTTCACTGCTTTTCGCACAGGGAACGCTGCCGACTACTATTTGCCGGGGTTTTGGACAAACGGCATTTACAGTGTTGCGTTCATAGCTTCGATTATCGTGGGTTGGCCTCTGGCGGGACTCATTTTCGGGTATATCAGGGGAGAGCAGCTTACCTGGCGGCAAAAACCCGAACGTTTGAAAGCCTATAAGCTGGCAACGTGGATTATGGCGGCTGTCTTGCTGTTGCGACTTGCGATCCAAATACCGCTTTACTATATGAACGCTACCGAAGTCTTAGGTGCTATGCGCATCGTTATGGGGCTGCCTCTGTACGCGGCGGGTATCTGGCTGGCGTGGCGAGTATCTGATCCGGCTGAAACCTTATAAAACTCTTTACGTCACTAAGCATGCTTAAAGTATGCTTAGTGACGTCTTTGTAGCCTCCTGGTCTATCCAACCACCCAAGGAGTAAGTTATGGTAAGTATTTTAAAATCATTATATGCTAAATCTATTTTAATTTTTGCATTTTTTATTAGCGCGTGTGCAGTAATTCTTATTGCATTACGTGGAGATAATCCAGTAAATGTCGTATCTGGTGCTGTTATTTTTACAGCGTCTGTTATTCTTTCGCGATTTTTGTGGTATGTACTATGGGAGTTGATATTAGGTGCTTATAGGTATGAAGTTACAAAGACAAAATTTTTTGAGATTGTAGCCTGGGGGTATCTTCCCTTAATGTTTATGGGTTTAGCTATTTCATTCGATGATAAAAGTATCTGGGTATTTACAATATATACATTTTTCTCACTTTTAATATTAGATACCATGGTTATCCATACTCTTTATTTCCTTGTTGGTCAAGAATATAGTGCGGAAAATCTGTATACCCAGGTGGTGAAGCCTAGAGATTCTTTTGCTTTTATACGAACATTGGGGGAGGCTAAAAGTGAAAGTCAGAGGTATTTGAACTATAAAAAACCTATTTCACAGGAGTCTATAGAATATTTTAATCTAGAAATTGATGGGCGCAAAACTCGTGTTAGAGAATACGTATTCTGGGCAGGTTATGTCGATTATGTAAATTATATTATGCTGTTGCATAAAGATATTTTGAATCTTTCTGATGAGGACACCGTGGAAACATATAGCAATCATCGGCATTTGGCCCAGGCATACCGTTATTTACATGACGCTGAGAACCACTGGGAGTCTGGACATGAATCTATTAAAGCAGATGATGAAGCGATAAGGCATGCTTATGCCTTTATTCGGAGTAAAGCCCAACGTCTTGAAGATCCTATAAATAAGATTAAAATTCCCGTACTGCGCTCTCACATAAGCAAAGATTTAGAGCTGCGCCGAGAATGTTTTGAAAGTGCTAAAACTAAAGTTGCTTCATTAGCTCCGCAGCTAAGTGATGTATTACTGCAGGGACGGCAACAGAAGAGTTCAATAGTTGAACCAATTATTATGTATTCTGCTGCACTTGATAATCTATTAAGCGATATTGATGATAATCTTACTGAAGCGGAAAAACAGCTGTTGTTAGTTTCTCGCAACGTATCGGACGAGCAACGCATCAAAATATTCAAGAGTGCATATATTGCGCAGGATGCAGAAGTTGCTCTTTGGATTCTATTTTTTAAACTTCAAGAATTTCTTAAGGAGTGGGAAAAATCTGTTGATGCTCCCGCACATATTGAAGAAAGTTCTTCTCGTCTTGCGCATTATCTTTTTGATTTTGCACAAGATCATGAAAATAGATTCTTCAAAAAATATTTTGATAGTCGCATACAAGAAATAAGTAACTATGCGAAGTCTCTTGAGTCCGAAGAATTTTATGCTGTTGCAGACCATTTTTTGGAGTGGGTTATGAGGATATATCAAGGTTTTCCTATTCCTATGCCACAAGATATAAAAGATATTTTTGAACAGACTCTAATTTCTATAATTCAAAAAATTGCGGAACGTCTTCTCATTGAAACTAGAATGTATGCGCCTCTGGGTTATCTCTCTCTACAGCCAGAAGATATTAAGGAATATGCTCAGCTGCAACGCATCCAAGATCTTTTAGAGACTGAGCATGAGAGCACTACCCGAGTTCTTGAAGACCGCCAAGAAGCGCTCCGTTTGGTGCGGGCATCCCATGAATGGGCACAAGAAACCGGAAAATATTTATACCCAGAACTCTCAGGACGCCTCGACGCGCAAAATTTCGTGCTTGAAGCTCAACGTTATGCCGTTCCCACAACTGTTGGTGTTTTCAGTGTAAATGCTGTTTTGAAGAAGCTGCAGGAACTTGACCAAAAAGAAAGTGAGAAAACCGGGAGTGGCCGAACCTACTGGTTCCCGGTTCAGAACGTTCTTACACACGGAACCTATGCAAACAGTGCTACTCCCGAAACGAGCGGCTGGGATGTCGATCCTTGGCAATACTCGTGGGGATCCTGGTACGGCGACGGCTTTACTCCTGCCGACAACAGCTCCTCAGACTCTGGAATTAGCTTTAGCGGAGGTGACGGCGGAAGTTTTGACGGTGGCGGCGGAGGCTTTGGCGGGGGAGACGGCGGAAGCTTTTAGACCTCACACAATCCTCAGCCATCATTAGAGACGCTAAACGTGCGTCTATATTTCGCGCGTTTCAGCTGAGAAATAGCTCGTTTTCGTTGGTGCTCTAGGAGGGGAGAGATAATCTAGGCGAAGAGCGCCCGAATTTGGTCTTCTCCGTCAAGCGTCGTGATGAAGAAAAGTTCGTCGCCACCCTCAATAACAACATCGGCGGAAGGAGCAACCGGAACACCATCGCGCAAGATGGCGGTGAGTACCGTATCGGTTGGCCATTGCACATGGTCTATCCTGTAGCCAATCACAGGATGATCGAGCGGTACCGTATACGCCGCCAACGTCGCCCCGCCGGCCTGAAGTGTAAGCAGACGTACCACATCGCCCACCTCGACGGCTTCCTCCACGAGGGCCGTCATCAAACGCGGAGTGGAAACTGCCACATCCACGCCCCAGGCATCATCGAAAAGCCACTCATTCCGGGGATTATTTACACGCGCTACCGTGCGTTGTACACCAAACTCGCTGCGGCACAGTAGAGATACCATCAGATTAACTTTGTCATCACCGGTTGCGGCAACAATCACATCAGCGGTATTCGGGTGAACCTGGCGCAAAACAGACAGCTCACAGGCGTCACCAATATGCCAGCGCACTCCCGGCAGGTCGGTACGTTTTTTCATCTCAGGCTTGGAATCAATAATAGTGACCGTGTGCCCATTCGCCTTGAGTTCCTTAGCGATAGATGCCCCCACGGAACCGGCCCCAACAATAAGTACCTTCATGTTATAAGCTCCTTATGCTTTCGGGCGACGACGATCGCCGGGGTGTCGCGCCGGGTCTATCGGCTTTGCATGGAACCAATCCAGCCGGGGATCGGTACTGTACTCGACGTCTTCATCAGTACGAGGCGACCGCGAAAGAATCCGAGAGACTTCGTTAATATCGTCCGTGCGCATCATAATATGTACGGTATCTCCCTGCTGATAGGCGGTATCTGGGCGTGGAAGCATGCCTTCACCGAATCGGGTAATGTAGGCGATGCGCACCCCGGCAGCACGCTCAATATCCACGAGGGCATGACCTGCCCATTGTTCATGCAGTGGAATCTCAGTAAGCATGAGCCTGCCCGATGGCTCCCGAAAATCACCCTTGAGCGCCTGCTCCGGTAACAGACGACGAAGCACCTGATCCGTTGACCACCGCACGGCGGCTACCGTGGGAATACCTAGACGCTGAAAGAATTCGGCACGATTTGGGTCGTAGACTCGGGCAACAACATTTTTTACTTTGAAAGTCTCACGCGCCACGCGGGCTGCAATAATATTTGAATTATCTCCCGAAGATACAGCAGCAAAAGCGTACGCGTCCGAAATACCCGCCTGTTTGAGCGTTTCTTGGTCAAAACCGACGCCGGTCACCAACTGCCCGCTGAACCCTTTACGTAAGGGCTGGAAAGCTCGCTCATCTTGATCGATAACGGCTACCGTATGCCCCGAAGCCTCTAGAGTACGGGCAAGCATAACTCCCACACGACCAGAACCCATAATGACGAAATGGGGCATGTGCTTTCCTCCTCAACAGACGACCGGTTTTCCTGTTAAGTGTACCGAGTAAGACCACTAAACGCCCGATGACCTGCGAAACACGCGGCAAATAAAATTGAGCTTTACCCCGCAGGCGGATAGCCTTAAACCTGTGAAATATCGTTGGGAAAAAATTCGCAGCGCCTTCACCGGTAAGCCGGTAGATTCGCGTCAAGTAGCGGCCATGTCGCTGCCTAAGCGTTTTGCCCTACCCCTTTTCGGCTCTGACGGTATTTCATCTGTCGCATACGCCGCCGACGAGATTATTCTGATGCTCGCCGTTGCGGGTAACGCAGCCATTGTCTATGCCCCTTGGGTTGGGTTAGCGGTCGCCGTCGTAGGTCTTATGATCGTAGGAACCTACCGATACAACATTAATCAGGTTGCTGCTGAAGGCGACTTTGAACTAGTGCACCGGCGGTTGGGCAGTAAACCCGCCGTTATTTTGGGGGCCTCGGTACTTCTTGATTTCGTGCTTACGGTTGCCGTTTCCATGTCGTCGGCGGCAACATTCCTGGTGGCACTCTACCCAGAATTACAAGATCATCGCAGCGCCATCGCAATACTGCTCATCATTATTTTGACCGTAGTGTCTCTGCGCGGTCTACAACTCATGGGAAAGATAGCACACTGGCCGCTCTATATTTTCCTCGCGATCCTAGGCGTTACGCTGTGCATTGGAATTATCAAATCCTGGATGGGTGTGCTTGCTAAAGCAGAATCGGCAAACTACTCGGTACTCCCCGAAAACGTCGATTCACAGCTGATTGGCATAGCGTTCTTCTTTTTGATCTCACGGTCTTTTTCAGCGGGTGCCGTTGCGCTCTCCGGAGTTTCCACGATCTCGAACTCCGTGCGTTTCTTCCGGCGTCCCAAAAAACATAATGCCGCCCTCACCCTCATGATTATGGGTACCATAACGGGTGTGCTTCTCGTCAGCATACTTTACATAGCCCAAGTTACCGGCGTTACTATGGTGCATGACACCACACAATATTTGTTGATTGAGGGGCGCGCGCCGGGCGAATTCTTCCACCAGAAACCCGCGCTCTATCAGATAGCACTCGCTATCTATGATGGTGCCCCGCTCATACCTCAGCTGCTTGTTTTTGCCACCGTTGCAGTGCTGACCATAGCGTCTTTTACAGCTTTTATCGGTTTTCCGTTGAGTTCATCTGCTCTCGCTGATCGCAGGTATCTGCCAGTTCAGCTACGGAGTATCAACTCTGTGGGCCTCTACCGTAACGGGGTTCTCCTGCTGGCTGTTATGGCAACATGTCTAACGTTGCTTTTTGGCTCGGATATTTTCTCGCTCATTCAGCTCTATCTCGTGGGTATGTTCCTCTCGATGCTGCTCACTCAGGGATCGGTAGTGAGCTACCGCATCCGAAAACTGCGCATTACACTGGCATTTACTTCGCGCCGACACCTGATCCGTGACCTAGCCGTCAGTATCATCGGGGTTATCGTGACTGCCGCTGTACTCATTACTGTTGTTGTCACTAAGTTCATGGCAGGTGCCTGGCTTTCGCTTCTTATAATCGCTACCTTGTTCGGGGGCATGATGATAACCCGTAAACACTACGATGCCGTCATCAAAGCAGCAGAAATACCATATGAAGATCTAGAAACCGCCGATCTATCCTCGCTGCCTTCACGGGTGCACGCCATTGTTTACACGAAGGACCTCAACAAACCCGTGCTTCGTGCCCTAGCCTATGCGCGCGCATCCCATCCTTCAACGCTGGAAGCTCTGACCGTTAATAACGACCAGGCCACTCTTGACGATGTGAAGACTCGCTGGGATCGCATGCGGATTCCTGTACGACTCTCGGTGATTGACTCACCCTACCGCGATACCGTCCAAGCCGTACATAACTATGTGCGCCGTATTCAGAACAATACATCGCGGGATGTTATTGCCGTTTACATTCCAGAGTTTGTTCCAGAACATTGGTGGCAGCGCCTCATTCATCCGCGAACTGTCAAACAGCTTAAGAAAGTTTTAGAGCAAGAACCTAATGTTATTCTTGTGACTGTTCCGTGGAGCATTCATGAGAATGCAACGTCCATTGATACCGAGGACATTGATACCTCCGTTCACTCCCATAAAAACGATACGATGTATCGGGGCTCAACCCACACAGAAGAAACGTGATATTCCATGAGAACCCTTGAGATTTTCTCATGCTTATGGCAGGGTTGAACGGTTATTTAAAAATAAGCGGTGTAGAATGCTTCACATCAGAATTCTGTAAGGAGAAGACGCGTGAACACCCCTGAAACCAGCACAGTACGTGACTCCGGTGCGGATAACGTTACCTCGGAGCAGGGGTACACTATAGGCGATCTAATCCAGGTAACCTGTGAGACACCCGCCCACGGAGGTGCACTCGTTGCACGTACGCACGCCGGGGTCGTTTTCGTACGGCACGGTGTAGTGGGTGAAGAAGCCCAAGTTCGGATTACCGCAATAGGCCCAAAAAACCGTTTCTACTTTGCAGATGTTGTAGCCGTTAAAGTGCCTGCACCAGTGCGCCGTAAGCATCCCTGGGCGCAGGCAGATGCCCTCAAAACCCCCGAAGAACGTCAGAAACTCACCGGCATAGCAGAGCTTCTTGGTGGGATGGAATATGGACACCTAGAACCCTCTGAACAACGGCGTTACAAAGCCGAGATCGTACGAACTCAGCTTCATCGCCTAGGCGGCATCCCTCTAGAATCACCACTCTTAACAAACCTTATCGTTGAGTCTATGCCTAATCGAGACCTCGTCGAAGGCGACCTCTCCTGGCGATCTCGTATACGGTACACCACCGCTAAAAGCATTGAAGACGGTACCACGTATTGGCGCATCGGCATGTACCCCTACCACAGCTCGCAGCCGGTACCCGTCGTTGATTTTCCCCTCGTGGCACGCGAATTACGTGATCTAGAACTTCACAAGCTCAACCTGCGGGGCGTTCGAGAACTGGAAGCAACACTGTCTTCACGTGGGCGTATTCTGCTCCAATTCATGGTTGACCCCCGGTTTGAGACAACCCATGTCGCCAAAGAGATTGAAAGGCAGTGCATCCAGCTTTGGGGCGAGCTTGCTAAGCGTAAAATCTCGCTTTTCTTCACTCCCTATAGCGGATCGAAAGCAAAACCGAGCAAGCGTTCGGGGCAGCCCAGCGTGCATAGCCCTTATCGGCGTGTGCGTCAGGGAGATATACTCCTTGGCGGTGGGTTACGTTCCGTAACCGAAGAAGTAAGTTTTGGTCCGCGAAGGTTCAGCTATCAGGTTTCCGCAGGTGGCTTCTGGCAGATTCACCGCTGTGCCCCCTCAACTCTCATGGGCACCATGTTAACCATGCTCCGCCCAACATTGGGCGAATGCGCCCTCGACCTATACGCCGGTGCTGGGCTATTTACAGCAGCGCTCGCGGATGCTGTCGGATCAGAAGGAACGGTTATCAGCGTTGAAGGTTCCCCGGTAACGCACCGTGATGCGCGTTCCAACTTCGCGCCGGATGGTCCTTCCCGAAGCGATAACTCCAAGGAAACCCGTGTTGAGGTTATTCGCGGAGACGTTGCACAAAGCCTTCAAGATCTTAAAGCAGCATATAGCCTTGGTCAGATACCTACCCCGGATGCCGTGGTACTTGACCCATCTCGTGAAGGGGCAAACCGCAAAGTTTTGGAACGCCTCAACGAACTCAAACCCGGGCGCATTCTATATGTGGCATGTGATCCTGCAGCCTTAGGACGCGATACAGCTATTTTGCGTGAACTAGGCTGGGATCTCGTACAGGTACGGGCATTTGATATGTACCCTAATACGCATCATGTTGAGACGCTCGCTCTTTTTCACCGTGCGCCTGCGCGTATTCGTCCAGCGCGTCTGTCAAAACGTCATAAGTAAATTCTCGTAGAGACAGCAAAACTGTATGTACCTAAGATGGCGAACACGGTAACCATGACTTTTTTCGGCAACCTTCAAATGGGTATATATAACCTAACCCGTTAGAATTTAACTGTTAGACCTAGAGGTACATTGTTGACCTCAACCGTGCAGAAGGAGAGTGTATGTCTGCTGAGAACGAGGCGAACAAGGAATCCTCAGGGCTCTTGTCCGATATTCGTGAACCTCGGGATTTGCGCCCCCTCAGCTACGATCAGCTGCGTGAACTCGCTGAAGAGATCCGTCAGTTTATCGTAACGAATGTTTCTGCAACGGGTGGTCATTTAGGCCCCAATCTTGGCGTTGTTGAGCTGACTCTTGGTATCCACCGTATTTTTGATTCGCCCCACGATTCTATTCTCTTTGATACAGGGCATCAGTCCTATGTACACAAGCTGGTGACCGGTCGTCACGCCTTTGACACCCTGCGCCAAAAGGGTGGGTTGTCGGGGTACCCGGATCGTGGCGAGTCTGAACACGATATTATTCAGTCCTCGCACGCTTCATCATCAATTTCCTGGGCTGATGGTATTTCACGCGCCTACGCTCTCAACGGAGAAAATGACCGCTATACGGTGGTTTTAATCGGTGATGGTGCTCTGACCGGCGGCATGGCCTGGGAAGCCGTGAATAATATCGCCGCTGACCGTAGTCGTAAAGTCGTTATTGTAGTCAATGACAATGGTCGATCGTATGCGCCTACTATTGGCGGTTTTGCTAACCAGCTGACGGCACTTAAGCACGAGGTGCAGCAGCAGGTTGACCGTATGCGTCTTGACCATCGATATGATCGGGCGCTTGATGCTATGCGCCGTGGTCTGCAGCGTGGCGGCCCGCTGGGGCAGATGATTTACCGGGGGCTGCACGGCATGAAGGTCGGTATTAAGGACGTTGTGGTCCCCAAGGGTATTTTTGAAGACCTCGGCATGAAATATGTTGGTCCAATTGATGGGCACGATCAAGAAGCTGTTGAGACCGCCTTGCGTGCCGCTAAGAACTACGGCGGACCGGTGATTGTGCACGCTATTACAGAGAAAGGGCACGGCTACGCTCCGGCACGTGCGAATGATGATGACCAATTCCATGCGGTAGGACGGATTGATCCTCTTACCGGCAAGCCTGTCTCAACCAGCACCGAAGAGTCATGGACGAGTGTTTTCGGTCGTGAGATCAAACAGATCGCGGATGAACGCGAAGACATTGTGGGCATTACCGGTGCCATGCTCATTCCTGTTGGCCTACGTGAATTCGCGCAAGCGCATCCGAACAGAGTCATTGATGTTGGTATCGCAGAACAGCACGCCGTTGCGATGAGTGCGGGTTTGGCATACGGCGGTATGCATCCTGTGGTGGCACTCTATGCAACATTCTTAAACCGTGGCTTCGACCAGCTCTTGATGGATGTTGCCCTTCACAAGGCGGGCGTGACTCTGGTTCTTGACCGCTCCGGCATTACTGGACCTGACGGCGCAAGTCACCACGGCATGTGGGACTTATCGCTTCTGCAGTTTATTCCTGGGTTAAACTTGGCCGCTCCACGCGATGCTGCGACGCTTCGTGAAGCGCTTCGTGAAGCCGTCGCTATTGATGATGCACCGACCGTTGTCAGGTACCCAAAGGGGTCGGTGGGTGAAGATATTACTGCCCTGGAACGCCGCTCTGACGGAGTGGATGTGCTGACCCGCACCGGGCGGCCGCATCCTGAAACTGGGCAGCGCGATGTGCTGTTTGTTGCCGTTGGCGCTATGGCACGGGTAGCGCTCGAAGTGTCTGAACGCCTTGCCGAGCAGGGCATCCATTCGACGGTGATTGATCCGCGATGGGTTATGCCGGTTCCGCATTCGGTGGTGGATTTTGCGCGAGACCACCGCATCGTTGTGACTCTCGAAGATGGTGTGCGCGCGGGCGGTGTGGGTTCACGCATTCGTCAAGAGATGCGTGCGGCTGGCGTGGATACGGCGTTGAGTGAGCTCGGCTTACCGGCAGAATTTATACCGCATGCGTCACGTGAGGAAATCCTGGAAGATGTTGGTTTGTGCGCGGAAACCATTACTACCGATATTCTCGCGCAGCTTGCGGGCGATAAGGTTCCCTTCGCACGCGAAGAAGGGCAAAAGCCTCGGCATACTCAGTAATTTTTTGTGGTGCTTGACCGAGTGCAAAAAATAAAACGTTGGGGTGTGTAGATTTTCACACACCCCAACGTTTTTATTGACATGAAATCTAGACGTTAAAAACTAATATGCCGTCAATACCCATATGTGAAAGGTATTACCCTCCAACAATGATCCTGCCGTCTTTCACCTCTGCTTTATAGGATTTTAACGGCGACTCGGCCGGACCACCTTTGACTGAGCCATCAGCGAGCGCAAACTGAGAACCATGGCATGGGCACACAATCTGGCTGTTGTTTTGTACGTTGAGTTGGCATCCTTGGTGGGTGCAGGTGGAGCTAAAAGCCTTGAAGACACCGTTTTCAGGCTGAGATACGATAACGGTAACGCCGCCTTTGGTAAGTTTCGCCGCTTTGCCGACGGGTACCTCCGAAGCTGCCGCAATATCGGTGGGGGACTCTGGCCCGGCAGCACCGTTACCGCCCCCACCACCACCGCTAGAGCCTTCGGCACAGGCGCTTAAAGCAAGAGCCCCTGCGGTAGCTGTAGCCCCCGCTACGAGTGCATTTCGGCGCGAAAGTTTATGCTCCAGCTCCTGAATGCTCTGAGAGTTTGGCTCGTGCCCAGAAATTTCTGATTGTGCGCACGAACAGGTGCACGATGGTACTTCGTTCATCGTTCCTCCTTGAATTCCCCGGTGTGTGAAGCCGGGCTTGTGTGATGCTGAGGCGACCGTACTTGTGGGATAGCTGCGTGTCGCTCTCTTATAAATCTAGAGGATAAGTCGTATGCACGCGAATAAGCCGTTTTGTTGTGTGGCGTGCGCCTCCATATTTTTCTTGGGTTGAGAGATCCATGTGTTAAGGCATTAGCCAAGGTGTCGCTGGAAAACTTCATGAAGATCCGGGGCGAGGATTTCAATCTGCCACGGGCGCACATCATGCGAGCGAAGAGCCTCAAGAAGGGCCTCTTGAGAGTAAGGCTCGGGCGGATCCCAGCACAGACGCCGTATACAATCAGCGCTGATAATATTCTGTGCTGGAATATTGAGCCGCTCTGACTCCCGTTGTACTATCTTCCGCACTTCGCTAAGAATCTCTAGTGAAATAGGGCGTTTCGTTTCCCAAGCCTTAAGCGGGGGAGGCGCGGTTGCCGGAATGGTGTAGGGCGCCGGGTCCTCACCCCGAGAAGCTGATACTATCGCACGCACCCAGCGGGGGCCTTCACGTTTCAACAGTCGAGTACGGAACCCCGGAATCGCCATGATAGCTGGTACATTACGAGGCATTTTCTGCGCAGCCTCAACGAGTGCGGCATCTGAGAGTAAAGCCTTAGAATCTATATCTTTCTTCTGCGCTAATTTATCGCGCTCGAACCAAAGATTCCGCAGGGCTGTTAGTTGCGGTACGGACCGGAGCGTGTTCCGTCCCTTCGTTTTCCTCCACCGTTCGGCTTTCTTCGCAGCAGGGTCAGCGGGCGGCAGTGAACAGAGATAGGCAAATTCCTGGCGGGCATACTCAAGTTTTCCCTGGTCTTCTAAAACCTCTTCCAAGGCATCGCGTAAATCTGCCAGTACATCAACATCAAGGCATGCATAGTTGAGCCAAGACTCTGGCAAAGGACGTTGTGACCAGTCTTCTTGGGAATGCTTTTTCTCAAGTTTGTACCCTAGAAGCTCTTCGACAACAGCTCCCAGGTTCACCCGTTCCAGGCCCGCTAAACGTGCACCGAGCTCGGTATCAAAGAGAAGACGCGGTCGCATTCCAAGAAGATCCAGACTCGGAAAATCCTGGGTTGCCGCGTGAATAATCCATTCGGCATCTGCTAGAGCATCGTTGATGATCCTAAGGTCAGAAAAAGCTTCGGGATCGATCAGATAGAGCTTATCTTCGCGTTTCAGCTGCACCAAAAAAGCCCTGATCCCGTACCGTATACCCTGTGCGCGTTCCGTATCGACTGCAACCGGACCGGATGCAGCACGCAAAGATTCAGCAGCACGTTCAAGCGCCCTCTCCGTGTTGATAATGGAGGGAACCGGAACTGACGGGGTATTTAGCGGAATAACATCGGGAACCGTGAAATCAGCAGGTAATCCGAGCATAGGGGGGAGTTTGATAGGCTCGGTACTCGGGCTGAGACTCATCGAAAGTGGTTCCTTGAATATCCGTTTCTGGTAGCTCCCTCGACGGGGCTGAAAACAATAACTCCACCATTCTACCCGTTGCCGCTGTGCGTTACATGTTTCTTCAAATATACCGAAAACCCAAGGACCGGCACCGGGCTAACAGCAGTATTGTCTCGTAAATAGCTCTAGCTTACGACTTCTGCGGTTCCAATGTGAGACAGACAGAATTGATGCAATACCGCAGATCAGTCGGAGTATCGTATCCTTCGCCTTCAAACACGTGACCCAGATGCGAATCGCAGGCGGCGCAACGTACCTCTACTCGGCGCATCCCTAACGTGGTATCTTCCAGATACCGCACACGATCTTCGGCGAGTGGAGCGAAGAAAGAGGGCCAGCCGCAGTGCGACTCAAACTTCTCAGTAGAGCGGAAAAGCTCGGTCTCACAGGCTCGGCACGAATATACACCCTCGGTTTTCGTATCCCAGTATTCGCCGGTGAAAGCACGTTCGGTGCCTCCTTCACGCAGTACCGCGTATTCTTCGGGTTTGAGAACTTCACGCCAATTCTTCGCAATTTTACCGACACCCGGTAATGAGTTTCCCACTGCTACTCCTTCAAATCTTCTCTTATGAGCTGTCGTCGTTATAACGGTGCTGGCTCGGGTTTTGTTCCCGGGCGGTACAGGTTCGTGACCCATTCGGTGACGGGCAGGGTCAGACCGTTCACCTGTGCCTCGTAGCTGCTGTGCTGGTGCATTCCCAAACGTTAAGCCGCTGCCACCGACGCCCGGTTGTGGGTATGAACAACAGCAAAGACTTGCTGATGCCCAGCTTCCGCAAGCTCACCCATTACCTGCTGGGCGGCGCGGGTGGCGATGCCCTCACCCCAGAAAGCGCACCCAAGCCGCCAGGCCAGCTCAATCTGCCCGGTCGGGCCCCAATCGTTCACCCACAGGTGGGCTCCGGTGAAACCAGCCACCTCACCATCAGCCAGCACCGTGTAGAGGCAGAACCCTTCCCGCTCATAGTCGGCGCGAGCCCGTACCACCATATCCTCATAGTGGGCGAGTGAATCTGCGGGCCGCCCCAAATACTCCATGACGCGCGTATCCCTGAACAGCGCATACCATTCGGCGGCGTCCTCCGCCGTGGGGGCCTGCAGCTCAAGACACGGCGGCTCAGGCTCGAAGAGGTGCATAGCTGCCGCCGGTGAGTTTAAGCAGGTCGGCGGGGGAGAGCTCAATATCAAGCCCGCGTTTACCGCCAGAGACCATGATGGTTTGATACTGCTCAGCGCTGGCATCCAAAAGCGTGGGGGAAGGAGTTTTCTGCCCTAACGGCGAAATACCACCCACCACATATCCAGTGCGGCGCTCGGCAACCTTCGGATCGCACATGGAGGCATTCTTCCAACCAAGGGCGTGTGCCGCCGCTTTCAAGTTTAGCTGCCCGCTCACTGGCACTACCGCCACCGCAAAATCTTTGTCATGAACAATAAGAAGCGTCTTGAATACCTGCTCAGGATTGGCGCCAAGTTTCTGCGCGGCCTCCAACCCAAAGGAGGTTTCTCCCTCCACATGCTCGTATTCACGAATCTCAAAAGGAGTCTTAGTTTCCTTCAAGAGCGCGACCGCAGCGGTGGAGGCACCTTTCTTGCCGCTTTTATTCTTTTTAGCCATGAAGACTATTCTACGAAAACGTAAGGTGAACCCCTAAGGTATGTATCACCTTTACCTGCGTAGGGATGGGGTGCCTGCAAGCGTTAGGTCACACAACGTTTTCCAGCATAGCGGGTTTCTGACTAGGAGAATTAGCCGATTCATCTTCAATTGAGATACCAAAGTCGGTGACCGTACTCAGATCGTGCTCTGTCATGGTTGTGATCCCGGCACCGCGGCCAGCAGAATTGAGGATTCCAGATCCCACAATATTGCCCTGAGCATCGTAAAACCAGAGTTTATAGACCTTTCCTTCGGGCAGCGCAGGCAGATTTGTCGTTGAAACACCTGCCATGTTGTGGGAAGGGGAGTACATGACCGATACTGGCATACCGTTGACTTTACCTTGGGCCATTGAAAGGTCAGGAGCCATGCTGATTTGCTCGACGATCGACTGGTCGCCGGGTCGTGCAGTTGCCGGATGCGCTGGGGTCGAAGAGGACACCCTCGCGGCTTGAAGCTCCTGGGAGGTACGTTCTAGTTGCTGATGCTGCGTGAAACCCCATATGCCCAGACCAGCAGCGATAATAATACTTGCCGCAGCCGTCATGCGAGATGGTGAGAATTTACCCTGAGCCCCGAACCAACGCCGTTTAGCTCGTGCATAAGCGGAATCCTCTGAGTCTGCGATAGCTTGAGCGTTGTCTGCATTATCTGATGCAAAGTAACCTTCGGAATCGGCATGATCACTCTTATGCTCGGCATTCACATCATCTGTACCTAGCTCATTAGCTGGCTGGATTTGCTCGGTATGTGCAACCTGCGCCATCACACGAGCTTTAAGCTCAGCGGGCGGCTCTTGCGGAGTGAGCGAAGTACCAAAAACCTCAGAGAGAACCGCGGCAGCAGCCTCAGCGTCTTCGCGTTCGTGTTTGGGGGTCCACGATTCAAACGCTATACGTTGCGTTGGTGAAAGCGTGTGGAGGGCGTAGTCGAGTTTATCGGGGAAATCTTCGGGATAGTCTTTAGTGCTCACGGGTGCCCTCCAATCGTTCACGTAGTTTCTGCATGCCAGCGCGCATGCGGGTTTTGACAGTTCCTAGAGGAATGCCCGTTTCATCGGAGATTTCGCGCTGTGATTTACCTCCGAAATATGCCATGGTGAGCAGCTGGGCTTGTTCGCGTGGAATACCAGATAGAGCATGGTGAATCTCCTCCGTATCCATAAAAGCAGCTATTGCATCATCAACGTGATGATAAGATTCGCGATATTCCTCAAGACCGCGTGTGAAATCACGTTCTGTGGAGGCTGCAACGGAGCGCACCCGATCAACCGCACGGCGGTGAGCAATAGTTGCAGCCCACGACAACACAGTACCCCGTTCTGCACGGTATAAAGGCGCTTTTTGCCATATTTCTAGAAAAACTTCTTGAGTAACTTCTTCCGCATGCGTTCGGTTATGAAGAATGCGGTTAATAAGCGCGTACAGACGCGGAACAAGGGCATCGTATAGAGCTTCAAAACAATGTTCGTTTCCTGCGGCAGCACACTCCATCAACGCAGTTAAGCGCTGATATTCCTGAGGAATTTGGGTGGCTTTTTGAGCTTCTTGATACGCCGAAGTCACCTGACGATCCAAAAAAGTCATGGTCATATCATCTCACGCCCTATGATGACATTTGATTATTGTGTCGGTGATAAGCGAAGTTTAGGTATGTTTTACACCCTAGAAAATATTCCAGGGTGTAAAGCAGCATACCGGCAAAATATTACTTCGACATGGCGGAAGCCGAAGGAGACATCATGGCGTCTTTGTTTTCCATCTTGCCTCCTTTGTCACCGTCCATCTTATTGTCATTATGCTTCATGCTGTCATGATCTCCCTGCATTTTATCGCCGTCCATCTTGCCGTGGTCGTCATCCATCTTGTCCCCAGACATGGCAGACTGGCTCGGCATAGCTGAAGGCGACATCATAGCGTCTGAACTCATCATGGCAGAAGAAGAGGGGGTGGATGATGCAGAAGAGCTCGACGATGCGCTCGGCGATGAGTTCTGATCAGAAGCGTTAGAAGAACATGCAGAAACACCAGCAACGAGGGCTAGAGAAACAGCTGCAAAAGACGCAGTGCGAAGAATAACGGACATACGTAACTCCAATCTTATATCGGCACAGGTAACGCGGAGGAGCGCCCGTACCATTGCAAAATATTCAGAATCCTAAACTGGACTCATTAGGTATTCGGAACATTCAGCCCGCTCGGATTGCAAAACCTCAGAAAATTTTAAGTGATGTATCTGACTACCTCTCGCAACACCTTGAGAAAAACTTCCATGAGCTTGAATATTGCGGAGTAAAAGGCCTCATTAAGATGCTGTCAATTGTGCAGGCATCGCTATAAAAATAATTTCAACCAAACCGAAACCGCAGTTCGTTCCGAATATAACCATGACAACACGTGAGGCAGCATCGCCTCGCATTACCAATCCATGAGGAAAATAACTATGCTGTTATCGCTCATCATCCTAGGCATACTCGGTGGTCTTATCACTGGGATCTCGCCCTGCATCCTGCCTATCTTGCCCGTTATTCTCGTCACTGGCGGTGCAGATTCAGCGCGCACTGCATCCACCGAATTTGGACAAACAGGCATAGCAAAAGATTCTGCGGACAATGTGCAAGCCTTATTCTCGCGCAGAAGCGCAGTTCTCGGAAACGCAGCTCCGGCACCCATGCAGCGTACTGCATCACGCTGGCGTCCCTATCAAGTTGTAGGCGGGCTTGTTCTGAGCTTCAGCCTCTTTACCCTGCTCGGTTCGGTTATTCTTGCTGCCCTGCACTTGCCGCAAGATACGCTGAGGATTTTAGGTATCACCTTCCTCATTATTGTTGGGCTGAGCATGCTTATACCCCCGTTGGAGCGCCTGCTTGAAAAACCTTTCGCGAAATTCTCAAAACTCGGAGCGAAACGCAGCACCACACGTGGCGGCTTCCTCATGGGGCTTGCTCTCGGTCTCGTCTATGTGCCCTGTGCGGGTCCGGTTCTTGCAGCTATTACCCTTGCTGGCGCAACCGGAAACATCGGTATCGAAACTGTAGCACTCACCCTATCTTTTGCTTTCGGAACAGCTATTCCGCTGTTGATCTTTGCTCTTGCGGGGCGAAGCATTGCAGAACGAGTTAAGACGTTCCGCACCCACCAGCGTGGAGTGCGCACCGCCTCGGGTGTACTCTTGATCGCTCTTTCAATCGGACTAGTATTCAACGTTCCCGCCCAGCTGCAGCGCGCAATTCCGAATTATACGGAAGGGATTGAGCAGACTATCAGTCAAGATACGCAGAATAATATTATTTCTTCCTCCACCGGTGGGTCGATAAGCTCGTGCCGACCCGACGAAGAAAAATTGCAGGACTGCGGCTCAGCCCCGGAATTAGCGGGTGGCACTGGTAACTTCAACACTGAGAATCAGCCAAGTCTCGCTCATATGCGCGGAAAGGTTACACTCGTTGATTTTTGGGCATACTCGTGCATTAACTGTCAGAGGACGGCACCGCACCTGAATGAACTCTACGCCAAATACCATGATTATGGTCTAGAAATAGTGGGAGTACACACGCCGGAATATGCGTTCGAACACGAAGGTAAGAACGTCCAGGCAGGCATTGAGAACCTAGGTATTAAATACCCGGTAGTTCAAGACAACGACTATGCTATTTGGCGTGCTTACAGCAACCGCTATTGGCCTGCACACTATCTCATTGATAGTGAAGGTAAACTTCGTGCTGTTTACTATGGTGAAGGTGGGCATAAGGTGACCGAGGCACAGGTACGCGAACTTCTCAAAGCCGCAAATCCACAAGTGCAGCTTCCAGACCCTATTCACAAGGATGACGCACAAGAGGAAACACAAAACGCGCATGACGCGCGAACCCCTGAAACGTATCTGGGCTCTAAGCGCGCAATGTACTTTGCGGGGCAAGAAAGCTACTCTAACGGAACCCGAACCTTCAAACCGGCAGATCGTCTAGCTGTTGACCAATACGACCTCAACGGTACGTGGTCTATAACCCCCGAACGTATTGAGCCTCAAGGAAACGACGGCACTTTGCGGATTAACTATCGTGCCCACGGAGCGCAGGTTGTTGCCGGCGGCAGCGGTACCATCGAAGTGCGGCGCAATGGTACAACGGAAAAGATTCACATAGACGGCGCTCCCAACGCCCACCACATTGTGCGCGGCGATGAGCAAAGTAGCGGAGTTATTGAGCTCAAGGTCTCGCCCAGAGTGCAGCTGTACTCGCTCACCTTCTCATAAGTCTCTGCCGAATCTCACGCAGAATTCACCCCTGACGACTAAACCCGGGACTGTGTTTTCAAGGTTTAGATCACACATGACTAAAACCACGTAAAACGCATAGTCCCGGGTTTTACTGCGTTTTCACCGCATCTGTACCCGAGGGAGAGAGCACTCCGAGTACCGGGCTGCGGCAAGCTCAGCACATCCGTACTAAACTTAAGACAAGTAACATAGACGTCACTCAGAAAGTTATATCGTGCCCGTCACCTACGAACACCTTACCGAACGTATCCCAAACGTCTCAGCAGAAGAGCTTCTCGCTGGATTTCGTCCCTCAGAACGATTCGGTGAAGTGTCATTCGACAGCTATATTCCCGATCCAAACCAGCCCTCCCAAGCTGAAGCAGTACAAAAACTCAAAACCTTCGGCGATAAAATCAACAAAGGAGGAAATTCCGGCGGGTTCTTCGGCAAACTTTTTGGCGGTAAAAAGAAAGACTCCGCAAAATCCGGGCTCTATTTAGACGGCGGCTTCGGTGTTGGGAAAACCCACCTTCTAGCCTCCCTATGGCACTATGTTGACGGGCCCAAAGCCTTCGGTACTTTCGTTGAATACACCAACCTGGTTGGTGCCCTCACCTTCCGCAAAACCGTGGAGGCACTCAGCAGCTACAAGCTGGTGTGCATTGACGAATTTGAGCTTGACGACCCTGGTGACACCGTGCTCATGTCCCGCCTGATGCGCGAACTCGCAGATGCGGGCGTCAAACTCGTAGCAACCTCCAACACCCTCCCTGGTGCCCTCGGCGAAGGACGCTTTGCCGCCGAAGACTTCAAACGTGAAATCCAAGTACTTGCCGAACAATTCGAAGTACACCGTGTGGATGGTGAAGACTTCCGTCATCGCGGTCTTCCAGCTGCACCGGAACCCGTAACTCCCGACGCGTTCGACGCTAAGGTTGAGGAAGTATTCGATGGAAAAACCGTGGGTATCGATACCTTCTCAGAGCTTGTCGAACACCTAGCGAAAGTGCACCCTTCCCGTTACCGCCAGTTTATCGACGGTCTGCAGGGTATCGCTTGGCGCGATGTACACCCGATTACCGAGCAAGCGGTAGCGCTGCGCTTTGTTGTGCTCGCTGACCGTCTTTACGACAAAGACCTGCCGATCGTCTCATCCGGTGTACCTTTCGACCAGGTCTTCACACCCGAAATGCTTGCTGGCGGTTACCAGAAGAAGTACTTCCGTGCCGTCTCGCGTCTGACGGCGCTCGCTCGTGAAGGCTTGCTAGGGGAATCAGAGGCTTAGACTTCATGGCATTGCGGTATAGCGTAGAATGCTGTGCTTGATATTTGCGACCTTGTTTGTGTAGAAGGTCGTAAGGTTTTTAGTGCTGACACTTGGCCTAAAAAGTGCGGCAAAAGATTTGGCAAACGATGAAAAAACCCGTATAGTATTTATCTGTCAGTGTGACGGGTAAAGCCTGTTGTTGATGCTTGAAAAGCACCTGATAAGCGGTTGTAGCTCAGTTGGTAGAGCACCACCTTGCCAAGGTGGATGTCGCGAGTTCAAGTCTCGTCAACCGCTCGTAAGGACTCCAAGAGTTCGAACGCGTTCCCTCGTGGAGCGTATGCGGTGAGGTGGTCGAGTGGTTAGGCAGCGGCCTGCAAAGCCGTGTACGCGGGTTCGAATCCCGTCCTCACCTCGCAACAAAACAACTGTTTTGTGAGCGCGATTGGCGCAGCGGTAGCGCGCTTCCCTGACACGGAAGAGGTCACTGGTTCGAACCCAGTATCGCGCACAGATAACCCCAGTTCATGGTGAGCTGGGGTTTTTAGTTTGCTCAGAATGTTTTGAACTGGTAGTGGGCTCATAGACAGCAAAATTTTGGCAAAAACATACCGCCCATTGTTCAATGAACCCTGGACGGTGAGAAGTCAGCACTATAAATGTGCCTTATTGGGAATCTTCTCTCAAAGAATAGCAGAAATTCTTATGGAGGCGCAATAATGATTTTTAATGAAGTTTTTTAGATGAATTTAGGCTAAGCATGACGAAGCTGAACGCGTAATCCAAAAATAAGGTATATGTTAGAACTATGAGTGTGAAACCTTAAAGCTCAGCTCAATCGAAACACAAGGTCCGTGTTTCATAGAACTATCTATCACTTACTGTAAGGAGGCAGAATGTCTGCAGATAGTCTGAACTACCGTATTGGTGTCGACGTGGGGGATCGCTCGGTAGGGCTTGCCGCCATTGAATTTGATGATGACGGTTTTCCTATCAAGAAACTAGCAATGGTAACCTTCCGCCATGATGGCGGGATGGATCCTGCAACCGGTAAAACACCTAAGAGCCGTAAAGAAACTGCAGGTGTAGCGCGTCGTACCATGCGTATGCGTCGCCGTAAGAAGAAACGTCTAAAAGAGCTCGATAAGAAGCTGCGAGATCTAGGATATTTTGTACCGCGTGATGAAGAACCACAGACTTATGAGGCATGGTCTTCACGCGCTCGTCTTGCAGAATCTCGTTTTGAAGACCCTCAAGAGTGTGGTGAACACCTGGTACGTGCGGTGCGGCATATGGCTCGTCATCGTGGGTGGCGTAACCCATGGTGGAGCTTTTCCCAACTTGAAGAGGCATCGCAAAAATCATCAGAAACCTTCGGGAGGATCCTGGAGCGTGCGCAGCACGAGTGGGGTGAACGAGTTTCGGATAACGCCACTTTAGGTATGCTAGGGGCACTTGCAGCGAACAATAATATCCTTTTGCGCCCTCGAAGGTATGAGCATAATCCTAAAACTGGTAAGAATGCTGAAAAACTTAATGTGCGGGGCCAGGAACCGATTCTTCTTGATAAGGTTCGTCAGGAAGACGTACTAGCAGAGCTTCGTCGTATCTGTGAAGTTCAGGGGATTGAAGACCAATATCCTGAACTTGCACATGCTGTCTTTACACAAGTTCGTCCTTATGTACCTACTGAACGTGTTGGAAAAGACCCACTACAACCCATGAAGATTCGCGCGTCCCGCGCTTCTCTCGAATTCCAAGAATTCCGTATTCGTGATGCTGTCGCGAACTTACGTATTCGTGTGGGAGGTTCTGAACGTCGCCCTCTAACTGAAGAGGAATACGATAGGGCTGTTGATTACCTCATGGAGTATTCAGATACTGCACCTCCTACGTGGGGAGAAGTCGCAGACGAACTGGAAATCGCCGAAAACACTCTTATCGCTCCGGTGATCGATGATGTTCGTCTGAACGTTGCCCCGTATGATCGTTCCTCAGCTATTGTTGAGGCGAAACTCAAACGCAAGACCCAAGCTCGGCAATGGTGGGATGACGATGCCAATCTAGATTTACGTTCTCAGCTCATCCTGCTGGTCTCTGACGCTACGGATGATACAGCTCGTATCGCTGAGAATTCGGGTCTGTTGGAGGTTTTTGAAAGTTGGTCTGACGAAGAGAAGCAGACTCTTCAAGATCTAAAATTTGATTCCGGTAGAGCTGCGTACAGTATCGATACGCTGAACAAGCTTAATGCTTATATGCATGAACACCGTGTCGGTTTGCATGAAGCTCGGCAGAATGTTTTCGGAGTTTCCGATACATGGCGCCCACCCCGTGATCGTTTAGACGAACCTACAGGGCAGCCAACCGTAGATCGCGTGTTAACAATCGTCCGTCGTTTTATCCTTGACTGTGAACGTGCGTGGGGACGTCCTCAAAAGATTGTCGTTGAGCATGCTCGTACCGGCCTAATGGGTCCCTCTCAGCGAGCTGATGTTCTCAAGGAAATTACAAGGAACCGTAATGCTAATGAGCGTATTCGGCAAGAGCTGCGTGCGGGGGGTGTTGAGAATCCTAATCGTGCTGATATTCGTCGTAACAGCATTATTCAGGATCAAGAATCTCAATGCCTATACTGTGGAAAAGAAGTTGGCGTTCTGACAGCCGAGCTTGACCATATTGTGCCGCGTGCCGGAGGCGGATCTTCAAAGCGTGAAAACCTAGCTGCTGTTTGTCGTGCATGCAATGCAAGTAAAGGGAGTCGTCCATTTGCTGTATGGGCTGGTCCCGCTAGACTGGAACGTACGATTCAGCGGCTTCGTGAATTGCAAGCGTTTAAGACGAAATCTAAGAAGCGTACGCTGAATGCTATTATTCGACGGTTGAAGCAGCGGGAAGAAGATGAGCCTATTGATGAGCGCTCGCTGGCTTCAACATCATATGCGGCAACTTCTATTCGTGAGCGTTTGGAACAGCATTTTAACGATGATCGGCCGGATGGCTTTGCACCTGTTGCTGTTGATGTTTACGGAGGTTCTTTAACCCGTGAGTCACGCCGGGCTGGTGGTATTGATAAAAGCATTATGCTACGTGGGCAGAGTGATAAGAATCGCTTTGATGTTCGCCACCATGCAATTGATGCTGCCGTTATGACTCTGTTGAACCCTTCTGTAGCTGTGACTCTGGAACAACGTCGTATGCTCAAACAGGAGAATGATTATTCTTCACCCCAAGGACAGCATGACAATGGTTGGCGTGATTTTATAGGACGTGGGGAAGCCTCGCAGAGTAAATTCCTGCATTGGAAGAAAACAGCGGTGGTTCTTGCTGACCTTATCAGCGAAGCGATAGAACAAGATACTATTCCGGTGGTTAATCCTTTGCGATTGCGTCCACAGAATGGGTCGGTTCATAAGGACACCGTGGAAGCTGTACTAGAGCGAACTGTAGGGGATAGTTGGACCGATAAGCAGGTGTCTCGTATTGTTGATCCGAATACCTATATAGCCTTCCTTAGCCTCTTAGGCAAGAAAAAAGAGCTTGATGCTGACCATCAGCGACTAGTTTCCGTCTCTGCTGGGGTAAAGCTGCTTGCAGACGAGCGTGTACAGATTTTTCCAGAAGAAGCTGCTTCAATTTTGACTCCGCGAGGTGTTGTTAAGATTGGTGACTCTATCCACCATGCGCGTCTCTATGGTTGGAAGAACCAGCGGGGAGATATTCAAGTGGGTATGCTTCGTGTCTTTGGAGCCGAGTTCCCCTGGTTTATGCGTGAGAGCGGTGTGAAGGACATCTTGCGCCTGCCAATTCCCCAAGGATCACAGTCATATCGTGATCTAGCACCAACTGTCCGCAAAAATATTGAGAATGATAAGGCTGTTGAGTTCGGCTGGTTTACACAGAACGATGAGCTTGAAATCGACCCATTTGACTATATACAGCACGGCGGAAAAGATAAACTTGCTAGATTCCTGAGCTATATGCCTGAATCTCGCTGGCGTATAGATGGGATTAGCATGAATAACAAACTACGAATTCGTCCTAATCTTCTCTCTGGGGAGGAATTACCTGCGAAGGTATACGGTAAGGAGCTCTCTGAGGAGCAGTATAAACTTCTCGAAGAGACTTTAAAAAAGGGTCTTATAATCGCAACCGAAGGTCTGCTGTCTTTAAAGAGCGCTAGGATTATCCGACGCAATAATTTGGGTATTCCCCGGTGGCGCGGTAATGGTCACCTGCCTACGTCATTAGACATTCAGCGAGCTGCGACTCAGGCTTTGGAAGGGCGCGATTAGTCCGTGGATACAAAATGGCGAGTGCTTGACCTTACAGGGTACAAAGGATACATCTCCTATGAACGGGGTCGCCTGAAAATCGGTGAGCAAACTGTACCATTAGCAGAAGTAGATTTTATTCTTCTCGGACAGAAATGTTCTTGGGGCTATGGCTTAGCTGCCGGTCTTGAGCGGTTTGACGTTGCCGCTGCTATTTGTGATTGGCGTGGAGTCCCTATCTCTGCGCTCTATCACTGGTCGAGTAACACCAGAGTTTTTGCTCGGCATGAAGCACAGGCAGATTTAAGCCTTCCGCGTGCTAAGAATGCCTGGAAGCAGATTATTAAGGCGAAGCTTCGTGGCCAAGCAAACGCTCTTGATGCAATGCATCGTCCGCATGCCGAGCAGATTCGAACTCTTGCACGTACCGTCAAGTCTGGCGATCCAGCAAATATAGAGGGTCAAGGAGCTAGAGTGTATTGGTCTTCGTACCTGCCGGAACGAGGGTTTCGGCGCGACCAAGTAAGTGATGATGTCGTGAATGGCATGCTCAATTATGGCTACACCATTCTGCGTGGTCGGGTGTTAACCCGCGTTATCTCAGCTGGGCTATCGCCTACACTTTCACTTTTTCACCGTAACCGTTCTAACGCCTTTGCTCTGGTGGACGATTTGATGGAACCATTTCGACCCGCTGTAGACTATATGGTTTATAGACTTTTACAAGGTGGCTCTTCCGAATTGGGTTCAGAAGAGAAAACTGCCCTTGTGAGTGTTTTGGCCGAAAAAGTCTCTGATAACCAGGATTTTACCGTGCGGAGCGTTATCGAGAACTTCTGTTCGGAGTTTGCTCTCTATGTTGAAGGTAAACGGGATACTCTGAAGGTTCCTATCTGGAAGCTTTCAATGAGCGTACCCGATGCTTTGAAAGAAGGGGAGTGAGGTGGCCGAACCAGTGTGGATGCTCGTTATGTTTGACCTACCGGTCAAAACAAAGTCTCAGAGGAACCTCGCGAATAAATATCGTCATGCACTGTTGGATATGGGTTTTGACCGGCTCCAACTGAGTGTATATTGCAAATACTATATAAACGGTAATGCAACTGGGCGAGATCTATTCCAGCTTCAGATTCAGGTACCGCCAGGAGGGGCAGTACGTATTATGAAGGCTACCGATTCTCAATGGGCGGCAACGATTCGCTATCTGGGGCCACAGCGGAAGAATATCGAAGAGCCTCCTGATGCACTTGATGTTTTCTGATAATTCAGGAGGGGTGGGTGAACAAAAAATCTAAGAGATTTTTGTTCACCCACCCCTCCTGAACTTGCAAGATGATCTCAGTTTTTCCGTTGAAGGTAGCAGCCACGGAGAAAATTGTTGGGGTTTGGGCTAGTTTTTCGAGCGAAAAACTAGCTCAAACTATACCCTGACTAGGCTGTATATTCTAGATATTAAGTCTAGCAAGGATAGTTAGTGAAGATTCCCAACCGGTGAATGGTGAGGTTGGGTACCCATGTAAGTCTAGCAAGGATAGTTAGTGAAGATTCCCAACCCTCGCTCATGCGTGGGTTACATTCCAATAAGTCTAGCAAGGATAGTTAGTGAAGATTCCCAACGAACTACTTCACAGGAACCCTCGCCACATAAGTCTAGCAAGGATAGTTAGTGAAGATTCCCAACTAAGGTTGTATAGACCTGAGCGTCACCATAGACCTGACAAGGATAGTTAGTGAAGATTCCCAACTAAGGTTGTTACGGATGCTCTCGACCTGTAAGTCTAGCAAGGATAGTTAGTGAAGATTCCCAACGCTCACGTCTCACAATGGGAGAGCTTGATAAGTCTAGCAAGGATAGTTAGTGAAGATTCCCAACCTATGGTTGATGTGCTCGCTCCTGCTGCTAAGTCTAGCAAGGATAGTTAGTGAAGATTCCCAACCGAGTTTCAACCATTGCGAGGCTGCGAGTAAGTCTAGCAAGGATAGTTAGTGAAGATTCCCAACCGAGGGCGCGCATTGCGAGTAGTGCGGTTAAGTCTAGCAAGGATAGTTAGTGAAGATTCCCAACTAATAACTTTAGTATTAAGAGGAGTAAGTAAGTCTAGCAAGGATAGTTAGTGAAGATTCCCAACTCACGTATCCACGTAACCGTCTTGATTTTAAGTCTAGCAAGGATAGTTAGTGAAGATTCCCAACAAGCTTTGGGTCATTGCGGATAACCAACTAAGTCTAGCAAGGATAGTTAGTGAAGATTCCCAACGGTTGGTAATACGTTGCAACCTACCCCATAAGTCTAGCAAGGATAGTTAGTGAAGATTCCCAACATGGACTCTATTGACTCTGCTGTTTCTGCTAAGTCTAGCAAGGATAGTTAGTGAAGATTCCCAACCCTTCCTTCAAGTCCCCAAAACGCCGGTTAAGTCTAGCAAGGATAGTTAGTGAAGATTCCCAACCGTAGAGGTATTCCTGAACGCTCCGGCTTAAGTCTAGCAAGGATAGTTAGTGAAGATTCCCAACCATTGACCTGGGCAGCGATGCGGTTGCCTAAGTCTAGCAAGGATAGTTAGTGAAGATTCCCAACCTCTTGCGGCTATCGCCGTGGTGTTTTCTAAGTCTAGCAAGGATAGTTAGTGAAGATTCCCAACAAATCAATAGCAGAGGCGATCAGCTCGAATAAGTCTAGCAAGGATAGTTAGTGAAGATTCCCAACATAACTCGTTCACTACGGGTATTCGTGCTAAGTCTAGCAAGGATAGTTAGTGAAGATTCCCAACATAACTCGTTCACTACGGG
>ERZ773050.186-NODE-186-length-38382-cov-15.132335_pt1 | contig 38382 bp, 51 predicted proteins | sample MGYA00580632_ERZ773050 | MGnify/ENA primary metagenome ERZ773050 (study PRJEB29015, sample SAMEA2738123) | human oral metagenome | biome: human oral; feature: human-associated habitat; material: saliva | place: China | collected 2166 ... | reverse complement strand
TTCGTTCCAGCTGCTCAAAGGTACGTTTATAGTCGGCTCTTGTTTCAAAGTATCCGCTGGCGAGGCTGCCAATGAGATAGACGAGCAAAACGCCAAGAATACCATAAACAACGCGCCGAATAGTAACCGCATGTACAATTTTGTTCTTGATAATTTCATACATCACACGCCCCCTATATTAATCTTGGTCTGTCCAACGAGCGGCCCAGCCTCGCACATCAACATGAACGAAATCTTGATTATAATATCGCCCAATGCCGTCGGCGCCACATTCCTCGGCCACTTCTGCAAGATAATCGACGTTAATGCCGTCATAAGTAATATCGGCTGCTGTACCCTCAACGTGTTGAGAATTAGGCACGCCCCCTACTTCCTCATTATGGATAGGGCACCGATAGCCGCTTAACACTTCGATAGGCTTGCCGATACGCTCACGGATAGCATCCAATACGTCAATGAGCCTTTTATCAATGATGTGGTCTAAAATAGGGTGTCCGTCGCTATCATATCCATGACGCCCACATTTACAAGCGAATTCATAATCATCAAAATATGTACCAATTTTCATTGTATGCACCTCTGTTTCTGCAATATAAAAGCCACGCCCATATATCGTGAGCGTGGCACAAATAACACTATTTTATTTTTTTAAAATCATATCTACTCTTGCATGAACCACGTCAAGCAAGCCAGATATGGTAGTATTTCCGCCGTCTCGCATGTTCTCGAGTATGCTCAATAGTTCCACCGAGCCGAGATATAGCCATACGATATTAACGGCGAAAGCGTATTGACCTGCCATATAGTCAAAGCACCATGCGGCGCCAGTAGCAAGGCAATATGTTAAAACTTTTGTAACAAAAGGCTTTCTCATATGCTTAGAGGATATTAACCCCTTACCCCATGCAGCTGGAATCGCTATATATTTGTCTAATGCGGTTAGATTATCAGCATTTGCCCCCATATCTACAAGCATTTGATACGATATAGCCGCCCATTTTGTAATGAGGTCTAGGAATACCAATAATATGAATATACCTAACACCTGCACATGTTTTAAGCCAATCATATATATCGCCACATCAGCGATGACGGCAAGCAAGGCCTTTAGAACAAAAGAATCCGTCAACGTCCGCCAAGCCTCGCTCATGAAATTCGTTAATTCTTGCATGTGTTCTCCCTGTGATTTGATTATAATTTGTCTAGCACGATAACTGAGTTCCCTCGGTTGACGTACCGAGTAGGCTCCACACTTTCATGACTGCCGTGCAGCTCTTTAAATCAAAATCGGCACTGACCTCATAACATCTACGATAATCGGCGCCGATGTGTAAAGTCTCTGGCTCGTTTCTTATAAAGTTCATTTTGCGACTTGCTTATTCAATTTCTGTAACTAATACCCCAAGCATTTTATTATTTCCTACTGGCATTGTAACCACATCGTCAAAGAAATATTCTGTTTCTGGAGCGTCATCGTGATTTGCAGTTGCATGAGCTACACTAATTTCTGCATATATACCTATTGTGCGTTCGTCGATAAAAGAGTAATAGAAGAATATACAACTACCCCTAGTACCAATGATACAAGACGGCGTGCTTATAGGGCACACTGCGATAGGTTTATCGAATTTATATTCTGCGATTTTAATATGGCTTCCAACGACACCCCAGTAGGTGTATGGTTCGTATTCTTCTGGCGGGTAGTTTTCACTGCCTTCTATATATCCAACTCCCCAACGGTTATGTGAAACATATTTTTTAACAATATCATCAACATATATGTATTTTTTGACTTGAAGATATTTATTTGCCGATGAAAAAATTAATTTTTGATGTTCATCATACACTTCTAGGCCTTCATTACTTTTCTTATAATTAGTAGAGTACACAAAGCATTTAAAACTATGAGGTGCTGAAGGGCTGTGTCTAACTCCGCACATAGAAGAGGTATCGGCAATTCCATATGTATCAGTAAATGGTCCATATCCATTAAAAATACCTTCTTGATAGCTTGGCGTTAATAATTCAGTCTCGTTTTCTGTGATTTTTAACATAAACCCTTTGTTAAAAGCGTCTTTTCCATTTGGGGCAACAAAAACCAAATCATCTTCTTTTTTGTTGATTACAAAATGTGGCTCGTTATAACTGTATATTTGATACCCGAACGCGCCTTGTGTAGGGGTTGTTATAATCTCTTTTAATGCTAAATTTTTAAAAGAATCATTGATAATGGTTGTTCCCTCTGTATTTGATACTCTAATATACTCCATAGATGATTTTGTACCTCCTTGTATTAATCGGAATAGCTGTATTTTCAATCCTATAAAAAATTTGATTATCTTTAATATCAATTTGTATAGGTTGAACCATAAAAGGTTTATTTTGCTCGTAAGATATAACAGACGCGAACGCAAAAATTTGCTCATTTTTTTGTTTTTCAATAGTAATCACCCCGCTATAATCTGTTACTATATGTGTGCCTAAAAATCGCGTTAATGTCGAGTTTAGGCTTAACATTAAAGCTCCTTTTTTATCATATATATTAAAAACCGCTTTAGTTACTCCCATATGCCTATCCTTACCCTTAACTGATTGTTTTCATCAAATACTTGAATCAAGTCATCACTAATTTCAACTCTTGCACCACTCGTTTTAGTTCGCAATGTGCCGATTGTACCCGAGATAGTTGATAGACTATCAACTTGCATTTTATCAGCAGTAACAGCTCCAGCCTGTATCATGCCTTTTGTAATGACATCATTATCAAATAATGCGTCGCCAGTAACATGCAATAATTTGCCGTCAATGCGTGTACCTGCTGGGCTCAAATTAATACGGCTCACCAATTCTGCGCCGTCAAGGCTATTCATAGCCTCTGTTACTTTTAACTCAATACCGCTTGAAATCTGCGTGATTTGTGAATTTATATTATTCTGATAGTTTCTCAAAGTGCGCTGGTACGCGTTGCCAAGGTTGATTATCTTGCTACTCATACCATCAACAGTAGTCTTGACTGTTCCGACTTCACTCTTTAAGTCATTTACCGCTTTGTCGATGCCCTCTAGGCCTAGACTTTCCATATCAAGTAGGGACTTATCGATTTTAGCTTTTACGGCTACATTTTCGGCGCTGCTGCGTGGCCCCTCTCCGAACATGTCAACATAGGCAACTTGTACAGCGTATACGTCAGCCTCGAGCGGTACATTAATAGCATTTGTAGTGATGTAATACACATTGTCATCGATATATACGTTCGCACCCTTGCAAATCACTGGAATAGGCTCAAATGTAACACCTATACCGCTGATATTGGCTGTTGCTTTGACTTTGGTCGGTTGCTTTGGTATAGGCACGTTATACATCAATTCAGCTGGTGCGCCGTATCCTTTAGCAGGATTATGAGCGATACAATACACTTTTGAGGTGCGCTCTGTTAATAATGTGCTGAATGTGGTGTTATTACTTCGGCCGATTAGCCCGTCATTTTGCCCTGCGTTGAGGTCTAATCTGATTTCATAATAATCTACATCGGCATTTCTAACTTCAAGCCAATTGAAATGTGCCATATCGCTGAACGAAACAGAAAAACCTTGAGGGGCGTTCGGTATTTCGCTTTTCATCTCAACTGTAATGCTTTTAATTAAGCCCTGCGATGAGTTGCCGTGTGTGTCCTTTACTTGCAATTTCACATCATATGTATGCCCTAATTCGCACCCGCTAACTGTGATAAGGCCCTCGCCAGCACCGCCATATTTCCATGTGCCACCTTGCTCTCTATACCACAATTCAACTGTATTAAGGCTATTGATACGAGGTACATCGAATTGAGCCACTACATCAAAAGATAATACGCCGTTACCAATTTCGTAATATTTGGTATATAGCGCTAAATTGCTAACCTCTGGGATATAGTAAGGTACTATCTTATACGGGTAAGCTTGCACTTCATCAAGACCTTGCTCATTCGTGCCGAACAAGTTCATTGATGTAAACTTCAAATATACTGTTTTCCCTATATCTTCCTTTCGGTAAGTATGCCTATATAGCGCCTCATCAATACGAATAAACCGCGTACCGCTTGCGTGGTCTGTTGGTATGGTTGCATATTGTCCGCGTACTAATCCAGTCAGTTTATAGCTGCCGTCGGTTTGTAGCTGTGCGCCCTCATAGCTTAAAGCCTCGCCGTCAATCCATGATAGGGTATTCGCACGTTCGGCGTCGATGTGTGTGCCACCTTTTATGCTGCCTTGATTAAGTTTTACACTTACGCCGTCGCCTGTATTAGATAATGCGGTAAGAGTTCGCCCCATGCGAGCCTGTTGCGTGATAGAACCTACTCTTGCATAGTTCTCATCGTTGTCTGATAACCACACGGAACAGCCGCCCCAGCCGCTTGGCGCATTTACGCCGATAAATACTTGATTACCGCCAACGTCGCCGACTGTTTGGAATATTGCCACATCATTGACGCTAGGCGCCTCTTGATTGTAATCCACAAAAGGCCGCTCGTTTTCATGCACGTCATAACGTGCTGGCGCGTATGTCCCTGCTGGCTTGCCCTCAGCCGTGAATTCAAGTTGCCCGTCGGCTGCCTCATTCACTGCGGTTATAACTACAATTTGCTTGTTGAGTTGACAAGCCTCATCTGTGAGCGTTACAAGGTCGCCAACTTCGAGCGTACAAAAGGCCCAATCTAGCCTAAAAGTATACTGTGTTTTTGAATACAGCCGTTTCATGGCTAATTGCTCCGCATAGTACTGCGCTCTAGCCTTTGTATAAAGGTAGTGAGCCGTTTTCTTTGAGGCTGGCTTGAGGCCGTTCTTTTGCACGTCCGCCACTACTTCAAAAGATACTGTTTCTTTCTCGTAGCTATTGGCGCGGTTAATAAATTCGACTGTTGCCTCATTGTATGCTTCGCTCGTATCCTTGCGCTTGTATAGAATAAGTTGGCCGTCTGTGCCTGCGATAAAATCATCGGCCGTGAGGTCATATTGAATTTGATTTTCTGGCATCCAATCGCCTACAGGCTTATCGGCCAAAGGTACGATTTTTAGGCGGTCGGTACTCCAAAATACAAGGCTGTTAGTAATCTCGGCTATATCGTTGATAATACTTTGAGCTTTAGCACTTTTTTGCTCTGGCGGTGTGCTGATTAATATATCAGCCGCCTTGCAGTAGGCTCTAAAGTTTTCAATGCCCTCAATTTGTACATCTGCTCCAACTGATTGCAGTACATGCTCGATATAGTCGGCTGGATTGACGTCTACGCCGTCGCCTGTATTTCTGAGTTTACCCATAATTTCAAAGTTGTATTGTGGCAAGCTGCCACGCTCGCCCAAATCAACCACGCCAGCCATGTAAGCCAATCCGCTATACGGTAGTGCTTTGTCTGGATGCTTAGATACCATGTAAGGCCAAGGCGCTTGACCTTGCTCACCATTGAATAAGGTAAGCTCAATCTTTTCACTAGGATAAGAATATATTTCTTTATCTCGCCACACCTTGCCAACGCCAGCGATAGGCCCCTCACATAATGCAATGGCTGCCGCCACTGTATATGTGTAAGTAATTTCAGTATGCGATGAACCACCGCCGCCCTTACCTGTTCGGGTGGTGCTGCTGTGTTCGTGCGCTGTAAAATCCTCATAGTCGATGATGTTACCACTAACCCGAGTAGTCCCCAATATTTCGGGAACCACCTCACCATAAGAGGCCGTATTGATTTGGAAATCGGCAATCATGTCGGCGCGGGTTGTAGTATTTTTCCCTCTATGAAATAGAAAGCCCATTATTCACGCTCCTCTCTGTATCGGTACACCGCTCTCAATCGCGAGCGGCCTTTTTTATCGAAAAATAGTACATCATCAAGTTTTGAAATAATCACGCCATAATCCACAAATGAATGAATTACAAGGCCTTTCCCTATATATATGGCGCCGTGTGAAATACATCGGCCATATTGATATAGTAGGAAGTCGCCAATTTCAAGCGGTGCGCCCTCTTTCACCTCGTCGGCTACTTGCTGCACATACTTGAGATATTTCTCCTCAGAATGGTGCAGGTGCCACTCGTTTGAATAATCTTCTATATCGATTCTGTCGCGTTTCATTACTCCGCTATCAACAACTGCCGCAACGAGCAAATAAGAACAGTCAACGCCTACACCTTTAACCATTGAATTATTGACATACGGCGTACCTAACCATTTAACAGCCGCATTGGCGATTTTCTCGCCTGTTGTTAATTCATTAATATCTGTCATCGTATGCTCTCCTTTAGTGGAACGTAAGGGGTAGCCCTGTTTCTATTCCAGTTATTGAATTTATTCTTGCACTCTGTAGGCATCTTATTACAGCCAGCGTATATATAGAATTGGTCGCCAACTCTTGGGCTTACTTCGAGGGCGCTCATATACAGAATTACGCCGTCATTGCTTTGTAATATCTGCGTTGATTGCCCCGCCATTGGGCCAGTGAGCCAATCTATACCGCCAGCCGTGTAATAGCCATTCTCGAATGGAATATCTATTCTTATGGAATTGGCACCGCTGCCGAGGCCTGTAACCTTGCCACTCTTACGGAACCGCTTAATATCAACACCGCACTCCTTAGAGTACACGCTGAAAGGGCATTGAGGATAATATCGGCGGTTAGGATATTCAATATTGAGCTTTTGCACGATTGATTTTACATTTAGCTTTAATGTGAGGCCGCCGCCTTGTGTAACCTCACATAAGCCAGTGAATAAACCAACTACACAGATGATTTTATAACTATCGTCAAAAAACGCTCGGCGTAGCGTCATCTCAGCGCCGTCGAATCCACCATTATGAGCCACGGCCATAATAGGGACGTCGCCTATTGTATCCTGTTCATTCGTCGAAATGCTAACAGTCATTTTATCAACGCTTACAGTGCTGTTTGTGGTTATCTTATCCCTTACAATAATAGGCCCGTTACTCTTATAGACTTGGCCGTTATAAGAAACGTCCGCGTCTGAATCGGCCCAATAGTAAGAAACACCACTGCGCAAGCGCAACTCGTAGAGGTCGCAACTTACGAAATACTTATCATTGTTTAGGTGCTGCCTTAGCGCCTCATTTACTGCTTTCATGATTGCCCCCTATCGAGTTGTTACTAATTTGAATGTTTTCGATTTGTAAACATCGGTAAAAATATACTCGGCCGTCATATCGCCGCTAAACCGCACTAACCAATAGTAGGTATAATCTGCAGTTATAACTGCATTCGGTGCTACTGTCTCGCCTTGCGCTAACTTTATAACGCCTTTATCGCTAACTGCACGAATCGGCGTACCATTGGCGTATAGTTTCAAATCCTCAACATGATAAACAGGCTCGAGGAAGTCGCCGAATTTTCTCACGGCTTGCCATGAACCCTCTGAGCCTGTGCCGAGTTGTATGCCTTTTTCTTGATTATCCTCAGGGTCTAGCCATAAGAAAGGAATTGTACCGCCCTTTGTCTTAGAATAAAACCCCATGAGTTCCTTATATTCCGCTGGTTTAAGTACCTCGAAATCTGTCGAAATCGTATATTGCGGATATTTCCATGTTGTCATGGTCCGCACCTTACCCGAGCCAGCTGTTTTAGTTTTTGTGTCCCATTTTTGAATTTTCTGAGACTTCCACCCCAACGAAATAATCTTAGGGAATTTCAATAATTTTGCCATGTTACCACGTCCCCGCTGTTGTTACGAATTCCCTATCTTGATTTACAAAGAATTGACGTAAAACCCTACCGCCTCGACTTTCAAGGAACCCGCCAAAGCTTTCGGCGTCAATCGCATTGATGTTGATAGTAGTGCCGCCAGTACCTGCGCCACCATTGGCGCGGTTGATTCCGTCGCCTAATCTGTCGAATACTGTGTCAGATAAAGGAAGAACAGCCTCTTCATATTTGCCCTCGCCAATTTGCGCAAGGGTAGCGCCATAGGTAAGACCACCCTCGGCCAATTTTGGCATACTCTTATTGCTGAACATAGCGCCAAAGTTGCCGCCTTTGAGAGAACCGCCCAAATTACCAACGTTACTCAATGCGGTGGCTTGTGCTATACCTGCCGCCGTGCTACTGCTCCAAGCAGCTAACCCAGCCGCCGCACTAGCGCCAAACGTTGCCATACTAACCTGTTGAGCTAGTTGAGACCATGCAGGGAGTTGAGCTTGTGCCGCTGCAATGCTGGCCGCTGTTTGTTGCGACTGTAGCATTTTGCCAAGAACGGCCTGCTTAACTTGTGCCGCTACCCATTGAGCCAAACTATCGGCGATTGTTTTGAGTATTGCTTTACCCATATTTTGAAAAGCCTGCGTAATCGTCATAGTGCCTTGCAATAGTCCAGAAATACCCTCTTGCAATTTATCAATACCAGCACTTGCAGCATCCCATATTAACTGTTGGCTGTTGAAATGGCTGTTCATTACTGCGTCTTGATATTCTGTAAGTAGTTCTTTCTTAAGGTCATAGCTTTGTTGAGTAGCTACATATTCATCGTCTAGCGCTTGCTGCAACGCCTCGAAATTCTGCGTACGCATAGCCTCGTCAATGTTCCATTTTTCCTCTTGTAGCTCTCGTTGTAACTGTGCAGATTTAGCATTAAATTCTTGTTGTTTAGCAAGAATCTCCTCATTCTTCATTGTTTCAAAAGAAATCATACCGTCTGTTGTTTGTTCAAACGCAACGCCACGAGCTTTTAATTCGGCTATGTATGCTTGCTGTCCTTTAGGGTCTAACTTCACAAATTTATCTTGCATTTCTGCATACTTATCTGTGATTTCATCAATAGCATCCATATAATCATGTTTCAACTGCGTCATAGGGGATACGCTACCAGTGGAATCCTTAGGAGCTATGTTGAAATTGAAATCTTTTACATAATCTCGTACAGATTGCTCAATTTCTAGTAGCTTTTGAGCCTCTTCCTGCTTGGCTTTAGCGCGTTTATCTGAATAGATAGCCTCTAAGTTGGCTAAATCCTCATTATAATTGACATTTGCGGCTTTCGATTTGTCGAGTTCCTCAAGTTCTTGCTTGTATTCAAGTTGTACAAGGCCTTGCTTGTCTCCCAACATTTCAAGATAAGATTGCAGTATTTTTTCATGCGTTTGTTTAGCCTCTTTGACGAGTTCGTCTTGTTTGCTCGAACCACCACCGCCAGCGCCGCCACTACCGCCACCGCTACCGCCGCCAGTGTCATAATCAGCACCACCGCCACCACCGCCAGCGCCAATATTAGCGGCTCCGCCGCCAGATAAGCCCTCAGTGATTTGCGAGGCCATACTAACACCAGTATTGACAATGTCTTGTGCCGTGTCAGCGCTGATAGTATCAACCTGTTGTATTGCGGTAAATGTAGTACCAAAGAATTTAGCAACCTTGTCGCCTACGCTATTGAGTTTATTAATAAGCCAATTAAGCGCCTCTATAATCTTGTTCACGCCCCAAACCGCCGTATGTACGATTGTAGAGAATACCGAGCTTAATGTATTACCAAACCCATTAGAGGCCGCTGCTGCCGTTGCGAATACAGTAATCAATGTCATAAGAATTGATACTAATAAGCCGATTGGATTGGCTTTCATTACTGCATTAAGCACACGCTGCGCCGTAGCTTCCGCTAGTGTACTGCCACGCAATGCCAAGAATAAGGATTTTAATACAGTAGTCCCCATTGTTAGGGCTCCGACTGTTAATATAGTACCTTGGATTGCAATCTTAACCGCTGTTATCGCCACGCCGTAGGCTCTAGTCGCTACTTCCGAGGCTAATTGTGCCGTTTTCAATGCTACTGTTTTCACTGTAAGAGCCGCCGTTTGAGTGCTGCATAGTGCCATAGACGCCCTATATGTAGTAAACGCTACAACAACGGCCAATACGGCTGCGCTAACCCTTGGCATGGTAGTGATAAATAAGCTTGTAAAGCTGCGTATCGTTTGGCTTATGACTGTAATAATCGCTTTCAGCCCGTTAAATGCAGCGCCTATGATGCTAATCGAGGCCGAGGCCGTAACTGCCATAGAACGAATCGCAACGCCAACGCCTTGAACGAACGCTTGAAAGTCGCCGTCTTGAGGAATTGCCGAAAGCTGCTCAAGTACAGGCTGAAAGGCTAATAACATTTCATTCTGGATAGATTGACCTACTTCGGCGAACGTCATCGGAATTTCAGCAAATTTTGCATTTGTTTCCTCAGCACTATTGAATAGTGCCTCTTTGATGATGTCGGCGGTAATCAACCCTTGCGAAGACATATCTTTTAATTGACCTACAGTAAGGCCCATTTCTTGCGCAATAGATTGGGCGAGCATTGGCGCGTTTTCCATAATGGAATGGAATTCATCGCCTTGCAATTTGCCCGCTGCCATAGCTTGTGTTAATTGGTACATAGCGGCGCTTGATTCTTCGATACTAGCCCCAGATATTTTGAATTGCTTATTCAACTGCTCGACGAACATAATCGCCTCATCATTCGAGCTGAATGCGTCTTTCGCTAGCATGTTAAGCTTAGCAACACTGTCCGCCATATCTACATAACTACCGCGAGACCGCTGCGCTGCATCAAACACTTTCTCCATAATTTCGGCCGTGGTTTGCGTTCCGTCATTAATAAGGTTAATTCGAGAGCGTACGCTGGTTAATTGGTCGGCGGTCTGTGCTGCTGCCGTTGCCACGTCCTTGACGGCTGTCGCGGCTATCCCTATACCAGTAACAGCGCCAGCGAATTGCAAGCCCTTATTGACTTGGCCCATTATGGATTTAATTTCATCGCGAATGCCAGCTGCCTCTTTGGCTACCTTGCTGCCTGCCTCTGATACGCCTTTCGGTATATCTGTACTCAGCTTATTGGCAACCTTGTTTATAGCCGCCTGTGCCTCTGTACTGTCCGCACTAATTCGTACATTGATATTACTATCTGCCATTGTCTATATTTCACCCCCTGCCTCTCTAAATTCACGAATAAAATCCGCCTCATCTTGGCGCTTTTGTGCATCTGTAGGCGGATATAAAATATCTATAAATTTTTTCGGCTCAATTGCTTTTGATAATTGCGTGTTCATGATGTTTGTTACCCAGAACGCTCTATTCTGGTCTTGGATTTTGCAACGTCGTTCATAGCCCTGTACGAGTTTCCTATACTCAATAGGCTGTAATCGCATTAATTCCCAAGGTTTTAACTCGAGTACGCTATACGCAATTTCTTCGGCATTTCTCAGCCATAAAGAAAAAGAGGGGGCGCGTTGGCCCCCGTCTAGTTTTTTAATTGTTCGGCCTCTTCCTCGATTGCCAATTTATCGGCTTTTGTAAGTTCGTCGGGGAACATTTTATAATACATTTTCATGCCGTATGCTCCGCTCGCAACAATCGCTTTCATCAATGGCGCTTGCAGTGTCAACAAGCTTACATCGCTATCTTCCTTAGAAAGTAAATCGTCAATCAATTCAAAGTATTGCTGAGGGTTCCGCTTATGGTGTTTCATGCCGATAGCGTAACCCGAAACAATACTATTAATAGGCCATGTCGGCATTTGTAAAAGTTCACCAATAGGCTTGCCTACTGCCGCCTCTAATTCCATGAGGCGCTGAATGTTGAACATAATATAATCGCCGTCTCTAAATAAATTACATGTAACTGTTTTCATAAATAACTCTCCTATTGTTTAGCGCTAAAAAAGTAGGATTATTCTATTGAATTAAACGCCAACCGCTGGGCTACCTGCTGGTGCGTCTTGTAATTCGGATAAAGGACCGACGCCATTCAAGGACCCTTTATAAGTCGCCACGCCGTCATGAGGCGTATTGATAGATAATTCTGTTACGCTGGCGATACCAGTGAAATAACGTTTATCTGGGTACTCGAATTTAATCATTACATTGTCGCCGTCAAGGAATGCTTTTTCTAATAGTTTTAAGCTTTCCTCTTTTGGCATGAGCAATGTTTCGATAGAGAAAGACCATTCTTTAAGACCTGCAATAGTGGATTTCCAACCGCCAGAACCTTTGTGAGATGCGTCAATGCTATCAGCTTTACGAGAAAGGTCGCCGCTACGTTGGCCGCCTAATAATAGCCATTTAGCGCCAGCTTTTTCATCTGTGCCAACGTTTAAATATAAAAGGTAGTTCTTGCCAGCCGTTGGCATATCTACCGCTATTGGTTTATATAGTTTTGTTTCAGCCATTAATAAATACCCCCTTTAGTATCATTGTTTAAGTCATACAAACGAGCCTCGAATCTGTATTGAGTACCGATAAACGGCCTCATACTATCATTGTCATCTGTTTTGTTGGTGCAGCGAATATCAACAACTTGGTACCCGCTATTTTGCAATACACAATATTCCTCGTTAAGCACGCCACACGCCTCACGAAACGCAATCAAGATTGTCTCTATTTTGCTTTCGAGTTCAGATATTTGTGCATAGGCTGCACTAAATTCGTGACTATCTGATTTAGTCCATACCTCAACATAAAATTCTTGTTTCAGCATGTTATGCACTTTATCGTCTATCGGCGTACATTCGCCGCGTCCTAGCATTACCATGCCAAGCGTATCAACGCCCGCATTTTTAGGATTTAAAAAGCCGAGTTCGACTTTTCCGTCAAACCCAGCTTTCTCGATTGTATATTTAATTTTATTCAATAATTCAAGCCACATATTAACCACCTCGATAAAGCGGGATACATCTATATCCCGCATACTTCGCTGGCTGCCCTGTTAGTTGCTCCGCCGTGATTTGGTTTTCTAAAACCGCTATTCTAGCATTGATATATGTCAATTTCTTAGAATAATAATCATCGTCTTGGCCGTTTCGACTATACGGCCCTACCAATGAGGCCGCTTTATTCATGCATGTCTCTCGATAGCAGTATAGCGTTACGAGTTCATCAGCAACAAATGAACGAATTACATCGCTCTCTTGTACGCCTAGCCGTTTAGCCAGTACATACAGCCATTGCTCAGCTTTTGTCAGCGTTGTTTCAAGCACATTAGGGCCTAGTAGCTCATCATTAAATGTCATCTCTTGAAATTCGTATAACATATATCAAACCCCTTACAGTTTAATTTCTAAATGCGTGCGGTTAGTGCTTAACTCAATATCTCGAGCCACATCATTGAGAGATACATCAACCGCTTTCGAGAATATATCACGAATTTCGTCGCGGCTATGGTCTAGTGCCTCGTATAAGAACGGGTCGGCCTTTGTGCCTCTGTGATGCACACGTTTAGCGAATACAAACCCATTACCACCGATTGGAACCCAGCGCAACGCCTTTTTATTCTTCGGAAAAATGTCATGCGGCTTAGTTCCCTCATGCACGAACGGGCCATAATATGCGGCTTGACTGTCGATATATACCTCTGCCGTCTTATCGCCAATCATGCGCACATCAATAGCCCTCTCGAGTTGTCCTGTGTGCGATGTGAATTTATGGTTATTTTGCGCTGCCGTCTGTACCTCTCTAGCGCTAGCTTTTACCGCTTTCCTCAATCTTCTTTCAAAGATTTCTCGCGCATTCATGATTATTTCTTACTGGATTTTGTAGACTTTTTCGCGCCGTCTGTTGGTTCTTCGTCTGGCTCTTTATCATCTACGCCGTCCGCGCCGTCTGTTGGTTCTTTGTCTGGCTCAAATGCAGGCTCTAATGTAAAGCCCTCATCAAGCAATTGTTCAAGAATGAATTCATCATCTGTGTATTTGACTACATTCATTCGTACAAGTCTGTATTTCTCCATGATGTACCCCCGTTAATTAAGCGCCAAAGTTAGCCCATACACTAGCCAAGCGATTTTTTGGAACCCATACATCGTGGAATTTACGATAATCAATAGACCAAGCATTTGCCTGCTGTGTAGTGTTAGGGTCAAAAATACGCATATTGTCAGTTTTAGATACTGCAATAGCTGCCGCACGGCTCATAATAATCCAGTTGATAGCTTTCGCGCCTGTATCAGCTTTAAAGCCGCCCTTTTCTTGCCCGCTAGTTGTGCCATCGTTGAATACATATTGAGATTTCATGCGAGCGCTAGGAACGCCAATAATAGGGATTTCGTTATACGTACGAACACGAGTATTATATGCGCCTTGTGTAAAGTTAGCTACATCGAGCAAGCCTTTAGCACCTGCCGCCTCGTTCAAAATGCCTTGAACGCGTGCGCTCATTACGATTACAAGGTCGCCAGTTTCGCCGATTAAGTCCTCGATTTCCATAACTTCCTTGTTTAATTGTTTGATGATATTCGTATTATCTGGCGTAAATGCGTCTGTTTTGCGACTTTCACGAGTTGCATATGCAGCCACTTTGGAATAACGATAAGCATCAACTTCTGGAATTACTTGTTCCCTTTGGAATGCAGTCATAACATTTGTACCTGTTGCTAGGAAGTTTGTTTCATCTACATCCATAGAATCAAGCAAGAATTTACGGCCGCGGTCTTGTGTGAGTTTGAAATCTTCAAATTTCAAAGATACACCGCCACGATTATAACCATTATCACGGTCATAATTCGCTAAGCCGTCAACGGATAAAGTAGGAATTTTTACGATATCGCCGCCGTTATATTTAATTTGGCCAGCGTTTACTTCCATAAAGCCAGATGTGGCGCCTACTACCATTTGTTGGTCTAGCAATGTTTGAAAGTTTTGAGCCATTTGTAAAGTATTAATTGCCATGTTTTACCTCTTTTCTTTGAGTAAATCAATTATTTTCGCTTGGCGGTTTAATGCCAGCGATTTTGAACATTTCGGCAAGTTGTGCGTTTCCGCCTGTTGCATTGCCAGCGCCTGCACCGCTGCCGCCATTTTGTGTAGGTTTAACAGCATAAGGCTTATCAGCAAGGAACGCCGTCGCACACTCTTCAATAGTGCCAATAGTGCCGTCCTCTTTCTTCCAGCCATATGAGCCGTCATCTTGTACGCTGATTTGTCCAGCGACTAGCTTGCTGAATGTTTGGGCGTCTGTACAATTCGCCTTTGTTAGTGCCGCAATAGTTTGGGCACTAATTTCTGAATCGGTACGCTTTTGAATTTCATCTTGTCGAGCCTTTTCTGCTGCCTCGTATTTGTCTGTAAGGCCTTTGATTTGCTTTTCAAGCGCAATAATTTCGGGTGTTTTTTGCCCTTTGTTCGCCTCGTACTCGTCAACTTTACCTTTTAACTCGTCGCGCGCCGTTGTTAATTCAGTAATTTTGTTTTCAAGTTTTAGGCGTTCCGTTTTTGCCCCGTCATTGATTTTGGAAATCTCAGATTTAAAACCCGCAACTAGGTCTTTACCGCCCTCAATTTCTCCCAATTTTGCGTACAATTCTGCTAAAGTCATGTATCTATCTCCTTTTCAACATGAATGCGCCACCTTTCGCCTCCTGCTACTGAGTGGCAATATAAAAGGCCCACACCTTCGCCAGTGTGAGCCTGTAAAAACAATTATTTAATTTTAGCAATAAAAAAACGCTTACAACATAGTAAGCGCTTTAACTCTCTTCAATCACTTTAAGAATATCGGATGTTTTGATTTCATAAATATTCGAATCGGCATTTTCGACTTGAATACAGCCGTCTTTATAAAAGTGTAAGAGTGTTACTTCTTCACCATTTTTAAGTTTAACAACATCAAGCTCTTTCATTTAATCTTATCCTCAGGTTTTACATAAGTACTAATAAGCCTAGGAATTTTTGAACCTGTATCAATTTGCCACGCCATAACCAACTTAATGCATCCGCCTTTTAGCGAATCAACATATTTGGTTAATTCGTATCGCGTGCCATGCTTATTAACTCCCTTTTCAGTGATTTTAGAATCAATAACTGATTTCCTTAAAAACTGTTCAAATTCCTTTGCCCTACTTAAATTATATCCTAAATACTTTTCAAAAGCTACGGCCTTTGGGCCGCCTTGCTTATGTTCTTTGTTTAAACAGTATTTTGTGATTTTATCATCATCAATTGTGAGCGAATCAATATCGCTGAATGCTTCATATAACGATTTCGGTCGTCTAACCTCAAATATATCACCACTCCACCCGCGCGCTCGTTCTGTCCATGATTCTTTACCGCCACTAACAACACGCCTGCCGTGAACGCCAAGAATGCGCTCTTGATTGACTTTAGACAATGAATTAATGTATCGCTTTCCGCCCTCTTCGATGTTTTCTTTTGCTTGATGTATATCAACCTCAAAATCATAAACAGGGGCAATCTTGCATAAACAGTGAGGATGAGCGGGTAACGTTGGAAATTTATCCTTTGGATATATCCCTTTACCTAACCCGTAGAAATCAGCATTTGCATACACATCACATATATCACATACAGGGTGGCGACTGTTTAGCTGCCACTTCAAGGCCACTACATCATCATCGTTATTATAACGTAGCATTTGCCCGTCTGCGTAGGCTCTCGCCGCCTCTGTGCGTGCTATCCGTTCGGCGTTGTATCGTGCTTTCTCTTGCACGGCCACGTTTACCGATTTTGATAGGTCAATCGCACTCGCCTCGTCAACGGCTTTTATCAATCCAGTATATGCAGCGCGTAGGCTCGGCGTTGTATTCTGCCGAACCTGCCTTTCTGTTTGGCGTAGCACCTGCTTGAATTGAGCCACCTCGTCATCATTCAAATAGTTAGGCCATTTTAGCCGTCTAACCATTTCGATATATTTAGGTAGCTTATCCTTTTGAATTGTGCCGCCGTTTCCGTAGCCCTCAAATATGGCTCTTGCCATTTGCTTGATTGATTTACCACGTTTTAATGATTGCCGAATCACTTCCGCCGTATCTCGTTGTATCTTGGCCGCATTGTTGTGCAGTCGCGTTGATAGGGTTAGTCCGTCGCTCGTCCAAGCCTCTTGCATAGCCTCGCTAATTGACTGTGTAGAGTAATTAAAAGGCATATGGCCCGCTGCACGATTGGCAACCAGTACGCCATGATATGCATTATTGAAATTCTGTACCATATCAGCCGTAAGAGGCGCCTCTAGCAATTTCATAATAGGATAAGACTTATAGGCCACTCTAACCGCCATATCGGGCGAATAGCCAAGGTCTATAAGTTCCTTTATCATACGTTCAAATTGCTCGAGCGCCTCGTCAATCGTTTTCGCCGTCTCTGTTTTCTTCATCGTCTACGCCCTCATCATTGCCATGCGGTGCGCCGCTGTCTAACTCATCAAATACTTTATTCTGACGCGCCTCATCGGCTGCTTGCTGCGCCTCGTTGATGATTTCGTCTTTAACCTCTTTTTCAAGATTAGGCATATAAGCGTCAATCACTTTCTTCAAGATTTCACTATCGAATGTATCAGAATTAAATTCAAGGTCCTTCGCCTGTTGCGCCTGTGTTAGGCTTTCCGTTACATCGTTGACTTTGAAATCTCGAGGGTACTCGCAAGAATACTCGATATTATCACCGCTCCATAGTTTATATAACGCGATAATGTCATATTCTGCGTTTTCGCATTGCACCGCAAAATCAGAAAGTCGCTGATTAGTACGCTCAAAGTCCCATTGTTTAGCAACGCCACTCTTAGCTTGCTGCACTCCAATTACTGAATCAATACCACTCATGCGATACATTTCATTGATGAGCTTATCAATTTGAGCCATAAGCACCTCAGCGGGCCCCTTATCTGGTGCGATAAAGTTAGGCGCCTTTGAGGAATCATGAGGATATGCGAGCAGGTTATCCGTTCCGATTGTTACATCTGAAAGGCCGTTACTATCTACTGGCATAGTCAATATCGAGAATGTTTGATTGTAAAGGATTTGAGACAATAATGAACATAAGTTATAAACGTGAGCGTTCGTTTTGGCGATACTCAAATACTCGGGCGGTGGTAATATATCCCGCTTACGAGCAGCACGGCCAAACCACTGCACAATAGGAATACGCCCGATATTATGCTCGCCCTCGCCAATCGTCTTACCGTCGCCGTCTTTGATACTCCATGAGGTAGGCGTCCAAGTATGGTATTGTGTTTTGACTGTGCCGTCCGCATTTGCCAAGTATATCGCATAGGTAAATACAGATAATCGGCCATTATCATCGAATGTGAAATTCATTACATTCTTAGGCTCTACGGCTGTTAGGTATGGCATAGAACGATTAGCCAACGTATCTGCCAGCGAGTTGCCGAATTCCGTTACATTATCAACTACGATGTACATTACGCCGTAGAGTTTCGCAAGCGTTGCATTTTGACGTGTGAATTCCTGTAATGTAGTACCCTCTCGGTCTACATCATTAATGAATTCATCAAATAGTACAGATTTGCTATATTCTCGCTTGATTTCATCTTTAAAAATAGGGTCTACGCTCGCATTGAGGATAGGCCCTGTATAGTTTAGATAATATGCAATTTGACGCCGAAAGTTAATCGAATCGGTTCCCTCGCGTCTGTGTGGCGTGATTGCTGCCCCGCTGGCGAACATACCGCTACCATAATAGGCGTCATGCAGTATCTCGTATTCATCTGTTCGAGGATTAGAATAAATAGTTGCCATGTATTCCCCTTTCTAATATATGTTAATGCGGCCACTTCTAACCTGTGGCACGTTAATTTTCTCCGCTATCCCTGTTAATGCGTCTGGCGCGTCATCGTTTGCGTTCTTGCCCTCTCGTTGGTATCTCGTAATGTCAGCAGCCAACTGAGGCCACCTATCACGCCAATTCTTAGGCATGTATACATGGTTCATAACCCATGTAGCATTTGACTGAATCCGTGCTATTTTGTTACCACTTTGATGAAACATATTAATCACGCACTTATTAGAGTTGTATTTCTGTTTGAGTATACTTTGAACGTTACGGCCAAACCCTCGGCCGCCGTTATTACTTTCTATATCGGCCACATTCACGCCGTTTCTATGCAGCATATCCGCTACCTCTGGTTCTGTGGTTTCCATAGCATCCTTTGTATAGACTACATCGAGGATATACGCCTCTCCCTCATATACGCCGTATGTAAAGCTAGCTAGGTAATCGCTGCCAGTATCGGCTGTATCTGTGTAGTTTTTAATGCAAGAAAATAACACATTGCCTTTTGTATCTCTTGGCAATGTGTCATATGTGAGGATATTCGTGTACAAGCACCCTTTGAGGTCAATCGGTACTTGCTGATAGTTAGCGCTGGCTATATCTTCGCCCATAGCGCGAACCTTTGACATATATGAGGCCTTAGACAATACCTCTTCGCATAGCATTGAGCCGTCATCTTGTAGGGCTTTCATGGTGATGACTTTAGCCTTAAATAACGGGTCATCTTTAAAGTGTTCAATAGCTCGGCCTGCTAGGTCATCACTAGCCCAGCGCGTCATGATAATAATAATCTTGCCACCCTCTTCGAGCCGTGAAAGCATGGTATTAGTGAACCACTCCCAATGTTTCTCTTTCACGCTGGCATTATAGGCCTCTTCGCTGTTCTTAATAATATCGTCAATAATCATCAAGGAACAGCCGAACCCTGTCGCGGTACCTGTTGGCGATGTAGCTAGATATGAATTTGTATATCCCTCTAAACTCCATAGATGAGCCTGTGCGTCGCCTACTGCTACATGAACGCTAGGGAATACGTCGCTAAATACGATAATATCATCATCGGCCTTATTCTCTTGAATTGCGTTTCTTACCGATTTACTAAACATTTTAGATAATGTCTCGTTGTATGAACCAGTCATTATCTTGGCGGCTGGATTATTCCCAAGCCACCACTGCGTAAGGTGCTGCGCCGTTAAACTCTTACCATGTCGAGGCTACGGGGGCAAATTCATAATAAGAACGTTATATTCATCATTCTTGATAAAATGCTCTAGCTCATTGCATAGATTGACTAGGTATTTTCTGCTTTTCTTGTAAAAGTTTCCTGTCTTTAACTGGCAATAATAAAAAAACTCGCGCCGTGCGAGTTCCCTTTTAGCTAGTTCTATGATTGTTTCTTTCTTATCTCGAATTTGCATATCCTCACCACCTTTCACGCATTTATGTCGAGTTTAGTCATCGCCGATAAGTTTCTTAATATCAGCCGTATCAATTCCGTCGAATGGGTTTCTAACCTCAACGGCTGCGTCGATATTCTTTGTATCTCTCCATGCCTCTGGCTTTCTGTTTTTGAGCCAGAATATTAGAGATGTAGAGTTTGGTTGTACGTGTTTAGTAACAACCTTAACAGGAACTAATATTTTCTCTCCTGTTTCTTTATCTTCCATTCCAATTTGTGTAACTTCATCATAAGAATACCCCATAGCACTTTTAAGCAAGGCATTCTCAACCATAATGTCAATAACTTCCTTACCTCTTTTTAATGCGTTTGAAAAGTCGGTATATTTTGCTTTCCATGCGTATAAAGTAGTTCGATTAATGCCGATATTGTTGGCTATTTGTTCATCGGTGAGGCCATTACGCGCCCACCCCTCTAGCTTAATCAAATTATCTGGCTCTAGCCATTGCTCGTATTTAGGCGTACGCCCTACTCTACGCTTTTTCTTTGGTTCTGCTTTCTTCGTCTTAGTCGCCATAGTCTCACCTCGTTTCTATGAATAGCAAAAGCACCCCGCCGAGTTCCCTGTTACTCGTCCGAGGTGCTTTTGCCGTTATGTTTTAGTGTAGTTTGAAAGGATGATAAACGAATCGTAAAATCTTTTACAACACCATTCACCACTAACATTATACCATTGCCATATTGCACTGAATATGACAGCTTTTTGACAATTTTTATAGTGCGTAAGCTCCAAACAAATATATCGAAAGGTCATCTATTCCTTTTTCGAGCCACCTGTAGATGTTCCGCTCTACTGTGTTATGTTTCTCGGCTATTTCGCCGATTGTCATATCGTTAATGTAGCGGTCAATCACACATTCACAATAATGCTTGCCGCTACTTGTGCAATATTCGCTATAAGACACTAGCATTCTATCAATATGTTCAATAATCAATTCGGTGCGCCGCTTACTGGCAAGAATCGCCTCAATTTGCAGTAGTCCGCGGCGGTTGAATACTTCGTACAATACTGTTTGTAAGTCGCTCGGCGTCAATGTATCTTCGCTTTTCGCGATAGCGCTTTTACAATGTGCTTTCATGGCCGTATATCCCTCGAGTAATATTGTAGTATTCTTATACGCCCGCTCATTCTTCTTAGCAAGCATGTCCTCGTTTCTCCTGTTGAATTCAGAAATCGCCGTTTGTGCTGCTGTTTCTGCAGCTATTTTGACGATTTGCTCCACTTCCCCCTCTGTGAAAGTCCTTTGATGTTCCATATGCTACCCCTTTGCCCATTGTGAAAGTACTGCTACTACAAATATACCAATCATGAGAAGAGTTGTGCAAAACGCCACCCCTATAATCAACATGGCAATATCGAATACTTTTTCCATTATCTCGTCAAACATCTCGTTAAGTATCTCGTTAAGCGTCTCTTTATCCAACTCTTACCGCCTTTCCGTTGACTACCTTATATGCTGTTTCATTTCCATAATATGCACCATTTGGGATGCGTTTATTTCTGATGAGCCATTGCCTAATAAGCGTCTCCACGCCTTGGCGTAATTCGTCAAATTCAGCTTTCGATACATTACTCATCACATCATCATCACACACTACAGTTTCACATTCATTTTTTATTACTTCGGCTAACTCACAAGCCCATCCACACGCACGGGGCCACCACTGCGAACACTCAACAAGATAGAACATGTCTTTCTTTTGTTCAATCGCTCTTTTAGCGCCTATGCACTTAGCAGCTGCTAGGCTTTTGATTTCATTTTCTTTTGTCCATTCGTAATTACCGCTCTCGAATGTAATCAAGTATTTATTCATTCATTATCACCCGCCAATTTTGCGCACTTCCAATAATGGCCTTTTTCACAATTATTACTCCACGAGGTAGTGCCATAGTAAAACGCCCATACTTTCCCGTTTTTATAGCCCGCGAAATGCCTCTTGCACCATTGCACTCCGTCATCACTAACTAATATAGGTGTATCAACCTCAACGCTTTCCCAGTCAACAATACCAATATACTCGCCTATATCAATACATTGCCATTTATCAGCGAAACATGTGCATTCTGTCGGTACCCTCGGCGTCCATACAGTCATAAGCGTGTCGCATTTGTAAAAAAATACGCCACCTTTTGCAACTTCGGCTTTTCTATACCCCAATTCGTACATAATTTTAAATAAATAGTCTGTGAATTCTTTCTTTGTCATGTTATTCCCCTTTTACAACCCAATTTTTTCGCATTTACAGCCTTTCAAAACTATCCTATCAATACATTTCATCAACTTTCGATATTCTAGCTTTGTAATTCTTCCGTCATCGTAAAACGCTGTGCATTTATGGCTGGCGTTGATTAAGCTGCTTAAATCGTAGCTTGTTAAAATGTAGTCTTTAAGCTTTTTGTACCATACTGTCATCATCGATTCATCCATTTCATGCATCCAATTCGTAGGTAATACATCAATTCTTTATCACTCAATGGATATGCCTCTTTTCTCTGTTTAGCGCGTTTTATGAATCCGCCAAACTCGTATATATTGCCTCTAAAATCATCAGAATCAATTTCATCAATTAAAATTAATCCTGCATCTTTAAGGAAGAAATTGATTTCATTTCTATTTTCTTCATATAAATTTCTAGGCATTGCATAATACAAGTACTTTACATTTTTACAGTCATGGTATCGTTTCTTTTTAAAGTCTCGCCTAAAATCATGAATGTCTGTTTTGATTTCGACTTCTGTTATAAATCGAGTTTTTAAGTCGATATATATAAAATCGGCCTCATACTCTGTTGTGTTGTTGCAGTACATACTGACATTAGGAATACACACTTTTTTAAGAAACATATGATTCCCGAGTACTGTTTGAATATCATGTTCAGTCATTTTGTGCCTCAGCAATTACAAACAATATAATCGACGTTGCGTAAAATTCAATTACTATAAACAATACTTTTAACGCATCGCTGCCAGTAATTCCGAATAAACCAATTAGCCAAAGTATGAGGGCGATTGCGAGCGCAACGCTCGCAACCTTTCCCATTGATCCAAATACGGCGCCAATTATTAATAATAACCCTTTCATTGTTCTATCTCCTTATATTCATCTCGTTTAATATGATATGGCTCACTGTTCTCTACAAATATGCCCCCATGGTGGTATCCGTGGCGGTTACACCATGCACGAAATACCTTTGTTAGTTCTTCGCTTAATTCGTCTACATGCTCACGTTCTACGTTATATAAATAATCCTCGTCCGTGTCATAGACTTCATCTGGTAGCATTTCTATAACATTTTCGATTACTGCATCCCCGTCAATATCGGGAATGTAAAAACTAGGGTGTCCGATTCCGATAACAATATCATCGTTATCTGGTCTATGTAATTCTAGGTAGCTTTTGACTGCCTGCTCTACGCTATCCTCTGGGCCGCCGATTCCGTTGGGCGTAACCCAGCAATATTGATTCTTATCTTCCTCTAACACAATTAGGCTCCTTTCATTGCTGCTTTTCGTTTCGCCATTGTCTCGCCTCGTTTAATGCTGCATGTCGAGATGAGCCAAGAATGTCGGAATTTTGCGTTCAAAGCGTTCAGATATTGCTTTCATAGTCTTTCATCTCCATTCTTTCAATTTCATCAATGAGCAACCCTTTATATCCCTCAAACGCTATGGCACTACCATGCGCTACATTGTTGAGAATTGTATCTGCCACGCCACTCACAAAAGCCAAGCACTCAATCGCGTTAAGCCCTTTGATTTCGACTTCTAACTCGAATTTTCTATTCTTGCCGCATTCTGCCTTAATGTATCCCATGTTATCCCCCTTAATCCGCAATTTCTGCACATACGAATTTCAATGTAATTTCATTTGTGATGATTTCTTTCACGTTGGCGATATTGCCGCAATCAATCGTAATTTGATTATTGATTGCCTCTTGCACTGCGGCCGCTTTATCAATTGCGTCGCTTTCCGATGAGGCCGCTATAACCGCCTCTATATCAATTTCGCCTTTTAGGCGTAGTCTGTACTCTGTTTCGTTCATGTGTGTGGTTTCCTTTCATCATTAACTTTCGATATTCGATATATGAGATTGAGGTAGGGGCTTTCGGTTTAGCCTTAGCCCCTCTCTTGGCAACTTGTCGGCGTTTTAGCTGTTGAGCGGTGTCGCACTCTCTAGCTTTCGCCTTGGCATATTCATCGCATAAGATACTTGATTCGGTAATTTGATGAATTGCAATCACTACTCTAGGATTTTCCTTATCAAGCCCTACGATTTCCGAGCCGTCATAATTCACGATATATTTATCGTCCTCAATGATTCCAGCGTCTTGCAATATGTCGGAAGTTGCTTGTAACAGTCCAACCAAATCGGGCCAGCCCCGTCTGTCTTGTAAATAATAACAGCAACATACTGAGATTGGTCCTTGAACAGTGCCAACATGTGCCAGCTGCAACAATGCCGCCTTTTCGTATCGAATAAATGCATCCGAGGGTAGGAGTTTTGTGATATTGCCCCTCTTAACAATGCGGCTGCTGTTCTTTTTCGTCCTTGGTTGGCCGTGAATTACAATTTCCAAGATTTCACCTCTATATCAATTCTTAAAAAATACAAGCCAGATTGTTTTACCTCTACGCTGCCCGATAAGCGGCTCACAAGGGAATAATTTTTTCACCATTGAAAAAGATACTTGCTGCTCATTCCATTTAAAAATCATAGTCCCGTTTGTTTTTAACACTCGCCAACATTCTGCAAGCCCTTGCCGTATATCTTCCTGCCATGTATTTTTTAAGGTCCCATATTTTAGGCTTAAAAATGACGTATCTCCAGCATTTACTAAATGAGGCGGGTCAAAAATGACTAGGTAAAAAGTTTCGTTTTCAAACGGCATTTTTCGAAAATCTTCTATTATATCTGGCCGTACAATCAAACGCCTGCCGTCGCATAAAGTCGTGTCCACTGTTCGATTATCCATATAAACAGTGTTTACATTTTCTTTGTCGAACCAGAACATTTTAGAGCCACAACACGCATCTAAAATTTTCATTCGTTGTAATCACCTCTATATCTTTTGCATTAATTTTTAATTTAACGTCGATTTCCGCCCCGTTTTGCCCCGTGTAATATTTCTCAGGAGTATTTTATCGTCGAAAATTTTAAACGAGCATACAGGGCGAATAAATCAATTTTCGATTCTGTGAGATTTCCCCATGAATACCGCAATTTTATATTCGCCGCGTAAGCGGTCATATATACGGCCGCTGTAATTGTCCTTAGTCCATTGGTCGCTGTAGTTCGTTGTAAGGATAATCGGCCTCATGCTGTTGTATCGTTCAATGATGATACTTTCGACTTTAGCCGCTACCCAATCCGATTTGGAATATTCCGCTCCGAAATCATCAAGCAGCAACATTGGAATGTGTTTCAACTTTTGCTCATAGGCAAGGTACGCCACTCTATCGCCCTTTGATAAGGTGAGCATAGTATCAAGCAGGTTAGGCATGGAAATCATCATAGCCCCTGTGTTTAACTTCATCACCTCTTTAAGAATACATACAGCGAGGGACGTCTTACCTGTGCCAGCTGGTCCCCTTAATATGAGGCCCTTTCCTGTATTCATGTACTCCGCCAGATTATCCCTGTAATCTTTAACAACGGCATACGCCTCTTTATCGTCGTTTTGAAATTTGCCATTTTCTTTGAGCCAGTCAAAACTCATGCCGTAGTAACGTTTAGGAATACCAGCAGCTGCATATGTTTCGTTGATGTTAGTTTTAAGTACAATCGGCTTGTCATAGATTGGCTTATAAAACTCAATCTTGTCCGTAGGTCTTGGCCGCCTCTTGCTCCCAGTCGACTTGCTCATCTTGTCTCGTAGTCGCTCGAGTGCTGCCATTACGTCCATTTGCTCCATTTTCTAACCTCTGATTTTTCAATATTCCCTCTACATATTGCACCCGTGATTTTCCTCGCTCTTTTGCTATGCGTACGGCGTCCGCTACATTGACAAGGCCATATTCAGCGATAAGGTCATCAAGTGAGCCTTTAACAAAAGAGGAAATCACTCCGAATGAGTTCATCCACAAATCATAAATATCAATATTTGAAACAGGGGAAAGAGATTGAGGATTTTCGATTTCTTTATCCTCTCTAGTTGTAGATATAGTTATATCTCTATCTCTGTGTTCTATCTCTTTATCTAACTCTTTATATAACTCTTTCTCTTTCTCTATCTCTCCGTAACAGGTTTGTAACGTCGGCGAACATTCTTGTAACATAGGTGTAACATTGTTACATAATGGCGTAACATTGTTACACTCTAAACCTTTTGACTTATCTCGAAGTTTCCGCATTCTACTGGCTGCAGCGGTTTCTGAGCCTGTATTGTTGTTCGCCTCGGGTAGATAATACTCGTCATTTTCGCATTCAATTAATAAACCATTTTTTAAGAGATAATTTACAGTTATTTGAACATTTTGTTCATCTTCATCAATGTCAAGCGCTAACTCTGAAACAAATGTATCCTCATAGCCGTCAAAGTATAATTTCCCGCCGTCAATGATTGAACGTAATAACATTTTGAGATAGATAATTGTGTAGGTATCCCCACCAGCTACCCGCCGCAATCGCTTAATTTCTTTCTTTTGGAAGAAATCCTTATGCAGCCGTAGCCAGTAATATCGCTTAGGTTCTGCCATGTTGCTCCTTTCTATTTGACAGGCGATAACGTGATATAATCTCTGTCGCTCGTCTTGCCATATAGCCCAATCTGTAGGCCGTAGTCTAAAATGCTTTTTACTGTATTGGCGGGCACGCCTGTTTCTTTTTCTATACGCACCATAAACGTAGGCGTGTAAGAAATATAAAACGCCCTTAATGATTCGATAAAATCCCTTACTTTCACCCAGTCAGCGCCGAATTGAGCGAGCATTTTATCGTTATTTGTCATCATGTACTACCTCGCCAGTTTCCGCGTTGATAACCTCGCCACCTACGATATAGGTATCATGATTTTTAACGGGTTCGCCTGTTGGTTCATTATCGCCAATTTCTGCGTCGATAGTTTCACCGTCGAATGTAGCGTCAAGTTCGCCGTTTTCATTCATTCTAATCACGGCCCCGTCATTGCTAACCGCTTGCGCCATATGAACATCTTCAATGCTAAGAGGCCCAAACTTTGATAGCAGGCGTTTGAGAATGGTCTTTTCAGCCATTACGTTAAAATCTGCAACGCCCCATTTATCGGTGCCGCCCTTATAGTTTTGAGCGTACTTTTGAGCGTGTTTCTGAGCCTCATCGATTGTCATAAATAAGTACTTCTCGAATCCGTTTTTTAGCTTAAAATAAGCTAGATAACCGATGACCTTATCGGATACTCTTTCACCGAACTCAAATTGACATAGTAGGCGGTTCTTTGTTTCAAGCTCGCCCTCGTATACAGTCGCTGAGCCCATGTCAATATACTTGTTAGTACGTTGTGCTAGCTGGATATAACCCTTATATCCGAGTTGGAATTGTGCGGCCCCTTTATAAGGCACGATGTAGGCGAACCCAAGAGATTGATTGATTGGCAAGTCCAACATGGCCGCCTGTGCTGCTGCACCGATGACTGTCGCGGGGTCGGCTTTCATGAGGTAATTGCTACTATTTGTTACCGCGATAATACTCGAAATAAACCCAGCCGCCTTTTTGCCGAGCATTTCTTCAAATCTCTTTTTGAATGCTGGTGTTTCGAGCATGCCTTTTACTGTCTTAGCCTCTTCTTGAGCTACGATATTATTTTTCTTTAGTTCGATTCCTGTTGTAGTTGCCATTATTCCACCCCTATAGTTACTGTCTTTCTTTTATAATCAACTCGTACAATGTACGCGGTATCAACTCCGCAATTGCCTATGATTTTTACATCAAAATCACAAGGAACAACATTAAGCAGCTGTGTCAATGAATATGCTTTCATTATTTAATGTCCATTCTGCGGCTAGGTTCGCCGACTTTAATATATTGTTTATGTAATTCTGGATAGTCATCCTTGAACGCTTTGGCGTCAAACGTTTCACGCGGTTTCGTGGATTTCCATGAGACAAAATGCTCGCCATATGTGGCTTTTTCATTATCTTTCAAGAAATCTTTCATCACGTTTTCAATGCCACGCTTTTTAGTTTCTAACTCGGATAGTTGATTTTTGATTTCTAAATAATCGATAATCATGTTCCCGTAGTTAGCAGGTAGTTCCACGCTTTGGCCGTTGCTCTTTTGATAGAGTTTTTTGAGTGCGTTTTCGCATTGTTTCGTATCATCTGGCGCTGGCATGGTCTTATTTTTAACCAATTCCCAGAATGCTGCCCCAGTATCAATAATTGCTCGGATAACTTCCTCGTTACGCTTGATTTCCTTGTAATAGAATGTATTTCCGCCTACGAGGCAAGCTATCCACCAGCTAGATTTACCAGTTACAGCCATATAATGCTGGCATTGGATATAATAAGCGTCTGGCACATTGTCGCCGTCCCATTCATTAGCTTTGAATGCGTTCGCTGTCTTACATTCTAGGCCAGCGTCAATGCCGACGATTTCGCGGTCGATGTTAGCCAATAAATAGGGATATTCCTCACTTTGTAGAGTGAAATTGTTATTGCGTACCTTGTACCCGCTGCGTTTGGCGAATTCCTGCGCTACTACTTCCTCGAGTACGTTGCCCCAATACATCGGCTCGCTTTCTTTTTCCTCTACTGTGTCGCTCGTTTTATCTAGCCATATGTCGATAGGACTACGCCAAGGGCTTAACCCTAGTACTGCGGCCATATCTGAACCGCCGAGGCCTAATTTGCGAACCTTTAGCCATTCCTCACGAGTGGCGTTTTTGCTGTCAAAAATTTTCTTGTACATGTTTGTGTGGTTTCCTTTCTTTTGACAATTAAGAATAGATACATTACAATATTGTTGTGTGGTTTCCTTTCGTTTTTAACGACTGGAACGTTGAACAGTCAGCTTTTCGTTGACTGTTCTTTTTTTATGCCAGCCATAGCATGGCGATAATAACAAGGCAATGTAATACGAGCGCCGCCGATAGCGCCATACTTACACTCATCAAGCATTCAATAATAAAATTCATAATTTCACCTCTAAACTAACCAAAGCACCACTGCCGCATATATCAACGCTACCCAGCCAATAACGCCTATAATATCAATAAGTTTCATTCTATTTTTCTTCACACGTCTGCGCCGTGGTCTTTGTTGTGTCATCATTGTGTAGTTTCCTTTCTTTCCATGCCTCAAAGTCCGCTAGATTTTGAGGTTTACTATAAAACTCATATATCGCGTCTATAAATAACTCCATATCATTTACCTATAAAACGATTAATAAAATACTGCTGGCCTTTGCCTGTTACTTTAGGCGTTTTGTTCAAGCTAACTCTGCCGTCTGAATGGGTAATAGCTGTTTCTTTAATTCTGAAAAGTCCCATTTCCATGGCTCTTTGAGTTGGCATGTTGTAAGAATTACCTTTTCGCGAAATTAGAAAGCCATCGTTTCGTAGCTGCTCAAACAGCCTATTTTGCCCGACTGCATAACCGTTTTGACTTAACAGCTTGGCGAGGTCGCCTACTAAAATATCTGTATTACTAGTACTTACTGCGTCAGCAAAAAGCACTTTCGGCCTTTGTGCCTCAACTAGAGCTTTCGTCTTATTGTGCTGCTCTACCTCATCGGCATAAGCTCGTAAAGCCTCTGGCAAGGTTTGAGGGATACTCATAGAGTAGCTTCCTGTTTTTCGTAGTGCAGGGAGTACATCGTGCGTTATCCAACGTTTGAATTCTTTTGCCTCTGGCTTACGGCTTGACATTACCAAGCTATATAAGCCATATTCATTGACAGTAGCCATTTCTTGCTTACCACCAAGGGTGTCCACTTTAAGCGACCCCCTTTCATCTGTGTCCAATCTACTGATTGCATCACGATGTTTTGAAATTGCTAAACATTCACATACATCTTTTGCTACAAACCACGGCTCATTATCTTGTAGGATAATTCGCATATTTCCGAACATCGCATTATTAAATACTTGTAATTCGTTCATTTTTCACTCCATCAAATACGTTTTAAATCGTATTTTTTACCCAAAAAAATATTATCTAAGCTTACATGATAATATTTAGCCAATGCTTGTAATAAATTAATCGGAATGCTACTACTATCATTTTCGTATTTCAATAATGTTTGATGGTGAATTTTCAAATCACTCGCAACCTGTTTAGCACTCAAATTATAATTAACTCGCAAGGCTCTCAAACTAATTTTACTCATTTTAAATCACCCCCCTTTATTAGTTTGTTCCAAAACCTTAATTACATGTTAATACGAATTAAATCGTATGTCAATAAAAAATTCGTATTTTTTCGTATTTACTATGTTTTTTACATTTACAAATACGAATTAATACAATATTATATACTTAATAATAGTATTTATTTTAGTATTATTAAGGAGTACACTATGGCACGTGGACGAGGCTCATCAACACCTCAAGATTTAGAATATATAAAAATCATCTCTTCTAATATAAACAGATTACTTGAATATCATAATTTAAAACAAATAGATTTATCTAAGGAGACTGGCATACCTACTAGTACAATAACTGGCTATGTTAAAGGCACATCTCTGCCAATTCCAGGGAACATCCAAAAAATCGCTGATTATTTCAGGGTAAATAAATCAGATATCGACCCTAGATTTAAACAATTAACAGATACAAAAAAGCAAAATAAAGAACAAAAAAAATTCGCTAATGATTATCAATACATACCCTATGCTGTATCAGCTGGAGAACTAACAGAAATAGATAGTATTAACTTTTATAAAAAACTCTCTGTACCAGATATATTGATGGGCAAGTATGCAGGCAATAAAAATATTGTACTCATGCCAGTAAACGGTGAAAGTATGAACAACGTTATAGCTAATGGTTCAATTATTGCGGTACTTACAAAAACTCCATTAGCTAACATCCATGATAACGATATAGTTGTAATACGTCACAACGGTGATTATAGTGTTAAACGTTTTTATAACGACACAGCACATCAAGAGTATGTATTTAAACCAGATAGCACAGATTTATCGTTTAGAGATATTATTTTTAGTTATGACAACGTCGATGATTTAGAACTCATAGGTAAGGTTGTAATGTATAGTATTATTTTATAAATATTTAGGAGGTATTTATTATGTATTGTTCAAATTGTGGTTCTAAACTAGATGATAATGTAAAATTTTGTTCTAATTGTGGGACACCTATAACGGGTAATGCCTCACCTGCTCCAGTGCCAGATGTACAAACAGCAAATGAGATAACATCTATGCCGGAGTATCCAAAAGAGGTTAACGGGGTAACATTCAATGCAGTACAAGTGGCACTAGATACTAAATTATTTGAAAAGTCAGGATTTACCGCCACAATAGAAACCGCTGATGAAATCAAAAAAATCTCCGGTTGTGGAACGTGGAAATCATCAAGCGCAGCAACACAAATGCTAAATGATGAAACGTTAAAAAGCATTGTAAAAGCATACCAAAGCGGACGACCTCTATCTGTAAATATAAATGTCGATGACGGACAATTACGATGTCCGCAATGCCACTCAGCGCAAATCGAAATTGATAAACAAGGATTTAGCGGCGGTAAGGCTCTTGTTGGCGGGTTATTAACTGGCGGAGTGGGATTAATAGCAGGATTTCACAATAAAAATAAGCGAAAAGGGAAATGTTTAAAATGTGGATATAGTTGGAAAATTTGATATAAAAATAAAAACAGCCCCCATTTAGGGGGCTATATAATATAGAAAAAGCCGAGTGTCAACTCGGCTTTATTCTGTGAATATTCTGTAAAGATGAAACTATTATAACATAAAGGAATGAATTCAATGGAATTATCAAAAGGCGTGATATATGCACGCTACTCGTCCGATAAGCAACGGGATGAGTCCATAGAGGGCCAAATACGAGAATGCACCGAATACGCTCAGCGTGAGGGTATTCTTATCACTAAAATATATACAGATAGGGCTTTATCGGCTCGAACAGATAACCGCCCAGAATTCTTACAAATGATACGAGATAGCGCCAATCAATCATTTAACTATGTGATAGTGTATCAGCTTGATAGGTTTAGTCGTAGCCGTGAGGATAGCGCCAAATACAAGGGCATATTACGCCGTAACGGGGTTAGAGTGTTGAGTGCCAAGGAACACATCACCAATGAGCCAGCTGGTATTATCCTCGAAAGCATGCTCGAGGGTATGGCCGAGTATTATTCTGTTGAGCTATCGCAAAAGGTAAAGCGCGGCATGACAGAAAACGCACTTAAAGGCAAGATGAACGGCTCGGCCATTCCGCTCGGCTATGACCTTACAGAAAGCCGCCATTTAGCCGTAAATGCTCACGAGGCCAAGGCGGTAAGGTTAATATATGACTTATATCTCAAACAGTACTCTCTAACAAAAATAGCGAATATTCTACATAGTAAAGGATATACAACCAAACGAGGCGGCAAGATTTCGTATAGCGTTGTCCGCAGCATATTGAGTAATGAGAAATATATCGGTGTGTATCAATGGGGCGATATTAGAATCGAGGATTCTATCCCGCCTATTATATCAAGAACAATATTTAACGAGGTGCAGCGGATGCTACCGACTAGAATCAAGAACAAAGGACGTAGAAGTGAAATGTATAATTTATGTGGCCGCTTGATATGCGGCGAGTGCGGCGGGCATTATATGGGGTCTACTGCCACATCACGCAACGGCGAAAAACATCATTATTATGTATGTACCAATCGCCGTAAATATCACACATGCAGCGCGCCAAACATACGCCGCGACGAATTAGAAGATTTAGTAATCAATCGCACTCTTGAAATCTTAAAGCAACCCCAAATTATCGCCCGCATAGTCGATTTGGTTATGTCTGGGTATAATAACACTACCCAAGAGGCTAAAACGGCCATACAGGGCATACAGGGCAAAATTAAGGCTATTGATACCGAGCTAGATAATTGTATGACAGCGATTAAACAGGGTTTTATTAATGAACGTTTAAAATCTGAAATTAAAAGCCTAGAAAAAGAACGTCAAGACCTACTCGAGCAAAAAGCGAACCACGAAAGCGTAATCTCACCTATCAAATTTACAGCCGAGCATATTGAGTACTTTCTTGTAAGAATGGCAAACGAAAACCCTACCACAAAAGCAGGCCGTTCGCGTATTCTTGATACTTTTATCAAGAGCGTAACCATACATAGTGATAGGGTTGAAATCGTGTTTAATTATAAGAATGAAATGCCAGAATTTGGCGTTCAATCTGCAAGCGGTTCGCATTTTAGCGTTTTGGTGGGCCCACCTGGGATCGAACCAGGGACCGACCGGTTATGAGCCGGTTGCTCTACCCCTGAGCTATAGGCCCAAGCTTGCGTATAAAATTATACTGAAAATTCTTGCTCACGTCAACTAGGTTATTTCCGAACATGCAGTTTCTCTCAAGCCTCCACCGCCTTAACAGTCTTCGGCCTAGGGCCTCGACTTAGCAAAGTCGTTTGAGAGGAACTGCATGTTCTACTCTATTCTACATTCCGTGAGCAAAGAATTTACAGCATCTACGGTGCCCCGGAATTGGACAAACAAAGTCGTTTGTAGACGGTACCTTTCCGTTACACTTCGACATCTATGTGAGTAAGAAATTTTCAGTATCTACAATGCTCCGGGCTTAGACAGGATAAATTAGCCTATGCATTTTTTAGTGTTAGGAATCGGTTGATCATATCTTCTTGTTGAAAGGCGCCTTTGGTAGCGAGGGTTGTGGTTTTGCTATGGGCGGATTTTACACCGCGAGCGCTGACGCAGCTATGGGAGCTGGTGATATGGACGATGACGTCGTCGGTGCCGGTAGCAATGGAGATGACTTCGGCGATGTCTTCACCGATTTTTTCTTGTAGTTGTAATCGTTTGCAGCACATTTCTGCAATGCGCGGCATCTTAGACAAGCCAATGACACGGCCACGAGGGATATAGCCGATGCTGATGTTCATATCGTACATCAAAGCCATGTGATGTTCACAATGGGAAAAGCAAGTAATATCTTTTACAATTACCATTTGGTTTGTATCGACGTCAAAAGTTTTTCCAAACATATCCGCAATGTCTGCATTCGTATATTGGATACCTTCAAACATTTCTTCCATCATTTGGGCCACCCGTTTTGGTGTTTCTACGAGGCCTTCACGGTCTGGATTTTCTCCCAATGCTTCCAGTAATTGATACACTAGTGATTCGATTCGTTTTATGTCCATGTTATACTCCTTTCGCATCAGGGTCCCAAATAAATTTATGAATTTGCAACTGGAATCTAACGTTCTGCCAATCATGAGCTTTCATATACTCAACGATTGTAGCCCCTTCGATATTGCCCCATACAGGAGATACGAAAATCTGCGCTTCTGTAGGATATGTTTTTAGAATTTCATCCATACGGTCTAAATCTTGCATAGAACCAACTACGAATTTAATGATATCCGCAGGCGTAGCCACCTTGAATATATCTAAGTTCATAGCATCTTCTGCTAAGGATGACGGCGTCTTGTAGTCATAAGTAAACCATACATTATCTCTTTGAAAGCTGGGTATGATTGTACCATTCGTTTCTATATTAAAATCATATCGCGCATTACGTCTTGTTAACTCATCAATAAGTTCAACAACAGCTGATTCCTGTAAAAGCGGTTCTCCACCGGTAATGGTGATGCGATGATTTCCCAATTGTTCAATCGCATCAGCTACCGCCTGAACACTCATGCTTTCAAAAGTGCTTTCAGGACCATAACTATACAATGTATCGCAATAAGAGCAGCGAATATTACAGTCATGGAGGCGCAAAAAGGTAGTCAAAAAACCTTGCCGTTTACCTTCTCCATCAATGGATGAAAATAGTTCAATCACGTTCATAGATAGCAACATTTCCTTCTGACTCTTGAACCTCTACCTTAAAACATTTTGGACCTAATTCATCGGCAATCCATTTAGCCATGTTTTCTGCAGTAGGATTAATATCCCCTAATACGTCATTGATATGTTTATGATCAAGGCGGCCATGAATCTTTTCTTTAATGATCGTAAAATCAATCACCATGCCATTATGATCTAATTCTTCACTGCGCGCATGAACGGTTATAATCCAATTGTGCCCATGTAAATTCTGACATTTACTCGGATAATCTAATTTTAATTGATGAGATGCACTCACCTCTAAGCGTTTGCTAACGGTATACATATTATCCCCTATATATCTAAAAACTTAGTGTATTATATTACTTTTATTATAGCACAAAAGGGCTGCAATACATGTATGTGTACTGCAACCCTAATGGTTACTATAATCTTATAAGAAATCTTTAATTTTATCGCGTTTACCACGATTGCGTAATTTTGTTAACGCCTTACCTTCGATTTGACGAATACGTTCACGTGTTACGTTAAAGTGTTGTCCTACTTCTTCAAGTGTACGTGGTTTACCGTCTTTCAAACCAAAACGTAAAATCAATACTTGTTGTTCACGATCAGTTAAGCATGTGAAAACGTCTTCGATTTGCTCTTGCAACAAAATGTAGCTAGCCGCATCATCTGGTGCCACCGCATCTTGGTCTTCGATAAAATCGCCCAAATGGGAGTCTTCTTCTTCACCAATTGGTGTTTCCAAGGATACTGGCTCTTGTGCAATTTTTTGAATTTCACGAACACGTTCAGCAGTGATACCCATGCCTTCTGCAATTTCTTCTGGCGTTGGCTCTCTGCCTTTATCTTGCAATAATTGTCGGGAAATACGAATCAATTTATTGATAGTTTCAACCATGTGAACTGGAATACGTATTGTTCTCGCTTGGTCTGCAATAGCCCGCGTAATCGCTTGACGGATCCACCATGTCGCATAGGTCGAGAATTTATAGCCTTTTGTATAGTCGAATTTATCAACCGCTTTGATAAGACCCAAGTTACCTTCTTGAATCAAATCCAAGAACAACATGCCTCTGCCAACATATCTTTTAGCGATACTTACAACAAGGCGCAAGTTAGCATCTACCAATTTCTTCTTAGCCTTTTTGCTAAGTTGAATTTCTTTATAAGTAGCATCTTCCTCTGCCCCTGCTTCGATTTGTTTTGCTAATACGATTTCTTCGTCAGCTGAAAGCAATGGAACACGACCAATTTCTTTCAAATACATACGAACTGGGTCGTCGATATTAACACTAGCATCTACGCTCAGGTCAATAGAAATATTCTTTTCGGACGCCGCATCATGGTCCTCATCAACATCATCGTCTGGTTCGAGGGCATCGTCTTTATCATCATCCTCAACATCCGGAACAACTTCGATATTTAGTTTGTTAAAAGTAACATAAATATCATCTAATTGTTCTGCTGTTAACTCAGTTTGCTCATGAAGAGCATCTGAAATTTCTGATTGTGTCAACACACCGCTTTTACGGCCTTTTTCAAGAAGTTGTGCCACAATCTCCTCTATTTGACTTTTTTGTACTTTCTTAGCCACAGCGCTCTCCTTTATTACTTACTATTTAGACCATTCTCTAATTAGATTTTGTATTTCCTGACATTTATGTAATTCGCTAATAAATGTCGAATCTCCTGCACGTTTTAACTGATCGGCCAAAATTGAGTGCATTTTATATTGTTCCCGTAGGGAATGTAGCCGTATTTTACGGATAAGTACAGGTACAGCCTCATTTGCCTCAATTATCATAAGCCGTGAAAAAATTTCATATTCTTGAGGCGTCAATACGTCCTCCACAGATTCCGGCTGATATTGACCAGTTTGAGTAAATAAGGTGTATATCTTTTCTATTATACCCCGATATTGAATATTTTGAAAGTCCTCAAGCGGTAAATATTGTACAACCTCTTGTAAAGCCTTTGAATCAGTAATGACATGAGCCATCAATAACTCTTCATCACCACTGACAATCTTCTTAGGCTGTGTAATCTTTTCATCGACTAATTCAATATTCCCCTTTTGGGTATAATTCCTAAAATAGCGGAATATAGTACTGTTATCTAGCCATAATGGCAATGCTAAGGCCTTTAACGCATCATCTCGAACCGTTTGACTATGAATATTCGCAATATAAGGGAATATATCTTGCATAACCGCCTGTTTCCCTTCTGCGTCATTCGTATCGTGTTTAATAAGAGATTCGCTTAATAAATAGTCGAGCGGCTTAACAGCCTTTTCTACTAATTCCTTAAAAGCTTTTCCGCCGTGATTTCGCACATAGTCATCAGGATCCTTGCCATCAGGCATAGCCAACACGCGAACCTTAAAATCCGTATTCTGTAGTAATTCAATAGCCCGTGCAGCAGCCTGACGACCAGCGCCATCCATATCGTAAGCCAATATAATTTCATCTGCTTGGCGCATCAAGATGTGACCATGATCCTTTGTATATGCCGTCCCCAACGAAGCAACTACATTGGTTACACCCTTATTATGAGCGGAAATAACGTCCATATAGCCTTCTACTAAAATGGCTTGTTTTTCTTCGCGTATTGATTTATAAGCCTTATCAAAGGCAAATAGAATTTTACCCTTTTCAAAGATTTGGCATTCAGGAGAGTTCAAATACTTCGGTGTGCTATCATCCATAACACGGCCCCCAAAGCCGACAACACGACCTTTACCGTCCATGATTGGAAACATGACCCGATTACGGAAGAAATCATAGGCCTGACCTTTATCATTCTTGCGAATTAAATTAAGTTCAAGCAAAATAGATTCTTCAATGCCCCGTTCTCTAAAGGCCTTATATAATCTATCCCAACCATCAGGGGCAAATCCAAGTCTAAACTTTTCTATGGTTTCATCTGTGAGTCCCCGCTTTTTTAAGTACTCTAAACCGGCCTTACCATATGATGTTTTAAGCAAGCAATTATGAAAGAAATTGGCCGCCAAATCACAAGCCTCATATAATTTCTTTCGCCGTTCCTCTCTAGCTCGCACCTGTGGTGAAAGCTTTGCTTCTGGCAATGGTATATTAGCTCGATTAGCAAGCCGTTCCAAGGCCTCAACAAAGGTAATTCCTTCTAGTTCCATCAAAAACTTGATGGCATTTCCCGATGCATGGCAGCCAAAACAATAATAAAACCCCTTGTCAGGAGCCACACTAAAAGATGGCGTCTTCTCATTGTGAAATGGACAACACCCCCAATAATTCTTACCTTTTTTCTTTAATGTAACGTGTTCTGATACAACGGATACGATATCATTGGCATCTTTAATTTGTTCAATTAATTCATTTTCAAAATATCGACTCACCAGAACAC
>ERZ773050.180-NODE-180-length-38876-cov-11.640581_pt1 | contig 38876 bp, 30 predicted proteins | sample MGYA00580632_ERZ773050 | MGnify/ENA primary metagenome ERZ773050 (study PRJEB29015, sample SAMEA2738123) | human oral metagenome | biome: human oral; feature: human-associated habitat; material: saliva | place: China | collected 2166 ... | reverse complement strand
GAGAACCACCCTCAACACCATGTACCGCACGGACGTAGACGCGCTACTGCGTGCTCGAACGCTCGGCCACTCGGTCGATGTGAACGCTCAGGCATACTCAGACCTGTCAGACCTCACAACGCTGTACGAGGCAGCCCGAGCACGGCGTAGGGAGGAAAAGTAGTCCCTACCTTATTCCCTATCTTTCATGGGGATATGCCGGTAACTTCAAGTATCTTTAGGGAAGGATAACGGGACAGTTACCGCACGATAGCAACGATTGCTCGGCTGTATCTCACTGTTTCATTAAAAAGAGGTGCAGACCCCGGAGGTCGCAGGTTCGAATCCTGTCCCCGCTACGAGTTGGCCCAAGGCTTAGCCTTGGGTCTTTTTTACACCAAAGCGAGGCCCCATGATTCGTTTTGAAAATGTCAGCAAAAGCTATGACAAGGGCGTTACTTTTGCAGTAAAAAACTTCTCCCTAGAAGTTAAACACCACTCAACTACAGTGCTGCTGGGCACCTCAGGCTGCGGTAAAACCTCACTACTGCGCATGGTAAACGCCATGGTTAGGCCCACCAGCGGCAAAGTATGGGTACGCGGTAAGAATGTAGCTGAAAGTGACCCAGTGAAACTACGGCGCTCGATCGGTTATGTAATCCAAGACGGTGGCCTGTTTCCCCACCGTAATGTGCTAGAAAACATCGCCACGGTACCACTGCTAGAAGGTGTCAGCCGCGCTAAAGCCCGCCGGCGTGCCCTGGAACTACTTGAACTGGTTGGGCTTGAAAGCGAGTATGCTAGCCGTTTCCCAGCGCAGCTCTCTGGTGGCCAACGCCAGCGCGTAGGGGTAGCCAGAGCCCTGGCTAACAAAACGGATATCCTACTGATGGATGAGCCTTTTGGAGCGTTAGATCCAATTGTGCGCACCCAGCTGCAAGAGCAGGTGGCTTGGCTGCGTGATCAAGTAGGTACCACCATTTTGCTGGTTACTCACGACGTTGACGAAGCCTTCAAGCTAGGTGACCAGATAGTGGTGCTAGAAACTGGTGCTAAAATCGCACAGGTAGGCGACGCCCGCACGCTACTACACCAAAGCGCAAACCAGTTTGTGTCCGACTTTATTGGCCGCTCCCAGGCCGCGCGTAGATTGCAGGTGGACGAGGCGGGTCTAGTTACTGACTTGCTCGGGGTCCCGGTAGGCAAACTAGCAGCCAGTTCACAGACCAAGGCGCGCCCATGAACTGGCTGATTCATAACTACGCCTGGGTGCTGGAGCTGCTTGGGCAGCATCTAGTTATTGCTGTAAGCGCGATTGTTGTCGCCTTAGTTATCTCCATTCCACTAGGGCGGGCGGCGGTTAACTCTGCTTTTGGTCGGGGCCTGGTCAGTGTAGTTGGAGCAATGTATGCGCTGCCTTCACTGGCCTTACTTATTTTGGTGCCAGTCATTATTGGTACCCCACTGCGCTCTAGCCTCAATATGGTGATTGTGCTGAGCATTTACGGGGTAGCCATTATGGCTGGCCCCTGTGTGCAAGCTTTTAGTGGCCTGCCTGAACAAGTATTGTTAAGTGCTGATGCCTGTGGCTATGGGCGTTTGCGCCGCTGGTGGCAAATCGAGTTGCCGCTGGCTCTGGCGGTGATTGCTAGCGCCGCGCGGGTACTGGTTACTTCCACTATCTCTTTGGTTACGGTGGCAGCGTTCATTGGTATTTCAAGCCTGGGTACTTTGCTTACTGATGGTTTCCAACGTGGTATCAGCGCTGAGGTGATCACCGGTTTGGTAGTTACGATTATTTTGGCTTTGCTACTAGATGGGGTAGTGGCTTTAGCTAACTGGCTGCTTAGCGGTTGGAGACGCGTATGAGCTTAATTCTTGCGGCTGCTACGTGGATTGCCGACGGCGCCAATTGGCTAGGTCAACGCGGTATTGCTTGGCGCCTGGTACAGCATTTAGGAGTTAGCGCCCTAGTGCTAGTAATCAGTGCGGTGATTGCGCTGCCGCTGGGGATCTATATTGGTCACAGCGGGCGAGGTAAATGGCTGATTAATCTAACCGGCGCGGTGCGGGCGATACCTACGCTGGGTTTACTGACCCTGTTTGGGCTTTGGATCGGCATTGGCCTGCCGGCGCCAGTGTTGGCGCTGGTTGCTTTAGCGATTCCACCTTTGCTAGCTGGAGCATACAGTGGCGTGGCCGGGGCGCCACCTAGCGTAGTGGATGCTGCGCGGGCTCTGGGTATGAAAGAAAGCGAAATTCTTAGCCAAATCGAACTTCCCCTGGCTCAGCCCTTGCTGGTTGCAGGCCTGCGCAGCGCTAGTTTGCAGGTGATAGCTACCGCCACATTAGCTGCCTATACCGCCAACTATGGGCTGGGGCGTCTGCTTTATTTAGGCCTGAAAACCCGCAACTATCCGCAAATGATTGCCGGCGCCATACTGGTAGTGGCCCTAGCTTTGCTGGTCGATTGGCTGCTCGGCCTGTGTCAACACCGCATTGAAAGACAGCTAAGCGCAACTAAGGTGGGTAAATGAAAGCGCACAAACTTAGTCGGGCACATGCCGCCACTTATATGGCTACTCGTCGCGCGGTTTTAACCGGAGCATTGGCCGGGATTGGCGCTTTAGTGGGCGGCTGTGGCACCGAGCAGAGCCTGGCAGGATCCGCTGGGGACACTAATACTTTGGTGATAGGCAGCCAAGACTACTACTCCAACGAAATCATTGCTGAGATCTACGCCCAGGGCCTAGAAAAGCTAGGCTACAAAATTGACCGCCAAATGCGTATTGGTCAGCGAGAAATCTACATGCCTGAGCTTAAAGCTGGCGCCATTGATCTGCTACCGGACTACACCGGCAACCTGCTGCAGTTTTTAAACCCGAAAGCTACCGTGACGGCGTCGCAGGCAGTTTACAACCAACTGCGTGAAGCTTTACCTGATGGTTTGCGGATCCTTAACCAGGCCCCGGCCAGCGATCAAGACTCATATGTGGTTAGCGCCAAACTAGCGCAGCGTTACAACCTAAAACAGATTGGTGACCTGCGCGCAGTGCCAAACTTGGTGCTAGGAGGTAACTCAGAGCTAGAGACCCGCCCCTATGGGCCTAAAGGGCTCAAAAGTATCTACGGAGTTAACGCTAAATTCTCGCCAATCGAGGATTCCGGTGGTGCGCTTACCATTAAAGCATTGCGCGATAACTCCATTCAGCTTGCCGACATTTACTCCTCAGATCCGGTTTTAGCCAGCTCTGACCTGGTGGTCCTAGCTGACCCCAAGAGTCTATTCCTCGCCTCCCAGGTGGTACCGGTTATTTCTGAGCGTATAGATGAGCGCGCTGGCACTGAGATTAACCGCATCAGTGCGATGTTAACTTCACGTGCACTGATTGAAATGAACCACCAATCAACCAAGCTGCAACGTTCTGCCCGTGACATCGCTAAAGCCTGGCTGGCCACCCAAAGCGCCAACGCAAGCTAGTTTCACGTTAAACGTTTCTTAGGCCAGTGTTGTAAACGATGGTGCAAAGCCTGTGCCAGCGCAAGTATCAGTGCCAAAGCGGCGGCGTCGTCGTCCAGACGCGCATATGACCTAACTATTGGCGAAAAGCTGCACTAATGGGGCCAAGGTGCTATTTCACGCTCTCCAGCTGGGATAGGCTTAGCTGCGTTAACGGATAACTGCGATGAAGGAGCAAACGTGAGTACACGTACCGAGTCCGACTCCATGGGGACCATTGAAGTTCCCGCCGACCACTACTGGGGCGCACAGACTGAGCGCAGCCTGCACAATTTCGACATTGGTCGCAACACTTTCGTGTGGGGCCGTCCCATGGTTAAGGCCCTAGGTGTATTAAAGAAGTCCGCCGCCCTAGCCAACGCAGAACTAGGCGAACTACCCCAGGACATCGCAGACCTAATCGCCAAGGCCGGCGACGAGGTTATCTCCGGCAAGCTGGACGACGAATTCCCGCTAGTAGTGTTCCAGACCGGCTCTGGCACCCAGTCCAACATGAACTCCAACGAGGTCATCTCCAACCGCGCCATTGAGCTGGCCGGTGGGCAGATGGGCACCAAGACCCCGGTGCACCCCAACGACCACGTCAACCGTGGCCAGTCCTCCAACGACACTTTCCCCACCGCCATGCACATCGCTGTGGTCAGCGAGCTGCAGGAGATGTACCCCAAGGTCACCCAGCTGCGCGACACCCTAGACGCCAAGGCTAAGGAATACGCCGACGTGGTCATGGTGGGTCGCACCCACCTGCAGGACGCCACCCCCATCACCCTGGGGCAGGTAATTTCCGGTTGGGTTGCACAGATTGACTTTGCTCTAGACGGCATCCGCTACGCCGACTCGCGCGCTCGCGAACTGGCCATCGGTGGTACCGCTGTGGGCACCGGCCTCAACGCCCACCCCGACTTTGGTGCGCTGACCGCTAAGAAGATCAGTGAAGAAACCGGTATCGAGTTCAAGCAGGCCGACAACCTATTCGCCGCTCTGGGCGCCCACGACGCCCTGGTGCTGGTCTCTGGCTCCCTGCGTGTGCTTGGCGATGCCTTGATGAAGATCGCCAACGATGTGCGCTGGTACGCCTCCGGCCCGCGTAACGGTATTGGCGAGCTGATCATCCCCGAAAACGAGCCCGGCTCCTCCATCATGCCCGGTAAGGTCAACCCCACCCAGTGTGAAGCCATGACTATGGTGGCCGTGCAGGTATTTGGTAACGACGCCGCCGTTGGTTTCGCTGGCTCTCAGGGTAACTTCCAGCTCAACGTGTTCAAGCCGGTTATGGCCTGGAACGTACTGGAGTCCATCCGCCTGCTAGGCGACGCTTGCGTCTCTTTTGACGTGCACTGCGCCTACGGCATTGAGCCCAACTACGCCAAGATCAAGCACAACTTGGACATCAACCTGATGCAGGTGACCGCGCTTAACCGTCACATTGGCTACGACAAGGCTTCCAAGATCGCTAAGAACGCTCATCACAAGGGCATCTCGCTGCGCGAGTCCGCTCTGGAGCTAGGTTTCCTAACCGACGCCGAGTTTGACGCTTGGGTTGTGCCCGCCGACATGACCCACCCCAGCGCAGCCAAGTGATCATTAGCTAGTTAACCTTAGCTGATTAACCGGTGGCCGGGTCCTTTTAGGACCTGGCCACTTGTGTTTTGCCCTGCACTGTTTTTACTGCGCACTGTTTTGAGGCGCTGGCCTGTCAACTGGCAGCTGCTGGCTCTGGGCACCAACATCGAGATCCTTAAAGCTCAGCTGGCAGCCTAAGCGTCGTCGGCGCGGGAGCTGAAATTGACTGGCGCCACGGGTAAAATAGCCCTGGATTGTTTTGCGCTCAGGCGTGCATATTCAAGCGAAAGGCTAACGTGGCAGAGTACATCTACCAGATGATCAAGGCCCGCAAGACCATTGGTGACAAGGTCATTCTCGACGACGTCACCATGGCTTTCTTCCCCGGAGCCAAGATCGGTATGGTCGGCCCCAACGGTGCCGGTAAATCCTCGATCCTAAAGATCATGGCTGGTCTAGATCAGCCCTCCAACGGCGAAGCCCGCCTCAGCCCCGGTTACACGGTAGGTATCCTCATGCAGGAGCCGATCCTCAATGAGGAAAAGACCGTACTGGGTAACGTAGAAGAAGGCGTCGCCGACATTAAAGGCAAGCTTGACCGCTACAACGAAGTCAGCGCCCAGATGGCAGATCCGGATGCAGACTTTGACGCCCTACTTGAGGAAATGGGCAAGCTGCAAGACCAGCTCGACGCCGCCAACGCCTGGGACCTAGACTCCCAGCTGGCCCAGGCTATGGATGCCCTACGCTGCCCCCCGGCAGACGCCATGGTAAAGAACCTTTCCGGTGGTGAGCGCCGTCGTGTGGCCCTATGCAAGCTACTGCTAGAAGCCCCCGACCTCCTACTACTAGATGAGCCCACCAACCACCTGGACGCTGAGTCCGTGCTCTGGTTGGAGCAGCACCTATCAACCTACAAGGGTGCGGTTATCGCCATCACCCACGACCGTTACTTCCTAGACCACGTAGCCCAGTGGATCGCTGAGGTAGACCGGGGTCACCTCTACCCCTATGAGGGTAACTACTCCACCTACCTGGAAACCAAAGAAAAGCGTCTAGAAGTCCAGGGTAAGAAGGACGCCAAGCTAGCCAAGCGCCTCAAGGATGAGCTGGAGTGGGTACGTTCCTCCGCCAAGGGTCGCCAAACCAAGTCCAAGGCCCGTCTGGCCCGCTATGAGGAAATGGCCGCTGAAGCCGAGCGCACCCGCAAGCTCGACTTTGAAGAAATCCAGATTCCCCCGGGCCCGCGCCTGGGCTCGGTGGTACTTGAAGCTACCAACCTGCAAAAGGGCTTTGACGGCCGTAGCCTAATCAACGGCCTGTCCTTCACCCTGCCGCGTAACGGCATTGTGGGTGTGATCGGCCCCAATGGTGTTGGTAAGACCACCCTGTTCAAGACCATTGTGGGCCTAGAGCCTCTCGATGGGGGAGAGCTCAAGGTTGGCTCCACCGTGAAGCTGTCCTATGTAGACCAGAACCGCGCTGGTATCGACCCCAACAAGACCCTGTGGGAAGTTGTTTCTGACGGCCTGGACTACATCCAGGTAGGTAATGTGGAGATGCCTTCACGCGCCTATGTGGCCGCTTTCGGTTTCAAGGGTGCAGACCAGCAAAAGCCTGCCGGTGTGCTCTCCGGTGGTGAGCGTAACCGCTTGAACCTGGCCCTTACCCTCAAGCAGGGCGGTAACCTGCTGCTGCTGGACGAGCCCACCAACGACCTGGACGTGGAGACCCTCTCCAGTTTGGAAAACGCCCTGCTGGCATTCCCCGGTTGCGCCGTGGTTATCACCCACGACCGTTGGTTCCTCGACCGCGTAGCCACCCACATTCTGGCTTGGGAAGGCACCGACGAGCACCCCGACAACTGGTACTGGTTCGAGGGTAACTTCGAGTCTTACGAGAAGAACAAGGTTGAGCGTCTAGGTCCCGACGCCGCCCGCCCGCACGCGGTCACCTACCGTAAGCTCACCCGCGACTAAGCAGCTGGCAAACAAATCTAGACCTGGTCAAACAAAGCTAGAGAAAGGTTGTTGCCACCGCACTAAGTACGGTGGCAACAACCTTTGTTTGTGTTATGGCCGGCTTTAGCCGTCTAACTGCACGGCCCAGTTGCCACTGGATTTTTGACCCTCACGCGGAATGCGAATCATACCTTCCTGACTAATTGAGGAAACCAACTGGCCAGCCTGGCTATACACCAGGGCACGGGCAGCGGAGCGCCCACCACTAGAACTAGGTGAATCCTGCACAAACAGTAGCCAGTCGTTAACGTTAACGTCACGGTGGAACCATTGGGCATGGTCTAGGGTAGCTAGGCTCATGCCGGGGCTACGCCACGACAGGCCCTGGCTACGCAGCGCTGGCTCCAGCATGATCTGGTCACACACATAAGCCAAAATAGCCCGGTGCACCATCTGGGTGGCACTGGCAGGCACCGCTCCGCGCACCTTAATCCACACATGCTGGTGGCTGTCAGGCTGCTTGGGAGGCTGCAGATACAGGTTGCCTTCCACATGGCGCACATCAAAGGCCGCTGTGCGCCCCAAGAACCGCGCTACTGGATGATCCACGTTACGGAAAATAGCCAGGGCACTAACTAGCTCATCAGGTCCGGGCACCTTAGGCATTGGCTCATAGATATCAATGCCATCTTGACGCTTTTGGAAAGAAGCGATAACGGTGGCCATATTGCGTCCATCCTGGCTGGCACGCACCTGGCGCTGGGAGAAGGAGCGCCCATCACGAAGCGCCTCAACCTCATACTGCACCGTTCTTTCCGGATTACCCCCACCCACAAAATAGGTGTGCAAAGCGTGCAACTGACGCTCATAGCTATCACCTGGGGTGGTGTCAAAGCAGGCAGCTGCTGCCAGCACCGCCTGCCCAAGGACCTGACCGCCATAGATGCGCCCCGATAGCTGGGGGAGGGAATCGCCCTCAAAGCGGCCCATCACGGTGCCAGGTGGGAAGCCCTCAGTGTCCCCACCAACGCCGTCGAGCCGGGCACAAGCCTCTAAATCGCTCTCTTCGGGGTCCCAAAACTCAAGCGCACGAAGCGCCAGAGACCGGGTAACCCCGGCCAAAGGCTCTTCGTGCGCTAGCGGAACCGGATACGGTTCAATCACAGACCGAGTTCCTCCAGGATCGGCAGCTCAGCGCGGACGGCAGCGCGGGCTTCCTCAGCCTCGGCGCAAGCCAGGGCGATGTCAGCTAGGCGCTTGCAGTCCTCACGGGTGACGCTCTTGAGTACGGCGTCAACGTCGGCCAGAGCGCGAGAGGTCATGGACAGCGAGGCCACGCCCAGACCCACCAGCACTACGGCCAGGGCCGGGTCAGCAGCAGCTTCACCACACACACCCACCGGGGACTTCTTCTCGCTGGCGGCGGCGCCGTCACAAGCGATCTTTAGCAGACGCAACACAGCCGGCTGCCAGGGGGTGTTCAGGTCAGCCAGGGAACCGAGCATACGGTCGGCAGCCATCACGTACTGGGTTAGGTCGTTGGTACCCACCGAAGCGAAGTCGGCGTACTTGAACATGTGGTCAGCCATAGCCGCAGCTGAGGGGACCTCAATCATCATGCCGGCAAAGTCTAGGCCGTAGGAGCGGGCCTTCTCGGTGAAGGCCTTGGCCTCAGCGGGAGTGGAGATCATGGGGGCCATGACCCACACCTTGGCGTCGGTGTCGGCGGCAGCCTTGGCTAGGGCCTCTAGCTGGTGCTCTAGCACCTCGGGGCTACGGCGGGCGGTACGGTAAGCGCGTACACCCAGAGCCGGGTTGGCCTCTGAGGTGTCGGTTAGGAAGGGCAGCGGCTTGTCAGCGCCGGCGTCGAGGGTACGTACTACAACCTTCTTACCGGGGAAGGCCTCAAAGACCGGGCGGTAGGAGTTGTACTGGTCCTCAACTGAAGGCTCTTCGGGCTGGTCCAGGAAGCAGAACTCGGTACGGAACAGGCCGATACCCATGGCGCCAGCGGCGGCAGCCTTGCGGGCGTCCTCAGCGTCACCAACGTTAGCTAGCAGCTGCACCTCGATGCCGTCAGCGGTGGCGCCGTCGCCGTGGAATTCACGCACTACGCTGGCTAGCTCGCGGGCCTTACGTAGCTGTTCCTCGCTGGGGTCGAGGAAGATCTCGCCCTTGGTGCCATCTAGCAGTACGATTTCGCCTTCAATTAGCTGCTTGGCTACTTCCTCGCCGGTACCAACGATGGCCGGGATACCTAGGGCGCGGGCCAAAATGGCGGTGTGGGAGGTAGGGCCACCCTCGCTGGTTACGAAACCGATTACCTTGTCGGGGTCTAGTAGCGCGGTGTCAGCCGGGGCTAGGTCAGCGGCAACTAGGATGAAAGGCTCGGGGCGGGTAGGGATACCGGGCATGGGAGCGTCGGTCAGCACGGCCACGATACGGTCGCGTACGTCGCGTACGTCGCGAGAACGCTCGGCCATGTAACCACCCAGGGACTCAAGCATGGTGGCTAGCGAGTCAGCGGCCTCCCACACGGCGCGCTCGGGGGTAATGCCACGGTCACGCACTAGTGCCTGAGCTGAAGAGGTTAGGGTGGGGTCTGCGGCCATCTGGGCGGTGGTCTCAAGTAGGGTACGACCCTCATCCTTGGCTTCTGCGGCAGATAGTTCCAGGTCCTTCTTAACCTTAAGCGCGGCGGCGGCGATACGCTCGGCTTCGGCGTCGACGTCGGCACCGGCGGGTAGGTTGGCGACTGCGGGCTCCTCAATTCCGGGGGCCATCCGTGCCACCGGACCGCCCACACGGCCCGGGCTTACGCCGATACCGTGCAGGGTTAGAGTGGAGTTTTCCGCTGCGGTCATTGCTGTCTCCTTGCTGCGATTGGGGGGCTACGGCACCTCACGTCGTCACCGGATTGGTAACGTAGGTAACGCCGTTTGCTGTGGTTATCGTATGTCTTTTTAGTGACGGGCGAAACCTTTTGCGGAAAATTTTTGTATGTAGGTAGTCGACCAGCATGGACTTATTGCGTTAACATCACTGTAAGGAGTCCATACAACCGATTAGGCAGCCGCTGCATGAGCGAAAATTTCGAATGGCAACAGCCTGAGCCGGCCGTAATTGAACTAGCCCAAGCCCACGGTGTGGGCACTGAGTATTGGGATTACTACGGCAATCAGGCAAATCCTTCCCGTCAGACTCTATTGGCAGTTTTAACTGCACTTGGAGTAGACGTTTCTAGCGACGAAGCAATTGCGCGTTCACTGGAGGATGCGCACCTGGGTTTTTGGCGCCAAACTCTACCCGGTTTCACCGTAGTACGTCAAGGACATTGGAAGCATGTGCCGGTGCATGTTCCCGATGGTTCCAGCGTACGCGTAGACGTGGCGCTGGAAACTGGTGGAACTGTTGCGCTTGAACAGGTAGATGACTGGGAATCTCCGCGCTGGATTGACGGCGTATTTACTGGCCAGGCCTCTTTTGGTCTGCCCACCGATCTGCCGCTGGGCTGGCATGAGCTGGTGGCTTATGTGGGTGACGACGCCCAGGGCGTACGCGCCCCGATGGCAGTTGTGCCCGACAGGCTAGAACTGCCTGCCGCCTTGGGTCAGCACAGCTACGGCGTAATGACCCAGCTGTACTCGGTGCGCTCAAAGGATTCCTGGGGCATTGGCGACCTGGATGATCTAACTGAGCTGTCTAGCTTCTTGGGGGATGAAGGCGCTGACTTTATCCTGATTAACCCGCTGCACGCCAGTGAGGTGGTTCCACCACTAACTGACTCGCCTTACCTGCCGGTTACGCGCCGCTTTGTTAACCCCATTTATATTCGCCCGGAAAACATTGCTGAGGTGGCACGTCTAAGCGGCCCACAGCGTTCCTTGCTGCACTGGGGTCTAGACGAGCTACGCCCGCTAAACACTTCTGCCGCCCCGATTGACCGTGACGTAGTGTTTAAGGCTAAGCGTGAGGCTTTGGAGGTTATTTACGACGCCGGCCGTTCGCGTTCACGTCAGCGTGACTTTGAGCGTTTCCGTGCTGAGCAAGGCGATGGTTTAGAGCGTTTTGCGCTTTGGTGTGCGCTTTGTGAAAAGTATGGGCCGATGGAGTCTTGGCCTGAGCATCTGCGTGACGCTAACAGTGCTTTTGTGGCTAATGAGGCCCACGCCCTGGCTGGACGCATCGACTTCTATGCTTGGCTGCAGTGGATTGTTGATGAGCAGCTCCAGCGCGCCCAGGCCGAAGCTAAGGCCTCTGGCATGTCTTTGGGCATCATGCATGACCTGGCGGTGGGTATTAACCCGCACGGGGCTGATGTGTGGACTACCCCGGAGGTATTTGCTGCTGGCGTGAGCGTGGGTGCCCCGCCGGACATGTATTCGCCGCTGGGCCAGAACTGGTCTCCGCCGCCCTTTAGCCCCACCGGCTTGGCGAAGGCAGGCTATGCACCGCTGCGCGACATGGTACGCACAGTGTTGCGTCACGCGGGTGCGCTGCGCCTAGACCACGTGATGGGCTTCTTTAGGCTCTGGTGGATTCCTGAGGGGCACAGCCCCAAGGAAGGTGCCTACGTTTACTACGACTATGAGGCCATGATTGGCATTGTGCTGCTAGAGGCACAGCGCGCTGGGGCTCTGGTTATTGGTGAAGACCTGGGCACGGTTGAGCCTTGGGTACGCGCGCACCTGGCTGAGCGTGGAGTGCTGGGCACCAGCGTGTTGTGGTTTGAAAAGATGGAAGGCGATTGGCCGCTATATGCCGACCGCTACCGCGTAGATGCGCTTTCTACGGTTAACACCCACGACTTGCCTCCCACTGCGGGCTACTTGGCTGATGAGCATGTGGCTTTGCGTTCGCGTCTGGGTCTGCTTGACTGCGATAAGGAAGTTGCACTGCGTGAGTCGCGTAAAGAACGCGAAAAGATGCTGATCCGCCTGCGTGAATACGGTCTGCTAGGCGATGACCCCACTGAGCGTGAGGTTATCGAGGCCCTATATGCCTATGTTTTGCAGACTCCCTCGCGTTTGGTGGGTGTGTCTTTGGTCGACGGCGTAGGTGAGCGTCGTACTCAGAATCTGCCTGGCACGGGTGAGGACGAGTACCCCAACTGGAAGATGCCTTTGTGTGATGGCAGTGGCGATCCAGTACTGGTGGAAGATCTGCCCAACAACGCCCGCCTATTGAGCCTCTTGGCAGTGGCTCGCGCTGGCGTAATTAAGTAGACACTGACCAGATTAAACTTTGCCCCCTTACTGCTTAGCAGTAAGGGGGCAATTGTTTTGTTATGAACAACTATAAATAATTACTGGTTTTGATACCGTCTAAATTGCTTTAATAAGCGATCGGTAATTATTATTCCTTAAGGTTTCCTGAATGTTCTCTTTATTGAATCTAAAAGGTGAAACAAAAGCATAACAGATTGACAAAGTTTGCGTCGTGTGATACAATTAATATTGATATGTTAAGTCATATCCGAAAGGGAATTTCATATTATGAATATTAAACGGTTACTTACCGTTACGGCGGCTTTAGCTACCTTCGCTGCCACTCCACTGGCTTATGCCGCGCCTGCCCCGCAGGCAACTAACTACGGTTTGACTAGCTCAGACAAGTCCGTAACTGCTGCTGAAGCAGCAAAATACGGGGCTAAAGTGGCCTATTCTCGCTATGAAGCCACTAATGCTGAGCTGACTAAAGCTAAGCGGGTAGATTCTAGCGGTTTGGAATCTACAGCTATTGAGGCTTCAAACCAGTCTTATGTTGAGCTGTCTAGCAAAGATTCTGCAGTCACTTTCAAGGTAGCTGAAGCAGCTGACGCACTTACTGTGCGGTTCACTCTGCCTGACGGCGCTAACGGCAAGCTGGCTGTGAAGGTAAATGGCAAGACGGTCTCTACCCTAGATTTAACTTCCAAGCACGCGTGGCAGTACGTGGATGGTAGCGTTGCCCACAACTACAAGACTGCCAACTCTAAGGCTCGTTTCCGCTTTGATGAGGTACACACCCTGCTGGGCACCAAAGTTAAAGCTGGCGATACTATTTCCTTGGTTAAGGTCTCTGACGACTCGACCGCTTACGGAATTGATTTCATTGAACTTGAAGAAGCTGGCGCAGCTATCGCTAAGCCGGGTGGGGCAATCAGCATTACTGACAAGGGCGCAAAGGCTAACGACGGCGCAGATGACACCGCCGCCTTTAACAGTGCCCTAGAGGAGGCTAAAAAGACTGAAGCCAAAACTGTTTACATCCCCGCCGGCCAGTATGACTTTAATGGCAAGCTGGGGGTAAATGGGCAGGGCATTAAAATTGTTGGTGCCGGTATGTGGTACAGCCACATTCACTTTACTGCTGACAAGCAATACGGTGGTGGCTTCGATTTTGACCACAACAGCAACAACATTGTGCTTTCCGACTTCTACATGAGCTCGGAGCTGACCAACCGCTACGACGAGACCAAGGAAAAAGCCCAATACAAGGCAATTGCTGGCTCGCTTGGTAAAGACTCTAAGGTTAAAAACCTGTGGATCGAGCACTTCGAGTGCGCTGCCTGGATTGGTGACTACGCCGCTGCTGCCGAGCGTAAAGACACCAACAACCTGGTGATCGAAAACTCCCGTATCCGCAACAACCTAGCTGACGGGGTCAACTTCGCCCAAGGTACGATCAACTCTAAAGTGATCAACTCCAGCGTGCGCGGTAATGGTGATGACTCCCTGGCTTCATGGGCCAGCACGGATGACCGCACTAAGGCACCCATCACCGAGAACAACAAGTTCCTCAACAACACCATTGAGCTGGGCTGGCGCGCAGCCGGGGTAGGTTTCTTCGGCGGCAAGGGCCATGAGGTGTCTGGCAACCTGATTAAGGATGTGTTCTCTGGTGCTGGTATCCGCGTAAACACGGTATTTGAAGGTCACAACTTCGACCTGAACACCTCCGGTATCTCCATCCACGACAATATGCTCATCCGCACCGGTACCTCTGACGATTTCTATGGCAACGTGCGTGGCTCGGTGGACTTTGAACGCGACCGCGCTGATATTAAGGGCATTGCTTTCACTGGCAACAAGATTGTGGCTCCTTTTGTAACCGCCGAGACTGCTAACTTCGATCTGTCTAATGGCGCTAACAAGATTGCCAACAACACTGTTTACGCCAAGTATGTACCCGAATCTGCCCCGGCTAGCTCCAATGCCAAGCAGGTAGTCAACAAGGATATCGACACTGGCGCTACCCTGAAGGAAAACAGCAATTGGAAGCTGTACTACTACAGCCACGACCAGGCCAGCAACGGTACCACCGTGCGCTACTGGCGTTCCAAGGTCAAGGCTATCCACGTAACCAAGGACATGACCTACTCCAAGCAGGGTAACTTGAAGGTCTACAACTTCACCGCTGGTGACATTCCCCAGTACCTGTCTGAAAAGTCAACCAAGTTTGTGCAGGATTACAAGTACGAGGGAGAAGTTAAGCTTGATAAGAGCCAGAACGACAATGGGGAAGTAGCCCTGATCCGTTTCTGGTCTCACAAGTGAGTTCAAAGCGCATTAACTAACACATAGCAAAAATGGTCCCTGGCTTTTAGCCAGGGACCATTTGCTCGCAGTAGCGAGTTTTAACGAAGCTTGTTGATTTCCTCAGCCACCGTCTCGGCGCTGGGGCCGACGATCACCTGTACGGTCTTGCCGACGCTTACAACGCCGAAAGTACCGGCCTGGCTCAAGGCCTCCTCGTCTACCAGTGTGGGATCGACCAGCTGTGAACGTAGGCGAGTGATGCAGGCTTCTAGGTCGGTGATGTTGTCACTGCCACCAAGCGCATCGATAATCTGCTGAGCCTGAGTCATTCTGTCTCCTCCCTGTTGGCTAACTATTGACCAATATCATATCTTTTGCAGTCACAGCCGGCTACCGCTTTAGAAAATAGCTAGTTAGTTAAAGAGGCGCTTATCAGCACTGATAATCAAACCTGCAAGAGCTAGCTGCACAAGTTTTAATTGTTAGCAGCTGATTTTGAGCAGATGGGCGTTTTATGGCTAGCTAATACAAAAGTGGGGGGATGGAAGCCAAGCTTCCATCCCCCCACTACAGCTAGAAATCAGCTAGAAATACGCTCTAGATCAGGCTTTACGAGCAGCCTCAGCGTTCTTACCGGTACGCTCAGCAGCCTCGCTCTGGGCGCTAGTAAAGGCGTCAGCCCCCTCTTCTTCCTCACGACCGGGAGTGTGGAAGTTGAACTTCTTGATCAGGAAGCTGAACAGGAAGTAGTAGATCACCGCGTAGATCAGGCCGATGATAACCAGCAGGATGGGGCCTTGGAAGACGCCACCAGATAGGTCGGCAGACTTACCGAAGTTGATTACGTAGTCGATGAAACCTGCCGAGAAGGAGAAGCCATCCTTAATGCCAAGCGCATTAACCACCACCAGTGCGGTACCGGTCAAGATAGCGTGTACTACGTACAGCGGGAAGGCTACATAGGCGAAGGCGTATTCTAGGGGCTCGGTAACACCGGTGAGGAAGGCGGTTAGAGCCACAGAGATCATCAGGGCGCCAGTGGCCTTCTTCTTGGCCGGGTAGGCCGAGCGCCACATGGCCAGGGCAGCTGCGGGCAGGGCGAACATCATGATCGGGAAGAAACCGGTCATGAAGTTACCGGTCCAGGCGTTGGTCTCAGGGGTACCCTGGAAGAAGCAGGTCAGGTCACCGTGCAGGGTCTCGCCCTGCTTGGTTAGGCTTTGGCAGTTACCTAGCTGGAACCAGGGCAGAGAGTTCCACAGGTGGTGCAGGCCGAAGGGGATGAGCAGGCGGTTAACCACACCGTAAACGAAGTAAGCTACCGAGCCACCGATACCGCCGTGGGCGCCAGCGTGCATTAGCCAGCCACCAAACTTCTCGTTGATGAGCCAGTTGAAGGCCGGGTAAATAGCGCCCATTACAGTAGCAATTAGAACTGCTGCGCCAGAGGTGATAATCGGGACAAAACGGCGCCCACCGAAGAAAGCTAGCCAGTCCGGCAGCTTAATACGGTAGAAACGCTGCCATAGCAGAGCGGCAGTGATGCCGATGATGATACCGCCGAGCACACCGTAGTTGATCTTGGCATCGGGGCCTGCCGGGGCACCCCAGAACTTCGCTAGGGCGTCAAGCACCCCCTTAAAGACCAGGAAGCCAAACAGACCAGCCACAGCAGTAGAGCCGTCAGACTTCTTAGCGAAACCTACGGCCACACCCACCGCGAAGATCAGCGGCAGGTTGTCAAAGACTGCGCCACCGGCAGCAGCTAGCACATCAGCCACCGGCTGCATCCAGCTGAGGTGTTTGGATAGGCCGTCAGCGCCGAGCACGTCGGCTTGGCCTAGACGCAGGAGTAAACCAGCTGCAGGCAGCGTGGCGATGGGGAGCATAAGGGAGCGGCCCATACGCTGCAATGCGGCGAAACCAGAACCCTTCTTCTTTGTAGTCACAGTGTTCTCCAGAGAATCGGCACAGCAACAATGCCGTGCACACTAAAACCAGTCATGGGGGATGACTGGAGCCTACCGGGGGCAAGCCCCTGATATGTGTAATTGAAGCACTCCTTCATAGCAGCGTCAACAAAAACACACAGGATCAAACAGCTTCCCACAGAAAACTATTCTCACCACCATTTATGTTACTCACTATTTCGCAAACAAACCAAAGTTTTACCACATTGAAACCAACATTTTCCGATATCATGTAGCCAGAGCTCACCCTAGGTGCAGCTTAACTTTGGTGTGGTCGCCAAAGTTTTAACAATAGGTGGTTTTTAACTACCGCGATTCTAAAAGGAGCCAATATGTCTCAGGCACAGCAGATTGTTGACGCCCTCGGCGGTTTTGACAACATTGTTGAAATTGAGCCGTGCATTACCCGTCTGCGCTGCGAGCTGGAGGACGCCAGCGTAGTAGATGAGGCAGCTCTCAAGCGTGCCGGCGCCCACGGCGTGCTGGTCATGGGTGACACTGTGCAGGTAATCGTCGGCCCCAACGCTGACAATATCAGTGAGGACATTGAGGACCTACGGTGAGCCTGTCAGTCCTAACTCCCCTTCCCGGCACAGTAGTTGCCATTGAGGATGTTCCGGACGCAGTCTTTGCCCAAAAGTTTGTGGGACCCGGGGTCGCCGTCGATCCTATCCGCAACGGTCAGGACGTAACCGTGCTAGCCCCCGTAAGCGGCAAGCTAGCTAAGATTCATCCTCACGCATTCGTAATCCTTACCGAGGCAGGCGTCGGTGTACTAGTTCACCTGGGGCTAGACACGGTAACCCTGCAAGGTAAGGGGTTCGAATTGCATGCCAAAGAAGGCAGCCAGGTCAACCTCGGTGACCCGATCATCACCTGGAACCCCACCAATATGGAGACCTTGGGGTTCAACCCGATTTGCCCAGTGATCACTATGGAAGTAGCTGAAGAGCGTCTGGACTTACCCAAGCCCGGCGCTGCGGTAAACACGGGAGATAAGCTGCTAAGCATCAACTAGCGCGCCATGGTTTTAAGCTGCCACTAAAAGCCAGTATAAATCTTGGCAAATCCAGGGCAGATCTTGGCTAAGCGGCACAAGTCTTGGCTAAGCCAAGGCAAGTCTTGGTAAATACAGTGGGGGCCCAGTTCCAAGGAACTGGGCCCCCACTAGCGTTTAAACTCAGGCCACGGCCTGCGCGCCTAGTACGCGCTTAACGTCGTCGAGGTTTTCACGCACAATACGCTGCAAGGCCGCAGGGGAGTCAGTGTGGGTTTGCAGCCACTGCTCCAGCACGCCCTGGGCGTCGACGTCGTCCAAACCAACTGCCGGCAGCGGGAAGATACCAGCCAGGATCGACTCAGCCATGTGGAAAGTACGTGAGCCCCACACCTGCTCAACGATCTGCCCATAAGCCTCCACGAAGGGGGCCAGCAGCTGCGGGTGGCGAGTGACATTGAGGAAACCACGCAAAGACTTAGCCAGGGTCTCGTTAGGAATCGAGGCGTCAGTGACCAGCTTTTCCCAAGCCTGGGCCTTAGCCTGCGGTGAGGGCAGGGCGCAGCGAGCCTCCGAGGCACGCTCACGACCAGTGGTGGTCACGTCACGCTCAGCCTCAGCGGCAATCTCGGCCTCACCAAAGCGGCCGGCGGCCACCAGGCTGATCAGCAGCTCCCAACGCAGATCCTGATCCACAACCAGGCCCTCAAGCGGGGCTGAGCCATCAAACCAGCCCACCACGCGCTCAATCTGTTCGCCAGTTAGGGCGTGTGCGGCAGCGGCCTTAGCCAGCTGCAGCTGGGTGTCACTGCCGGGGGCGGCCTCCTGGGCCAGCTGGGCTAAGGCGCGGGCAGCGTGCTCAATGTACTCCAGGCGCTGGGCCGGGGGCAGGTACAGGCCCACCACCGTAGCCACCTTGGCGATCAGGCCACGCACCACGGAAGAGTGAGTCTCTACGCTCAGGGCCTCCAAAGCGGCCGGCAGGAACTGGGCGGCGCTGATCTCAGCGTCACGCACCATGTCCCAAGCACTAGCTAGGGCGATGGAACGCGGCAGTGAAGCGGTAAAGGCGGTGATGTGCTTGAGCGCAAAGTCAGCCGAAGCCTCATCTAGACGCACCTTGGCGTAGGTTAGGTCGTCGTCGTTAATCAGGATTACATCCGGGCGAGGAGAGCCCACCAGCTCACTGACCACGGTGCTGGCGCCGTCGACGTCGATCTCAATGCGAGTGCTACGCTCCAGCTTGCCGTTAGCATCCATGGAGTAACCACCAATAGCTACGCGGTGGGGGCGCAGCGAGGCGGGCGAGCCAGCGGGGATCTCCTGGTCAAGCACGAAGCTGGTGATAATGCCCTGCTCATCAACCTCCAGGCGCGGACGTAGGGTGGTAACCCCAGCTTCCTGCAGCCACAGGCGAGCCCAGGTGGATAGGTCGCGACCGCTGGTGGCCTCCAGCTCACGCAGCAGGTCGTCAAACTCGGCGTTGGCGTAGGCGTGGGCGGCCAGGTAGTTCTTAATGCCGGCGAAGAACTTGTCGCGGCCCACGTAACCCACTAGCGCGGCCAGTACGGAGGCGCCCTTGGCGTAGGTGATGCCGTCAAAGTTAACTTCGACGTCGTGCAGGTCCTTGATCTCTGCGGCCACCGGGTGGGTGGAGGAGAGCTGATCCTGGTTGTAGGCCCAGCCCTTCTCAATGGTCTGGAAGGTGGTCCAGGCGTCGCTCCAGCGGGTGGCTTCAGCTACCGCCAGGGTGGAGGTGTACTCGGCGAAAGACTCGTTTAGCCACAGGTCATTCCACCACTTCATGGTGACCATGTCACCAAACCACATGTGGGCCAGCTCGTGCAAAATGGTTACCGCGCGGCGCTCAACCAAGGCCTCGATGGGGCGAGAGCGGAAAATGTAGTCGTCACGGTGGGTGACGCAGCCGGCGTTCTCCATGGCGCCTGCGTTGAATTCAGGCACAAAGATCTGGTCGTACTTTTCGAAGGGGTAGGCGGTGCCAAACAGCTGCTCGAAGTACTCAAAGCCAGCCTTGGTCAGGTTGAGGATTTCCTCGCTGTCCATGTGCTCAGCCAGGGAGCGGCGGCAGTAGGTGCCCAGCTCAACCTGGCGGCCATCGCCGGCCACGTAGGTGTCGGTGGCACCCACATAGGGGCCGGCCACAATCGCAGTCACATAGGACGAGAGCGGACGAGTGGGGGCAAAGTGGAAGGTATGGGTGCCCGCCTGCTCAGCTACCGGGGTGGGAGTGGGGGAGTTAGAAAATACCGTCCAGCTCTCAGGGGTCTTAACGGTGAAAGTGAAAGAAGCCTTAAGGTCAGGCTGCTCAAAGACGGTGAAAACGCGGCGGCTGTCGGGCACCTCAAACTGGCTGTAAAGGTAGGTGAGCCCATCAGCGGGGTCAACAAAGCGGTGTAGACCCTCACCGGTGTGCATGTAGGCACAGTCAGCCACTACTTCCAGCTCATTGTGCTCAGCTAGGTTCTCTAGAGCAATGCGGCTGTCGTGGTAGACGGATGCCGGGTCTAGGTCAACCCCGTTGAGCTTGATCGAATGAACGGCGGGGGCAATTAGGTCAATAAAGGTGCTCGCCCCGGCCTTGGCGTCAAAACGCGCCACGGTAACAGAGCGGAAGGTCTCCTCGCCCTGGGTTAGATCCAGGTCGACGGCGTACTCGCGAGTAGTGATGATGGCAGCGCGCTCGCTGGCCTCCACTCGCGTGAGGTTAATGCCGGGCATTGACTCTCCTAAAAATACTAGTAGTAGTGCTGCTTATCTTACGCGAACCAGAGTGAAAGCTTTGACCCGCTTAGCCATCAGGCTAAGCGGGTCAAGGTTTAACAGGTGGTGGCTAGCTGCCTGGAACTGGCTAGTTAGCCGAACTAGTTACCTAGTGGTTTGGTGGTGGCTAGCTGCCTGGAACTGGCCAGCTGGGCTTACCAGATAGTTACGCGCTGGTCGGGATCCAGGTACAGTTCATCGCCGGGGACCACATTGAAGGTCTCGTAGAACTCATCCAGGTTGCGCACAATACCGTTGCAACGGAACTCGTTAGGCGAGTGCGGGTCAGTGGCCAGCAGCAGCTCAGCTCGCTCCAGGCGGCTCTTTTGCTGCCAGATGCGGGCCCAAGAGTAGAAGAACCGCTCCAAAGCGCTCAAACCATCAATCACCGGGGCCTGGTCAAAAGACTCAATTCCCTTACGGGCCAAAGCCAGCTTGTAGGCCTTTAGGGCAATACCCAAACCACCCAGGTCACCAATGTTCTCACCAATGGTCAGCGCGCCCTTAACATGTGGGGCCGCCTGGCCCAGCTGCTCATAGTGGGCAGCCACATCGGCGGGAACATAAGCGTCATACTGGGCAATTAGGGCGCCGGTACGCTCCTCGAAAGCCTTACGGTCAGCCTCAGTCCACCAGTCACGCACCGCACCGGTGCCATCAAAAGTGGAGCCCTGGTCATCAAAACCGTGGCCAATCTCGTGACCAATAACCGCGCCGATACCAGCGTAGTTAACGGCGTCGTCGGCCTCTAAATCAAAGAAAGGCGCCTGCAAAATAGCTGCCGGGAAGACAATCTCATTCATCACCGGGTTGTAGTAGGCGTTGACGGTCTGCGGCGTCATGTGCCACTCGTCACGGTCCACCGGCTTACCCAGCTTGCCTGCCTCATAGGCGATTTCAAAAGCCTCAGCGGCGCGCACATTACCAACCAAATCGCTTGTGCTTAGCTGCAAAGAGCTGTAGTCACGCCACTTAGCGGGGTAGCCGATCTTAACCGTGAACTGCTCCAGCTTAGCCAAAGCCTCTTGGCGGGTAGCCGGGCTCATCCACTCCAGCTGGCTAATAGAGCCACGGTAAGCCTCCAGTAGGTCAGCCACCAGCACATCCATGGCCTCCTTGTTCGCGGCCGGGAAATGACGGTGCACATAAAGTTGGCCCAGGGCCTCACCCAAAGTACCCTCAACCAGGCTCACCCCACGCTTCCAACGCGGACGCTGGGCATCAATACCCTGCAGCTTACGCGAGTAGAAATCAAAGCTCTCGGTGGCAATCTCCTGGCTCAGCAGCCCTGCGCGCGAGTGCAGCACATGCCAAATAATCCAGGCCCGCACATCCTCAAGCTCGCTTTCCTGCCACACCTTAGCGGCCTTAGGCAGGTAGTCAGGTTGACCCACAATAACCTCACGGTTAAAGAAGCCCTCACCCACCACCTTAGCGGCTGCCGCAGACCAGGTCTCAAGCGGCAAACCCTGCGCGCTAGAGACCACATCAGCCCAGTTCATGGGATTGTTCATGGCCTCAATGTCACGGCAACGCACCGCATCCCAGTGCCCGGCCGCGAGCGCCGTCTCCAGCTTCATAACGGCCTGGGCGATCTGTGCAGCCTGGCGGCCCAAACGCTGGTCATAGCCACTTAAAGTGAACATGTTAGCGATGTGAGCGGTATAAGCCTGGCGCAGCGCAGCCTTATCCTCTTCACGGTAGTAAGCCTCATCAGGCAGGCCCAAACCAGCCTGAGAAACCCACACGGTGTAACGCTCAGGGTCATTAAGGTCAACCTCAACCCCAGCCCCAATCGGGCCGTGGAAAATCGCAAACAGCTTAGCGCCCATAACGCTAGCCAGCTCATCCTTGCTAGAGGCGCTAAACAGCTCGGCTACATCAGCCTCCAGCGGAGCCACGCCGGCCGCATTAACTGCTTCCTCATCCATAAAAGACTCATACAGTGAGCCGATCTGATAGGCCTCACCGCTAGCCTGACCTGATGCAGTGCGCTTAGCGCAATCCTCAATAATCTGGCGGCAAGCCAGCTCAGCGCCGTCGCGCAGCTCCATAAAAGAGCCGGCAGAAGGGCGATCAGCCGGAATCTTAACGGTACGCAGCCAAGTGCCGTTTACATAGCGGTACAGGTCATCTTGCACCCGCACACTAGTATCCATATCTGTCGGGTTTAACACACCCGCAACTAGCTGGGCATTATTTTCATTCGTCATAAAACTATATTAGCCGCTGCCCTTAGCGCTTTGACTTAGTTTTCTTTAGGCCAATAACCGGGCACAATTGGTTACATGCGCGTACATATTGCCTCAGACCATGCCGGCTACGAACTCAAAGCCATCGCCATCACCCACCTAGAAAACAACGGACATGAGGTTATTGACCACGGAGCATTAACCTACGACCCCCAAGACGACTACCCCTCCTTCTGCTTTGAAGCCGCCCAGGCCACCGTTAACGACCCCGGCAGCCTAGGCATCGTAATTGGCGGCTCCGGCAACGGCGAGCAAATCGCCGCCAACAAGGTACGTGGCGCCCGCGCCGCCCTAGCCTGGAACCTGCAAACCGCCCGCCTAGCCCGTGAGCACAACAACGCCAATGTGGTTGGTATCGGCGCCCGCATGCACACCAGCGAGGAAGCCCTAGAAATCATTGACGCCTTCCTGTCCGAGCCCTACAGCAACGACCCGCGCCACCAGCGCCGCATCGAAATTCTCGCTAGCCTTGAGGCCTGATGCCTGAAGGACACACAATTCACCGACTGGCTAAATCCCTAAACATCCTGTTTGGGGAAAGCCAGTTGCGCGCCTCTAGCCCCCAAGGCCGCTTCGCTCAGGGAGCCGCCCGTCTAGATGGGCAAGTTTTTATCAGCTCCTACGCCCACGGCAAACACCTACTGGCAGCTTTCGCCCCCGCCGCCGACGTCGCCCTAGACTCACCCGCCATCACCTGGCTACACACCCACCTGGGTCTATATGGGGCCTGGAACTTCGACGGCGACGCCACCTTCGTGGTGCCCGAAATATTCGAGGTCCCCGACCTGGAAGTAGGCTCCCGCCAGGGCCTGCCAGGCATTAAAGAACTAGGTGGGCACTCAGGCGGTAGCGCGCTCGCGGGCTTAACGGTGTCTACTCGCGCGGCTTTAACCCAGCCTGAAGGGGTTGCTGCCACCGTTGGCTCAGGTAAACCCCGCCCAGATTTGAAACTACCCCAGGGCAAGCTAGCCCCCGGACAATGGCAGCCTGCGCCTCCTAAAGGCGCGGTGCGTCTGCGGCTAGTTAGTAAGCATGGGGTGGCTGACTTATCTGGCCCCACCACCTGTGAACTACTGGATTTAGAGGGCGTTAAAGCGGTTGAGGCACGCCTGGGCCCAGACCCGCTAGCCCCAGGGAAAACAGCCGAGGGGAAAGCAACCTTTATCGCTAACGTACGCCGGCGCCGTCGGGCCATTGGTGAGCTGCTGATGGACCAGTCGGTAATAGCCGGGGTGGGCAACATTTACCGGGCCGAATCGCTTTTCCGGGCCGGTATTAGCCCGCGCCGCCAAGGCGCCAATATCAGTGCGCAGCGCCTAGGCAAACTGTGGGATGACAATGCGGCCCTACTGGCTCACGGGGTGGCTACCGGTCTAATTACCACCGTTAACTCCGACGACGTACCTGACCCGCTGCCTCCAGATGATCCAGAGGCTGGGCGCTGGTATGTCTACCACCGCACCGGGCGGCCCTGCCTGCGTTGCGGCACCCCAATTGCTGGCGACATGATGCAGGGGCGCACCTTGTTTTGGTGTCCACGCTGCCAAGGGCGCTAAACGGCCAATGTGGCGGCGCTAAGGGCCGCCACCAAAAGCGCTAGGCGAGCTAACTGGGTTCAAAATCAGTACAAAAATCAATGCAAATTTAAGCGCAACAAAGGAGCATAAATGGCCAAGCTGCGATCAACTACTTGGACTAAAGACGCTAGCGGGGTGCTCACCCGTGAGCACCGCCTGCAGGTGCCGCTAGTTCACGGCGACGCCAGCGACAAACGCACCATTACGGTGTATGCGCGCGAAGTAGCCATGGCTGGGGCAACCGATCGTGAGGCCCTGGTTTATCTGCAAGGTGGGCCCGGCTTTGAAGCTCCCTACCCCTATGTCGACGGCGGCCTGGGCTGGCTAGCTGAGCCGCTTAAGCATTACCGCCTGATCTTGCTAGACCAGCGCGGCACCGGTAACTCCACTGCGGTGGGTCGGCCCTGGGCTGACACACAGACCATGGTGGAGTACCTAACCCACCTGCGTTCAGATGCCATTGTGGAAGACGCCGAGGCCCTACGCCAGGCCCTGGGTATTGAACGCTGGAGCCTAATAGGCCAGTCTTTTGGTGGTTTTTGCGTAACCCGCTACGTCAGCGCACACAGCGAAAGCCTGCACCACGTCTACCTCACCGGTGGTCTGCCGGCAGTGGGCCACAGCTTGGATGAGGTTTACACGGCCACCTACGCGGCTATGCGTGAAAAGTCCGAGCAGTTCTACGCCCGCTTCCCCGGCGACCGCGAGCGCATGTCTAACCTGCTAGAAATGGCCGACGCCGGCAAGCTACACACCGTGCATGGTGACGTTATCGGGGTTACCCGCCTGCGTAGCCTGGGTATGCTGCTAGGTGCCAGTGGCGGCGCGGATGTACTGCATAACCTGCTTAGCCAGGAGCCTGGTTCTTGGCGTCAGCGCTGGGATATTGGTGAGCAGCTGGCCTTTAGCGCCCGCAACCCGCTGTATGCCTTCATCCACGAGTCTTGCTGGGCTGATGGGCAGGTAACTAACTGGGCGGCAGTGCGCACCCTGCCGGAAGATTTCAAGTCAGACCCCACCTTGCTAACCGGTGAGCACGTTAGCCCCAAGTTCTTTGAGGAAGACTCGCTGCTGCGTGACTGGGCTGACGTGGCCCAGGCGCTAGCTGAGTACCCCTGGCCGCAGCTGTACTCGCCCCAGGCCATGCGCGCCAGCCAGGTTAAGGGCGCGGCGGCAGTGTATTTCCGTGACGCTTATGTGCCCGCGCAGTTCTCGCTGGAAACTGCCGCTTTGGTACCCGGCCTGCAAACCTGGGTGACCAGCGAATATGAGCACAACGGGGTACGTGCCAGTGGGGGAGCGGTGTTTGCCCGCCTGCATGAGCTGGCCACCGGTAAGGTGCTGCGCTAACAGTGCCAGCTGCCGCAAAGCCGGTGTTCTAGGTAAGCACCAGGTGGCAGCTGCTAAGCTGGCGGCCACTGGCTTAGCGTATGCTGGCTCCTAGATAGCGCTAAGAAGGGACCCCAGTGGGGTCCCTTCTTAGCGCTTAAGGCCATTTAAGACTGTGACAGTCGGCCATTTTCTAAAGCAGCTTAGCTGTAGGGCTTAGATGTAGATGGTCGGGTCGATCATTAGCTCCGGGTCGGTGCGCGGGTCGCGTACCTTGGATGGTACGCCCACGGCCACATGCCCTTCAGGCAGGTTTTTGACCAGTACCGCATTGGCGCCAATAACGCCGCCGTCGTAAACCGTAACCGGGCCTAAAACCTTAGCTCCAGCCCCCACCGTGACATGGTTGCCAATGGTGGGGTGGCGCTTACCTGGGGTCATAGACACCCCGCCGAGGGTTACCCCGTGAAAGAGCAGGACGTCGTCGCCAACTGTGGTGGTTTCACCGATAACTACCCCCATGCCGTGGTCGATGAAAAAACGTCGACCAATGGTGGCGCCAGGGTGAATCTCCACGCCGGTGGCTGCGCGGGCTGCCTGAGACAGGGCCCGGGCGGAGAAATGGTGGCCTTTAGACCACAGCCGGTTGGCTACCCGGTAAGCCCACACCGCGTGTAAACCTGGGTAGAGCAGGGCCACTTCGGCGGTTGAACGCGCTGCCGGGTCACGGTCGCGGGCAGTTTTAATGTCCTCGCGGATCAGTGCCAGCAGTCCCATACCTTTACGGTCAGAGGGGCTGGAACAACACGGGCTAGCCGGTGCCTCAGCGGCGTCACGGTGCACGTCACCCATAACCAGGTCGGCTTTAGCGGCAGATAACTGGCTAGCTGGGGCAGGGGTGGTCTTAACTGTCACAGTCTTTTGCTTTCAGTCCAGATAAGCCGAGTACAGCGGGGTAGACAGGTAACGCTCACCGGTGTCAGGCAGCAAGGTGACAATGGTTTTGCCAGCAAACTCGGGGCGGTGGGCTAGCTGGTCGGCGGCGGCCAGGGCAGCGCCGGAGGAGATACCCACTAGCAGGCCTTCCTCAGCGGCGGCGCGGCGAGCGTAAGTTAAGGCAGCTTCGGACTCAATGTGCAGCAGCTCATCCCAAATGTTCTGGTCAAGCACCTCGGGCACAATGTTGGCGCCAATACCCTGGATCTTGTGCGGGCCGGCGTGGCCTTCGCTTAGCAGGGGAGACTCAGCCGGTTCGATACCGAAAATCTTGACGTTGGGGTTCTTCTCGCGCAGCACCTGGCCCACACCGGTGAGGGTGCCGCCGGTGCCGATGCCGGCCACGAAAGCGTCAACCTGGCCGCCAGACTGTTCCCAGATTTCCAGGGCGGTGCCGGCGCGGTGGGCGGCAGGGTTAGCCTCATTGGTGAACTGGGAGGCCAGAATCGAGTTGGGGGTGGCCGCCTGGATTTCGCGGGCCTTGTCAGCTGCCCCCTGCACACCGTTAACACTGGTGAGCACTAGCTCTGCACCAAATGCGCGCATAATGGCGCGGCGTTCCTTGCTCATGGTGTCAGGCATGGTGATGATCACTCGGTAGCCTAGCGCTGCACCAATAGCAGATAGGCCCACTCCGGTGTTGCCGCTGGTGGCTTCCACAATGGTGCCGCCGGGCTTGAGGGCGCCGGAGGCCTCGGCGGCGCGAATGATGCTTAGGGCAATGCGGTCTTTAACCGAGTGGCCGGGGTTTAGGGCCTCAAACTTGGCTAGTACCGTGGCCGGGGCGTCAATAACGCGGTTAATGCGTACCAGTGGGGTGGAACCAACCAGGTCAGCAATAGAGTTAGCAATGTCAGTCATGTAAATCTCCCTAAGTAAATTTTTTGGGCCCGCAGCGCTTCGATGAGTACGCAAACGGTAGGAAAAACTTGAGTGGGGGCCAGGGCCTGTCTGGCCAAGGGCAAATAGACGCCAGGCATGCGCAGGCGACGCACTAATTCGAGGCCTGACGTGCTACAGACACATGCACTGCGCGAAGGACATCATCAGCGCCATATTCATCATGGCTGTGTCTCCTTTCGCGCTCAAAAATCTTGCTAGCCAAGTGTTTGCCAGCCGCCAGTCACTGTACAACGCTAACTGACGTAAGTACAACAGTTTTTCACTATCTAAAAAGCGCTAAATACCTCAGCTTCGCAGTGAGCGGATTAGGGACTATTAAGGGATTAGAGGGGCAGCTCAAGGATTTTGGTGCCGGCGGCTTCTAGCCGGCCTTGGCCTCGGGTCACGTTAGCTACTAGCGCGGCTAGCTGCGTGGGATCCTCGACGGCGCTGGCCAGTTCGATAGTTGCCTGACTTTCCCAGCGGGTTTGCACAATATTGGCGCCGCCGGCGCGCAGCTCAGCTTCAATGCGACCAGCCTCGGCCACCGGTGCGCGCAGCTGCCATAAATACTGTTGGCTGCGCCTACACAGACTTAACTGTTCTAGGGCTTGGGTGGTGGCTTGCGAATAGGCGCGCACTAGCCCGCCCGTGCCTAGCAGGGTGCCACCAAAGTAGCGGGTGACCACCACGGTTACATCAAAAATCTGGCTGCCACGCAACACCTCCAACATGGGCTTACCAGCGGTACCCGAGGGTTCGCCGTCGTCGTTAGAGCGTTCCGTGGGGGTGGCGCCAGGGTTAGCGATAATAAAAGCGCTGCAATGGTGACGCGCGTCAGGGTAGAGGGCGCGGCGGCTGGCAATAAACTCACGGGCCTGGGCCTCGCTGGTGGTGCGCGCTGCTAAACCCAGAAAGTGTGAGCGTTTAATTTCTAAGTCAATCTCGCTAGCGCTAGTATCTGCTGGAACCAGCACGCCAGCTGGTGCTAGTGAACTCATAAGCTAATTGTGGCATGAGCCAATTGTGAGTAACGCCTATTTATTAGTGCCTCGACTTAAGGGCGCCAAGGCTAGTAAAGTTGCTTAAGTTGTTTGAGGCGATGGAACTCACACCCGCATCTGTGCGTTATAGATTGGCTAGATCAGCGTGCACCGGGTAAGGTTACACGTCGGTTCAGGTTTGTTTTCTATACGAGAGGAGCGGGATCATGGCAGTTCCGAAGCGGAAGATGTCCCGTAGCAACACCCGCAACCGTCGCGCCCAGTGGAAGGCTGAGCTGACTCAGCTGGACAACTTGCGCATTGCCGGACGCGAGGTCAAGATTCCTCGTCGTCTAGCAAAGGCTTACAAGCTCGGCCTGGTCGAGGACTGATAAGTCTACGGTAGCGTCCCGAGCCTGCCGGGTTAAGCAGGTAGTGATGTGCATTTAGCGCATCCGCGCGGGTGTAGCTCAATGGTAGAGCCTCTGCCTTCCAAGCAGATTGCGCGGGTTCGATTCCCGTCACCCGCTCGGTGAACGAGCAGGCCGTCCCGGTTCCTCCGGCGACGGCCCGTCCCGTCTTCAACGGGCTGTGGCGCAGTTTGGTAGCGCGCCTGCTTTGGGTGCAGGAGATCGTGGGTTCGAATCCCGCCAGCCCGACTGCCTCCCCCGGGCGCCGGCGAGTATGCGCTAATTAATGCAAAAACGATAAACAGGTCGAGGCCATGCATAAAATTGGCAGCGACACCATTATCGCATCCAGTACCGAGCTGAAGCGCAGTTCTCGGGACGGCCTGCGGGAGAGTGCGCTGTTCAAGGACTTCGCGATCGATGGCGCGGACGGCTACACCGCGGCCGAGGCTTCGCTGAGCACCGGGGAGACGATTGAGCGAGTCTTCACCTACAGCGCCCATTATCCTTTTTACTCGGATGCCCTGCAGTGCGCGGACAGGAGCGGCGCCGCCGACGTCGGCGGAAGGCGCTACACCTATTGGCTGCTTCCTGCGAACGGCGAGGACGCCTGTGTCGCAAGCGACGGGAAGTACAGCCTGGTCGTTGCCGTGAATGAGAGGGGCGCAGACGATGCTGCGCTCAGTACCGTGGAGAATGCTGAGCTGTACGGTATGAAAGTATATCTGGGCATGCCGATTCCGCAGATGGGCCAGCCCGGTACGTCGGGCTATCCGGCGTACGTGGCCGACGACTCGTACATGGGCACGCTGGGCGCGTTCACGCGCAACCTGCTCCGGTCGTGGATGCAGGCATTCGGCGCCAGAACCTCCTTCGCCGGGCTCTATCAGGGCCGGGAGACCTCGGTCGTACAGGACCACCGCCGTTCACCAGCACACGCTCAACGTCTATGCGTCCCAGAACGACGTTGTCGCCGCCTCCCTGCCGGAGGAGAAGCGCCGCGTCGTGTTCAGCCCCTACGCCTCTTTCGAGGATCCGAGCCGTGCGGCATATTTCGAGGACCGGTTCCGGGACATCGTGCATACGGGTGCCGGAAGGGTCGACGTCATCCTCGCGCCCCAGGACGGCGTCGGCACGGGGAAGGTGAGCCCGAGCGACAAGGACTCGGTGGCCTCGCCCGAGAATGTCACCACGCTGTACGCCGCGGCGCAGAACGCGAGCGCGAGCGAGACGTGGGCGAATATCGAGCTGTTCGTTCGCGACAGCTCGACCTGTCGGGCGGGAAGCATCACATTCACCTCCGACTGCAGCGCCCACAAGGCTCGTATCGATCAGCAGATCGAGCTCGCCGAGCCGTATGCTCAGAAGATACTGGCCTACGACTGGTCCATGTACATGAGCAGGGCTCGCGTGTCGGCGGACTCTCAGGAGACTCTCGTGTCCTACCTGCTCAGGACAGGTGCCCAGAATGACGCCCTTGGCGAGGACCAGCCACGGTCCTCGGCGGATGTCGAGCTGGAGGCGGCGGGAGATCGCCCCGCGGGATGTCAGACCGATCTCGGCGCGGAGCTGATATGGGGGTGGACTGCCAGGCGGGACGCCAGGTCCAGTCTTAGTCCCACGAGCAGCCCTCGTACGCTGGGCCGCCGTTCCTCGCGCGCCAGTCCCGGGTGTCCTCAATCTCCCGCGCGGTGTCCGGTCCGGGGTCGTGGTCGAGGAGCTTCTGGGTGAAGGTGTTCCAGCGGTTCTCGTCGGGATCAGTCACACCCGTGATGCTCACCAGGCTTGCCAGGGTGTAGTCGTCGGTGATGCTCCCGGCGGCCTGGTAGAGGCGGGGGAGGCTGTCGCAGATGATGCTGCGGCACCTGTCCGCCACGCCCATGTTACCGAGCGCCGTCTCGGACGAGGCTGTCTCGCCGAGGCTGATCTCGTACAGGGCGTCGGTGGACCAGTACAGTCCCCAGGGGACGGTGCAGCGCCCCGTGCACACTGCCTCCACCAGCTCGCTCGTGACCAGAAGCGCCGCCTCTGACAGGCAGCGGTTGTAGTACACGACGTCTTCCAGGGTCATCAGGTCCCTATGCCCCTGCTCCATGTCGCGCGCTGAGACCACCGCCTCCACAAGCCCGGGATCCAGCCCCACCCCGTCCAAGGTGCGCACACCGCCCCAGTCGAGCCTCATCTCACTCACCCCATTCACCTCCTGGTTTCGGCTTAGTCCCCCGCGGGAACTGCAGGCTATGGTCGCAGGCGGTTCGGCTACTGCCCCCACTCGTACAAGGCTCCACCGCGCTCTGCGCGATCCTGCTGGCACTCGTGAAGTTCGTCCTCGCTCAATACGCCTAGTCTGCGACTCGTCATCTGCTCGACAAATGCTCGCCATCTTCTCTCGTCGTCGTCGACTGTGCCGAGAATGCGGATGAAACTCGAGAGGATATCATCTTCGAGGGGACTGAGGGCTAGTTGGTATAAGTCTGGCAATCGAGACCTGACAATAGAGCGGCAATGATTGCCTATGTTCATGTTGCCGTGCTCTGCTTCATTTGTTGAGGGGCCTCCGAGGACAATTTCAAACAAGGTTTCAGCGGCCCAGGAAAGGCCGGACTCCGTGTAATCGCCTGCACACAATGCTTCGACTAGAGTTTCTGTCACTGGTGCGGCGGCTTCCTCTAGTCCTCCAGCGTAGAATGCAGTCCCTTCGATGTGCCAGTATGCTTGCTCTCCAGTTTGCATGTCGGGAGAGCGAAGCATGTCGAAGATTGGCGCCGGATCCATGCCGACACCCTTCATGGTTCGGACTTTCTGCCAGTTAATTCCCATTCTGCATACTCCATCTTCCGCCTTCGTCGCGAGGAACCTTCGGGGGAAACATATCTTCGTCATACAAATCTTGACAATTGACGCACACTCGAACGTAAGGGTCCTTTGTTGGTTTTCCGTTCGCAATGTTCCGCACGTACCGAGGCCTTACTGCTTCCGTGTACCTTACGTCGCTGGGGGCTGCGCCTCCAATCTTCGTAAGGTAATTGCTTCCACTTGTTTCTGCGCAGAAGTGTTCTCCATTATGAAGATTTCCGGGTCTGCCGAGGACGGGTGGGTGGGTCTCAGTGTAAGTGGCGACCATGGTTGAGGTCCTCCTCGGCTCGGTTGCGGCTGCATTGAAAAGCTCTCTGCGTGCCGCGTCAAGTTGCTGTTCCGCGTTGAGGCCTCGCCACGTGCCCTGGTCGATGTCTGTGGGTGGCCAGGTCCCTTGGGTTCTCGACGGTGCATCCGTTGTGGGCCAGGATGTGGGTGCCGGTGGTTGTGGTGGTGTGGTAGGTGTGGGTGTTGTTGACCTCGATGTTGTGGACGGTGGGGGCCTGGCCGGTGGCGGTAACGGTGTGGACGGTGACGGGGTGCCCGTGGTTGTCGCGCAGGCGGTCGCCGGGTTGGATGTGTCCGGCGGGGGTGAAGCCCTTGCCGTGGACGTACAGGGGGTGGGCTGGAGTGGTTTCCAGGTCGCCGTTGCTGGTGCGGATCCGGATGGTGGGTGTGTGCTCGTGGGTGAAGGTCCTGGTGACCGTGGAGGTGGTGGGTTGGCCGGTGTCGGGGTCGGTGCAGGCGACGTGGTCGCCGACGGCCACGTCCTCGATGGGCCTGGTGGTGCCGTCGGCCATGAGGACGGGTGTGCCGGCGGGGAAGCACGGGTCGCGGCCCACTGAGGAGACGGCTCCGACGCCGGCTCCCATGGTCCCGCCCATGGCGGCTCCCCGGCCGGTGGCGTCCAGGAGGCCGCCGACGGTGTGGGGGCCTGGTCCCAGCACGTAGCCGGCGCCGCCATCGAAGGCCCCGCCGGCCGCCCCGGAGGCCCCGCCGATGAGGGTGTTGCGGCCCATGGCACCCATGGCGGCCAGGCGGCTGCCGATGGCGCCGGTGCCGCTGGCGGCGGCCCCCAGCAGTCCTTGAGCGACCCCGCCCCCGATGGCGCCTGCGGCGGCTCCCACCAGCCCGGCTCCCAGGACCTGCCAGGGGTTGACGCCCTGGCCGGAGGCGGCCTGCTGGTCGTAGTTCTGCCAGGCGCCGATGACAGCCCCGGTGATGGCCCCGCCCGCGACCGGTCCCAGGAACGCAGTCGCCAGGCCCCCGATGACGATGCCGGCGGCGACGTACTTCCAGTTATTGGCCAGCCAGCTGCCGGCTGCGGCCAGGCCGGTGGTGTGCGCCTCGTTCCACGCCTGCAGGTCCGCGTCGCTCAGCGGCCTCAGGCCGGTGGGGTCGGACAGGTTGACCGGGTCGTTGCCGGCGTAGGAGTACGGGTTTCCCGCCCAGCCGGCTCCCAGGACCGGCTCGAGCGGGTCGGGTGAGAGCAGGGAGTGTGTGGACGGGTCGTAGACGCGTGCGCCCAGCCACGACAGGCCGGCCCCGCCACCGGGCCGGCCGCCGCCAGCTCCGCCGGGGCCCGGCTCCCCGGGCAGGGTCAGGGTCCCGGTAGTGGTGACCCCCAGGCCGCCCAGGCTGGGGCCCGGCGCACCGGTGCCCCACGGGGAGGCAGCAGCGTCGTGACCGGCGCGCTCGGGCAGCAGCCACCCGCCGCCGGGCCCACCGGTGCCGGTGCCGACCCCGGCGACGGCGGTGACGGGCACGTGCCCGACCTGCGCCAACTCACCCCAGGCGGTGTCCCACATGACGCCCTGCCCATCGACGCCAGCCAGCTCACCCAGGGTGTCGACGTCCAGGGTGTGGGTCGACCCGGGCGCCCCGCCGCCGTCGGTCGTATCGGTGTAGGCGGCCAGGAACCCGCGCGGGTCCCAGGTGAACTCTCGCCTGCTGGTCCCGTCGTCCTGGCTGACCCGCCGCCCCGCAGCGTCGTAGGTCAGGACCTGTCGACGCGCCCCACCACCGTCGGCGCCCGCGCCAGCGCGACCGGTGGCGCCGGCATTATGCGCCGGGTCGTTCCCAGCGTCGGTGATGGGGTTCTTGGTGTCGGTGGTCGTGGTGGTCAGCAACTGACCGGCCGCGTCATAGGTGTAGGTGGTGACGATCCCGTCGCTGTCGCCGGCCTCCAGGCGGCCCAGGGCGTCCCAGGTGTAGGTGGTGGTGATGCCCTCGTCGGTGACGGCACGGGTCAGCTGGCCGGCCGCGTCGTAGGCGAAGGCGGTGCGGATCCCGTCCACGCTCTGGGCGGTCACGCGCCCCTGCTCGTCGTACTCCAGGGCGGTGGTGCGCACGAACCCGTCCCGCACCACCTTGTGAGCGACCACGCCGTGGGGCCCCCAGGTCCAGGTGGCCTCCACCCCGGGCGCGACCGCCCGCGTCACACGCCCCAGCCAGTCCCGCTGAAGGTCCAGGCGCCCCAGGGCCGGGTGCTCGACCGCCGCCAGCATCTCGTCGGCGTCGTAGACGTAGCGGGTCACGGACCCGTCCGGGTGGGTCATGGATGTGCGCAGCCCGTCCGCGTCATAGGTCCACCTGATGGTCTGGTCCCCGCGGCTGCGGGAGACCAGGTGTCCCATGGCGTCCCAGGTCAGGGTGTCCGTGCGGCCGCCGGGGCCCGTGGCGCTCCAGGTCCGCCCGGCTATGTCCCGCACGATGCTGGCGATGGTCTCCGCCCCGGCGTCCTGCCCGACGGCGTCGCCTCCCTGGTCCTCCAGCCCGCCGGCTGGTCTGCTGATGACTCGTTCCAGGCGCCCGGCGCTCCCGTAGGCCCAGTCCAGGATCCCGGTGGCGTCCGCGCGGCTGGTCACGCGTCCGGCCGCGTCGTACGTGTAGCGGGTGGTGCGCCCCACCTGGTCCGTCATCGCCCTCACACGGCCCATGGAGTCATAGGTGCAGGTGCGCCTGCCCCCGGCCGCGTCGACCATCGCCACCCGGTGGCCCATCCGGTCGTACTCGAAGCGCGTGACCGCCCCCAGGGCGTTGGTCACCGACACGAGCTGTCCGGCGTCGTCGTAGGTGAACCTGCGCAGCCCGTACCAGGCGTCGCGCACCGAGGAGATGCGCCCGCACTTGTCGTAGGTGAACCAGGTGGTGCCCCGGCCCGGTTCCACCCTGCGGGTGATCCGCCCGCACACGTCGAAGGTTGTGGACACCTCCTGCCCATCGGGCCAGGTCTCACCCACCAGGCGGGAGTCGGAGTCGTAACGCATCTCGTAGCGGCGCCCACCCGTGGAGATCGTCGCCACCCACCGGCCCAGGTGGTCGTACTCGTAGGAGAACGACGCCCCCGACGGCTGGGTCACGCGCACCACGCGACCCGCGGCGTCGCGCTCCAGGCGCGTGCACCCGCCGTGCTCATCGACGCGCTCGACCACACGACCGCACGCGTCACGCACCAGCGTCGAGGTGGTGCCGTCCGCGTTGACCGCCCCCACCATGCGACCCAGGGCGTCCCAGGTGGCACCGACCTGCGAGTCGGCGTCGCGCGCCAGCGTGGGCAGGCCCAACGGCCCGGACTCGAAGTCCTGGACCACACCCGTGGGGTCCACCGTCCGGGCCAGGTCCCCGTTGGCCGTGTACTCCAGGACCGCCCGCGCTCCTGTCGGGTCCGTCACGGAACGCAACCGCGACAGCGCGTCCCACCCGAACTGCCAGGACGACCCGTCCGGCAGTGTCGCACCGGCCTTGAGCCCCAGGTCGTCATAGACCGTTGAGATCACCCGGCCCACCGCGTCAGTCGTGGACTCCTCAGCCCCGTGGTCTCCATAGGCGACCTCGGTACGGCCCCCGGCCGGGTCCACCAGCGTGCACAGGCGCCCACCGGGCGTGTACTCCCACCGCCACAGGGCGCCGTCGGGGTCGCGGCGGTGGGTGAGGTTGCCCGCCTGGTCGTAGCGGTACTGCGTGCGGTGGCCCAGGGGGGTGGTGGCGGCGGTGATCCGTCCCCGGGCGTCGCGTTCCAGGCGCGCGGTAGCCCCGTCGGCGTTGGTGGTGGCGATCAGGTCGCCGCGGTGGTCGTAGGTCAGGTCCAGGCTCACGCCCACCGGGTCGACGACCCGCACCAGCAGCCCGTGGTCCCATTCCAGGTGGGTCAGGCCGCCGCACGGGTCCGTGATGGTTGTGGGGTTGCGGTCAGCCCCCTGGTAGGCGAATGTCGTGACGCTGGGGGCGGCGTCCGGCTCGGGGGCGACAGTCACTCGCACGACCCTGTCGGCCTGGTCGTAGTCATAGGTGGTCCGAGCCCCGGTGGGCTCGACCCGCATGGTCAGGCGGGACCGCTGGTCGTACTGGTTGATGGTGCGCCGCTTGTCGCGGGCGGTGACCATGACCTTGTTGCCCCACCGGTCCCAGATGACCGACTGGCGTGCCCCGTCGGCGTCGACCATGCCGACCAGACGGCCCCACCGGTCGTAGATCCACGTGTTGGCCCGGCCCCCGTCCTCATCGGCGACCTGCGTGACCCCACCGGGCAGGTAGGTGTAGTGGCTGACCCGCCCGAAGGGGGAGCGCTGTGTGAGGACCTGGCCGGCCTGGTTGTAGGTGTTATCCACCTCCACCACGCCGTCGGCGTCCACCACCCGGCGCACCCGCCCGCCCTCGTCCCACTCATAGCTGCGGCGCCCGCCCTCGCGCTCCACACCCACCAGCCGCCCCGAGGCGTCATAACGGTACGACACCTGCCGCCCGTCGGAGGCCTCCAGGCCCGCGATCCGGTCGGCCTCCTGGTCCCACACCACGGTGACGCGCCCGCCGCGCTCATGGGCCAGGCCCACCAGCCGCCCCGCCTGCCAGACGTAGTCCACCCGGCTCCCGGCCCCCGTGCACGTCCATGCCAGGCGCCCCGAGGCGTCGAACACCCACCGGCCGCCGGCGTTGTCCGACACCACCAGCCACTCGTCGCCGGCCGGCCCAGCGGCGTCGCCTGGCCCGCCGTCGTCACCGCCGGCGCCGGCAGCGTCGCTGGTGCCGTCGTCGGCCGGCTTCAGGTGCTCGAGCCACAGGGCGTCACCCGTGGCCCGCTCCCAGCCTGTTCCCAGGCGGGGGAAGACCACGTGCCGCCCTGAGGGGCGCACCCACCTCGCCCCCTCCTCGTCCAGGACCAGGCGCTCGTCAGCGCACGAGGCCCACCCCGGCCCCAGGGCCCCCACACCGTCCAGCACCGAGTTGTAGGTGCGCGCAAACCCCAGCGAGGCCAGGCCGCCGGTGAAGCCCAGGTCCACCTCACGCTCCACGAAGTTGCCCGTCGTGGTGTTCACCGGGTCATCGGCGTACCCCGAGGTCTGCGGGTCCCCCGCGATCCGCGGGGACGCCACATCCAGCGGCCTGCGACCACCCACGACCCCCTGGGCCGTCAGGGAGGCCTCCATCGCGGCGTCCGACACGCTCACGATCCCATCGCCGACTCCAGCCTCCCCTTGCCCGTGGACACGTTCTCGCTGGCCCCCGATAGGTTCGAGGCGTACGTGCGCAGGTCCGACGGCCTGGCCGACGACACCGCACCAGCCGCCCCCGGCGCCGGCTCCGCCCACGTCGAGACCACCGGCTCATGAGGCTCGGGCAACGGTACCGGAGCCGGGCCGGCAGGCGGCTTGTCCCCGTCGGTCAACCAGTCCCACCCCTGCTTGAACAGGTTCTCCTCGTCCTGACGGTCCGCCCACTCCTTGGCCACCGCCCGACGCCTCCGCTCAGTCGCGGCCGCACTCTTCAGCGCCCGCACCTCACTGACCAGGTCATCCAGAGCGGCCGAGATATTCGTACAGTCCTCCTGGCCCGCCTTGGCGCCAGAGTCGAACACGTCCCCGTAATGACCCTCAAAATCAGCCGACGCCGTCGACGCCCACACTCCCACATCCGACCCCATCGTCGAGATCGTCGACGACAAGCCCGACGCCGCCGTAACCAGAGCATCCGCCGTCGCGTCGTCAAACACCACCGGCTCGTTATACGCCCCCAGATCATCCTTGCACGAACCCACAACAACCCCCAGGGACCAGACCAGGACAGGACGAGAGCCACCCGCACCACAGCGGGATGACCTGCCACACTCTACGCCCACAATGGCTCTGCCGCCAGCATGAGCACGAGACGACGCCACCCCGGGTAGGCCGGCAGCGGGTGGGCGCGCAGCGCCCCGCGGTCGGCCGGCTCGCTCTCGTGCTCGGCGCACCTGGCCACCAGCCGCGGGTGCGCCAGCAGCGCCACCGGGTGGTTGACCCCGGCCGGGGAGTCCCGGACCAGGCGCAGGCGGTCGACGTCGTCGGTGTTCTCCGCCCGGTGGATCATGGCCGGCGAGTAGAGCCCGCTTCCAGGCCCAGCCCGGCGGCCACCTGCGCAGGGGCGAGCATGGGCGGTGAGCTCGAGGGGCCGGTGCTGCCCGGCGGCCACCTGCGCGGGGGCGAGCAGCAGGTTGGCGGCGTGGTCGGTCGGGACCCGGTTGATCTCCTCGGGCATCTGCCGGCTGAAGGAGTGCGGCCCCGCCTCACCCCGGCCCGCAAGCCATCGGACCCTGCTCTCATACGGCCTGGACTGATCTCGGCGAAGGGGAGGAACTGACCGACCTCGTCGACGGTCTCGACTGAATCGTGAACGTACCTTTCCCGCTTCAACGAACCTCCGTTGACGTTGCCGACTGCCGTCAACCCATGTTGACGGCTGGGGTGCGGCCCGCGCCTCCCGCCGGTACCAGTCCGGAACCAACCGTCCGGCCCATGCCGTTCCGCCGGCGTCGGCCCCGGGACGGAAGACCGCTCCCCGGTCCGCCCGGCGGCCCCGTAAACAGCCGCCGTTCTCCGCACCTGCGAGTGATGCGCGCCATAAGATGGGGGCGGCGTCGCACGTGACGCCAGAAGGAGGAACCATGAAGATCCTGCACTCGCAGTTCACCGCCAAGCCCGGCTTCGAGGACGAGGTCGCCAAGATGATCTGCGGCTTCGCCGACAAGGTCCGCAGCGAGCCCGGCAACCGCGTCTTCGACGTCTACCGTCACAGCGACGACCCCGCGAAGTTCTTCGTCATGGAGGCCTACGTCGACGAGGACGCCTTCCAGACCCACCTGGGCATGCCCTACGGCGGGCCCTTCAACGCCCGTCTGGAGGAGATTATCGAGGAGCCCCACTCCATCCTCACCTTCCTCGACAAGATCGCCTGACGGCGTCCGCCGCGACGATCGTCCGAGGACGGGGCCCTCGGGGACGAGCGCTCCGGGACCGGGGACGAGGACCAGGGCCAAGGGCGGGGG
>ERZ773050.177-NODE-177-length-39398-cov-10.301960_pt1 | contig 39398 bp, 38 predicted proteins | sample MGYA00580632_ERZ773050 | MGnify/ENA primary metagenome ERZ773050 (study PRJEB29015, sample SAMEA2738123) | human oral metagenome | biome: human oral; feature: human-associated habitat; material: saliva | place: China | collected 2166 ... | reverse complement strand
AGTACTTTCTCCCGTCGGAGATTTCCTCACTACTAATCTTAGTATGTTTTAGTTTATCAGTTAGGGGAGAAACCTAACAACACTAAAAACAGAAAGTGCAGTTATGTTTATGGGAGATCCCTGTTCATAACTAGTAGAAATGAAAAGATTATGTTAGTTCCGAGAGGAGAAATCTCGTCTAACCTTACAACAACAATGGTGGGGTTAAGGAGAGGGGAGAAACCTCATTTCTTAACCTTGATATAAGTATATCATAACAGGTCTTGTATTCGAAGCTCAGAGGACACTTTATTTCACTTTTTTTACACTTTTTTCAATCAAAGAGCGTAGCAATTCTTCGTCTGCTTCATATGAACCTATTCCATAATTGGCCAATTCTTCCTCTACATGAGTACGAACTACACTAACAGGATATTTGAACTCCACGATTTTATCCACAATGTCATCTTTATATCCTAGTTTGTTTGCGTATTCTTTCAAACGCTCCTCAGACAAATAGACTGCTCCTCGCTCTATTTGTCGGATCGTTGCTACTGGTACTCCAGTCTTTTCAGACGCTTGGGTTTGCGTTAGACCTAAATCACTTCTTAGCGCTTTGATTGCCCCAGCATAACCTTGTCTTATCAAGATAGCAATTCTTTCAGTAGTACGCTTTTGCGCCTCTTTCCATTTGTCGGTCTTCCGATACTTTTCAGAAGACTTTTGAACGCTCTCAGGATTTTTAGCCAACCATTTTTTTCTAGTTTCTTTCCCTTTTTCTGATTTTTGGTAATTAGCATTGATTTCTTGCTTTTTTTTCTTACCATGTTCTGTCTGATTATAATCTTTCATGTAGTTTCGCATATAAGCTGTGCGATCAAACTTCTTCTTTTTTCCTTCCTTCGTCATCGTTTTTCCCCATTTCTATTTTTTGTTTTATTCTCTGTATTATTATAGCACTATGTTAGAAAACATAGTGCTTATTTTTTCAGTCAAAGAACCACATCATGCGCGTGCTCACGTCTCATACGAGAAAGAATCATCTTTTGCGTCAGCTAACGGAATTCTGTGATTTTAGCTTTATTTACGATGAGTTAGAAAAGAATTATCGTCCTAACTTTGGAAGTAAAGCTTATTCACTGATTATGATATTCAAGTACCTCTTATTAAAAGACATCCCTTTTGCGAGACCATAGGAATCATCTTACTTAAAAGCTGCATCATTTTAGAACTCCTTCAACTCTTCAAGGACAACATCTAAGTCCTCTTTTTCCACTATTTCTCCAGGTTCTACTTTCTCTCCTGGTAAAACATAATCATGGATCTTGCCATTTCGTCGAATAATACTGATTTTATCTCCCTTGATAAACCCTCTTTCTATCGCTTCCATTACTTCATCATAAGTCATCATTTTATATACCTCCTATTTTCTACAATATATCTATTCGTAAAAGATACCAAAAAGTAACAAAAAAAGCACTCAAAGTTAAAAAACTTTAAGTGCCTTTTTAATTTCTACTATTAGGAGTCACTAGCTTGGAAAAATTCCCAATTTAACTCCATATCATCTAGGAAAGCATAGGCAATTAAATCTGCAACTGCTTCCCCACACGTTAGTTGCTTAACAACTCCAAACATTTCATCTAACTCTTCTAGAGTTGTCTCTTGTGCCGATGACAGCTCTTCTTTCGAAATCTTAAGTAGCCCTTTTTTTATGATATCATATCTCAAAAGAGCCTGTTCAAAAGCCAATTTACAACTGATTTGAACTAATTTCATCTGAATGGTGTGAATTTTACCCAAACAAATATCGGAATAACAATACCAAGAAAAAAAGCAAATATGACAGAAAGTATTGGAGTCATCAAAAACCATAAAAACTTGTTAAAACCTGATAGTTGTTTTCCATAGTAAATAGGATGCCATACAGCAATATTAATGAATTTAAAAGCTTCAGTTATTAAGAATCTAGCATAAAGAATCAACAAAACCTTAAATGCTACTAATAACAAAATAATTAGCACAGTAATAAAATAGTGGGAAAATATGAAAAAAAGCCCTTTAAAATGAGGCTTTTGTCGTTCGGCATACGACTGCTCAACAAAACTATGGCAAGAACACTTTAGAGTTTCTCATCTACCTATATCTGATTTTGTTTGTAGAGCCACAATTTTGCTATCACTTCCTCTCTCTTCAAGATCACAATCGTCAAACTTAGGAGTCTCTATTGGTTTATTTGGTTCGTCGGTAACAGGATAACCGTGGGACTTTCATCACAGATGTACGACATGACGTCGTACACAAAAGCACTATAAGCGAAATATTCGCCATAGTGCCACTAACCCCCTAGTTATGACTACAAACTAGTTTTTTGTTCTATAAACTAATAAAATACTCTCTGAATAATCTGAATTAAATTTTAATGAAGTAATATTATTTGACTCTATATCAAGTTTTTTAACCGAAAAATAAGTTTTATTTTTATAACGAATATTGAAATCATCGTAGGAATCAGTTTTAACATCTTCGAAATTTTTATTATCCAAACTAAAATCTGAATTCTTTATTGACTCAATATTCTCTTTAGTACTAATTACATAAATAACCCCATCAAAATCAGTAAATGATGCTTTTAGAGTCTCTCCTTCTTTTTGTTCCTTAATATAAGTTATACCTAAATTGTCTGTATCATCTTTTGATATTTGTTGTTCTATTTCTTGTGTAACATCTTTTACTGTTTCATTTATACTACATGAAACTAGCATAATGCTTGCAAGAGTAAAGATCATACATAATATTACTTTTTTAATCTTCATGGTTTTCACTCCTAACATACTCTAAAATATCACCAGGTTGACAATCAAGTGCTCTACATATTCGTAAGAGGGTAGTGAAACGTATGCCTTTTGCTTTTCCCGTTTTCAAAATTGATAGATTTGCCTCTGTGATATTTATTCTTTTTGCAACTTCTTTAGATGTAAGATTCTTTTCTTTAATTAACTTTTCTAAATTTATTTGTATCTTATCCATTACATTAAATAAAGTCCTCATTTTCTTTTTGAATATTTTTTCCTTTTTCCAATACGATAATCAATATAGCGTTAAATAATATGAATACAGAATGTACCACGTAATTTTTCAACGAAAAATCAAATACTTCACTAACATTTTCTACACTTAAATAGTTGAATATTAGATTAATCAATAATTGAATAGCAGTCACCAAAACTAGAAATATCATTGATCTTTTTAATTTTTTAAGATTCTCAACACTAAAAAATTGCCCCTTACTGAAACCAAATAACAACTTACTCCAAATTTTTAATAACTGGATAATAAAAACAAGAATTATAATTAACAATATAAGAATAACTAATGGAAAAATTATTGGAACATTAATAATGGAATCACCATAGTCAAATGTAAACATCCAATGACTTCTCTGTCCCCCAAATAAAACTCCTACTATTCCTAAAAATAACAGGAAATTTATTCCCCAAACAGGATACCTCATTAGAGACAAGAGATGACTTGTTATTTTTAATATTTTTTTCATGTTAAACACCTCAATTATTGTCTTGCAATAATTCTTTCTTCAATATTATTGAAAGACAATAATATTTTTTTGTCAATAATTCTAAAAAAATTTGGCTATTTATTCGTAAGTATGCAATAACTGAGAAATACGAACTACCGTATCACAAAGATGATGTACAGTTTAACAACAAATATACAGTTTCTTCGCGCCAGTGCAATTTCTTTTTTCTATCCTGAAGATACTCAAATAGTCCCAGATATTATTTCTAAATACTTAGAAATGATTAAATAAATCAAACATTATTTCTAAATATTTGAAAATAATTACTATTTATATTATACTGTCTTTGAGGTAACTATTATGAACTATATTAAAAGACCACATTATTTAGACTTTTTAAGAAGACATCGTGACCGACAAATCATCAAAGTTGTGAGCGGAGTTAGGCGAGCTGGTAAATCTGTACTTTTTCAACTCTATAAAGAGGAATTACTAGCAACTGGGGTAGACAAGGAGCAGATTATATCCATCAATTTCGAAGATTTGAGTTACTATGAACTGCGACATTTTCAAACATTATTTACTTATATAAAAGAGCGGTTAGTTGAAGAGAAAACATACTATATCTTTTTAGATGAAATTCAACATGTTGAAAAATTTGAACTGGTAGCAGATAGTCTATTCATCTTACCAAATGTAGACCTCTATTTGACTGGATCTAATGCCTACTTTATGAGTAGCCAATTAGCAACAAACTTGACTGGGCGTTATGTTGAGATAGAGGTTCTTCCTTTGTCATTTGAAGAATACCTATCAGGTCAATCTCTCTCAGATAATCTGAATACAACAAAAATTTTTAACAATTATCTATTTAGTGCTTTCCCTTACTTATTGCAAACATCATCTTACGCTGAAAAAATTGACTATCTCAGAGGAATATATAACTCAATACTGTTAAACGATATTGTAACTAGATTGGGAAATCCAAATCCTACTATTATTGAGCGCATTGTCCGAACCCTTCTCAGTAGTACAGGTAGCTTAATATCAACAAATAAGATTCGCAATACCCTAGTCAGTCAAAATGTTTCCATATCCCATAATACTTTGGAAAATTATTTGACAACTTTGACAGATAGTTTACTTTTTTATTCCGTTCCACGTTTTGATGTAAAAGGTAGAGCATTATTGCAACGCTTAGAAAAATATTATCCCGTTGATTTAGGTTTACGGCATCTCTTATTACCAGACCACAAAGAAGACATTGGTCATATCTTGGAAAATATTGTATATTTAGAATTGAGACGTAGATATTCACAAGTATATGTTGGTAATTTAGATAAGTATGAGGTTGATTTTGTTGCTGTAACTGATGTTGGTCACTACGTTTATTATCAGGTCAGTGAAACAACACTTGCTCCAGAAACACTAGACAGAGAACTTAGACCACTAGAAGCCATTAAAGATCAATTCCCAAAATATCTATTAACAATGGATACGATTCAGCCAACAGCAAATTACAATGGTATTGAGAAGAAAAATATCATAGATTGGTTACTAGAAAAGTAGATAGACACTGAACACATAAATTGAGACGCAAAAATAACACTCCTGTTGAGATCTAGTAAAACTATGAACAGGAGTGTTTTATTATGACCGAAAAAGATTATTCAGTAGAAACTAAGTTAGGCTTCACCAAAATAAAAAATGATAGAGGTTAAATAGTGGGTCATTACGTTTCAGTAGAAACGAAAAAAGCTTGATTTAACGGCTCTATAATATTTGTAGTGGGTAAAAAACAAGATATTTTGTCTGTTTAGCTACCAAAAAGATACCATAGTCATTCATTCTTTTGTTTCTTTTCTTCGTACATTTCAAATAATCTTTTGATAGATTTTTTATTTCTATCGTCTTTAATACTTTATATTCCGTTCGACAAACTTGAAGTTGTTTACTTACAGTACTCCTCTATTTTGTAGCTATATTCTTTTAGAAGTCCCCGTGAATAAATTTTTTTATTTTTTGAATCTCTAACTTCTTTCCAAAGGATAGCCGCAACTTTTAACTTGTTGGAGTAATGATTGCTAAATTCATCCGCACAAAAGTCTTTTAGAAATTGATTCCATTGGCAAGCTGAATTATCATACTTGGCGTAGTCTGACTCTCCATTGTATATTTTAATCATATCTTGGATTGTAAAATTTATGTTGTTGTCCCGTTTTACTTTTCGCCAAGCTGTTGCCATATCAGCATTAAATTTAAACGGATTAACACCTGTTACAGCTGAAAAATAATCACGAAATTTCTGATTAAAGGAAAACCCACATTCAAGTAATGATGTATTTAGGGTTATTATTTCGGTTTGATTTTTGTTTCTTTTCCTCAAAAATTTTTCTACTCTATTTCCCTTAAAATATTGTTCTATAATATGATTTAATTCTTTTTTTGTACATCTGTATTCTAATCCAAGGTACTTACAAATTTGTGAAAGCTCTTCTCGATACCAGTAGTATCTGTTAAATTCTTCAAACGATTTTATATCTCTAAAATCAGGTCTATTTTCTTCCAAATACTCACCTCTACAACTCCAAATTTATCCTATTATACCATAGATAATAAAAGTCATTCCCTGGCTAATTTGCCATATAGACCTAGTATCTCATATATCATAGTATGACATTGTCCTGTTTCATTTCATTCATCTCTGCTTCTGTCACTCCAAACCTATAGTTCATATTAATTATTAGTCTAGTTATAGGATAGCACACAATAAAACATACTACTATACCATAAGTCAGTCGATCTCTAATTATAGGGGGGGTGACACCCCCTAAGTCCATTGTATCCTATCTCATAAATTGATATAATCTTCTTGTAGTTCGATGAAACTACACTCAAAAACTAATCCTTTCTGTCTCTAATCCTCCTAATAGAAATAGAGACTCCTAATCAATCCCGTTCACATCATAATCTCCTGTAAACCCAGATGTGAACAAACCTCCTTTACAACTAGGGCCCTCGCCCTAGTTTTTTATTTGCAAAAAAAAAATATTTTTAAAAAAAGTTGATATAAAGCGTTGCCATAAGTCAACGAATTTTCATCATTCTGAACATGCAAAAAGAGAAGACCTATATGGTCCTCTCTAGATGTTAGCTTTTCATCACCCACTACAGTTGACAAGGAGCCTTTTTTTCTACAAAAACATAGACTCCATAATTCCTACAGTGGTTTTACCCACTACAGAAATTATAGAGCCAAAATTTTAAGTAATAAATGAATTTAAGATAGGAGATATAGTAGCGAATAGTTTATTCAATTTGTGCTAATAACTCCTAGCTGAGCAGCTAGATGTAGAATATTTATTGATACAAATCAAAAAAGTTTAATCAAACAAAATTGTTTTATTATGGCTAATACATTTTTTTGACTCATCCCAGTAATTAATACTTTCAAAACTTCCTTCACGTAAGTAAAGGGGCAACCTATTTTTAATTTCTTCTTGCATAGGTATTTCTTCAATATCTTCTAAATTCCACCATTTAGGTTCTCCTTCTCTAGAAGTACGAATATCTCCAGAAAAATTTGTACACAAAAAATCGTAGTATACGAACCTTTCGTTACCAATAGTATTGGTAAATCCAGAAATACCTTTTAATTTTAAATTTAAAGCAGTTAGACCAGTCTCCTCTTTTAATTCTCGAATAGCAGCTTCAAAAAAACTTTCAGGAAACTCTACTTTCCCACCTGGAGGAATCCATCCAGGAAAATCATCATGTTGTCTATTAAGTAAAAGAATTTTATTGTTTTTTACTACACACACATTAACCCAGTTTTTTATATTTTCTGCCATTTATACCTCCTAATATAAAACCAATTATGACATTTTTTAGATTATTTGACAAGGAGCCATTTTATCTTTTCTTTTTCTATCAATAGCCTATATCTGAATAAGCAATGTAAAATCGAACTTCTTGGTCACGATTTTTTTGAACAAAGCTGTACCACCACTCGCCGTTTTCGTACATGTATTTGTCCCACTCAATGTTTGTTTGAGGTTGTACATAAGCAACACCGCTGCTTTTATCAGGTGAAGCATAGACAGGGGTATCTTTTAACAACTCCAAAGTACCAGAAGTGGCTTCCCAACCACCATAACCTGTTTTCGGATCAGATTCAGAAGTTGTGGTTCCAGCTTGATTAGCACTGTTCCCTTGACTTGGTTGCGTTGGTGTTTGAGCTTGCGCTTGTGTTGGTGTAGTAGTTGTTGCACTAGAAGCAGCACTAGCTTCATTACTTGTAGCCTCGGTGCTAGAGTCTGCTTGTGTAGAACTTGACGTGCTACTTGATTTCTTGGAAGAGCTCTTTGTCGACCTCTTACTGCTAGAGGATGACGTTTTGCTCGTCTTTATATCCTTGCTATAAAAGCCACTTTTATCTACTTTACTACTACCACAACCTTTTAATAGTACAAAAGCAAGTAAGATAACCAATACAGCTACTATCAAGCCTGTCACGATTTTAATTGTTTTTTTCATCATATTCTCCTATGCTACGCTAATGTAACGTCTGTTACCTGAAGCAGCAGTATAACTAATCCAGTAATGACCATCAGATCAAAGAAAATTGGATTTCTGGTATCGCACATGATATAAAAACCCCTCTTTCCGTCATTATTTCAAATGCTTCTCTTATTAGTTCTGATACAGTGGATAAAAATCAATTAAGACGTTTACGTTCCATACTTAATGAGAGTTATTATATTCAAAATACTGTAAATGACTTAAATATTTTTGCCAGATTAACCAATAGCCAGTTCACTCTGAAATTAGAATCAGTCAAAATAATTCCATTCTTCAAGGAGATCATTATACAAATAATAAATCAAGAAGTCTGGGAAAATATAAATTTTTCATTTGAATTTAATGATGAACTTCAAAATAGTAAAATCTCAATTGAAAAAAACTTAATTTCACGTGTAGTTCATAATATTATCTATAACTCTATTCTACATAATCCTGAGGGCTGTAATGTGAATATTAGTCTACACAGAGATAAAGAATTTTTAATAATTACAATTGAGGATGATGGCATCGGCATAGCAAATGATAAACTATTATCAATTCATGATAGTAATAAAATCATTGAAGAATTTGACATCTCAGGAATTAGACGACACGGTATGGGATTAAAAATCTCAAAACAAATTATTGAAGTTCATAAGGGAACTTTTAAAGTGGAAAGTAAAGAGAATCAATTCTTTAAAGTTATTATTAATTTACCTCTAGAACATGAGGTATAATTATTAGTAGCCATCCCTTTTGCGAGACCCTAAAAATCATCTTACTTAAGATCTGCATCATTTTAGAACTCCTTCAACTCTTCAAGGACAACATCTAAGTCCTCTTTTTCCACTATTTCTCCAGGTTCTACTTTCTCTCCTGGTAAAACATAATCATGGATCTTGCCATTTCGTCGAATAATACTGATTTTATCTCCCTTGATAAACCCTCTTTCTATCGCTTCCATTACTTCATCATAAGTCATCATTTTATATACCTCCTATTTTCTACAATATATCTATTCGTAAAAGATATCAAAAAGTAACAAAAAAAGCACTCAAATTTTAAAAATTTTAAGTGCTTATTTGTTTTCTACTATCAGTAAGCATTAGCTTAGGTTTGGATAAATTCCCAATGTAATGCTATATCATCCAACTCTTCTGGAGTTGTCTCTTGTGCCGATGACAACTGTTCTTCCGAAAACTTAAGTAGCTCTTTTTTTATGATATGGTATATCGAAAGAGCCTGTCCAAAAGCCAAATCTCTGTCAATTTTTAAATCAAGCCGCATTAATTTATCTCCTTTATAAAAAAGCCACGTATTAAATACGTAGCTTAACTTTCTACTGAACCTCAGGCCCTAAGACGAGATAGAAAATATCTCGCTTAGTATCATACTCCAAGGCGTATTCATCAACTTCAAACAAGAATTCCGACCTTTTTGTTTAGCCCTGCGGTCGTACTGCTCCTGTGCTTCTGTATAATATCGCTTACATCATTTTTTAACCCTTTTGGAAAATAAGATCCAGATCAAAAAACTCTCCAAGAAGGAGAGTGTGTTCTATAATGGATAAACCTTACGAAATTCTTCTAAAACAACCTTGCTGTCAGGTGTAAAAGTCAGTCCGGCCTCGCTCATCCACTCGGTGAAAACCTCCTCATGAACCTGACGCCAATAGGCCAGAGATTTATCACCCTCACCTTCCTTGTAGGCATGGTCGGCTGACACTTGATGGAAAGGCTGAACGGAAACCTTTGTGACTTCGACAATGCAGACAGCTTGATCTTGACTGTCTAAAACAACATCAAAGGTCCCTTCTTGTGGCAGGGGGTCGTTATCAACTGCATAAAGATCATAGGCTGATGCAGTTGCCGTCTTTTCACCTTTTAACACCAAATCTGCCAAGAGATCGGCTTCTACTCCAAAAGCCCAAGCATCGATTTCATCTCCGATTGAGGGGTTAATTTGCTTGTAGGCATTCCACATTTCTTGAGGTGTCATTTCTTCTCCTTTATTTCTTTTACTTTCCAATTATTATAGCTTGTCAGTTCTAATTCTGGAAATCCTCGCAACTCTGCCTTCACCTTCAATACTAAAGGCGAAGCATTGTCTGCAGTAATTTCTTCCAAATTCAACCAAATTGCATTTGCTGAATCATTGCTTCCATCAAGAACTTCATGAGGAAGGGATTTTTGAGAGTGTTCCAAGTCAAGTACTATATCATAAAAGGCCATGATATGGTGTACAGCGAAGTCTTGCCCATCTTCTTGAACCATTACATCATAAATCCTAGGAGTTGAATAACGGCTAAGCATATAGCCCGTCTCTTCCAGAACTTCCCTCTTGAGAGTGTCTGTCAGTCCCTCACCTGGTTCTTGACTACCACCCGGTAAATCAAAACGATGCCGATAAGGTCCTCTCGTTTTCTCAATGCAGAGCAGTTTCCCGTCTTGAAGACAGACTCCGTATACACCAAAGTGATCTTTGATTTCCATATTCTTAACTTCCTAGCTTCATTTATTTTTTACCATACCTATCATCATACATTTATCTTGGGTTGGGGGGGACTCTTTATTAAAGACATTTTGTCTATTTAACTTTAACAGACTTTCAAAACAAAAAACGCAAGAGTTTCCCCTTGCGTTAAACGTCATGGTGAGATAACCCCATGAGTACATAATCAATTCTAAAGCTATTTTACCATATTTGTAAAGACTGTTCAACCAAAAATATACTGTCAATTATTTTGTGTTTACACAACTTATTTTACACTACCTTCTCACGCTTTCCATTACTTTATTTTGTATCATTCTTGTCCTTACTTATTAATTTTGCTCAAATCATTTTCACTAACTGACCGTTATTTGTACGTTACTCTTGACTTAAAGCTAACTTTTATGCTATTATTTGCGTAATGAGAGGATACCGTAGGACGTCTGGTAACAGAGCGTTCAAAGGAAGTTGCTTTGGTGACTTCGGGTGCGGTGCTACCTTCAGCTTTGAGCTGTAAATAACCCTTACTGACATTGGTCCTCTCCTTTTTATTTGCTCTTAACCAAGGTTAAGGGCTTTTTATTTTATATCTTAGATATTTTTTTCAAAAGAGTGTATGCGTGTACCAAACTGCTTCACTTTAGAAGGTTATAACTATAACCATTTGAATGAATAGCGATCCAAACTGTTTGTAGCATTGGATTCTCATTCTTACAAAGATAATTTCTAAGGTATCATTTATATTATTGAGGGATGTAATAAACACCAGGGACAACCAGACGGTCTTAACAGGATATTATTACTAAAGTAAATACGAAAACATGGCTCACTTCTCTTTCACATACAAAAAAAGCGTAGGAGAATTTCCTACGCTTCACGCTATGTTAGAATTCCATAGCGTTTCCATTAACCCTCAATGAGGTGAGAAGATGGAACAAATTATCTAGTGTCATTATACTAAAAGACTAATTCTTTATCAATAAAAAACATAAATATCTTTATCTTTAGTTTTGATAAACTCTTAGACTTTCTAACTTTTTGGGTGCCTTAAAGGATATCAGGTCGTTCTTAGCATTTTACTGTTATCAATTCAGACACGCAGACCAAATAACTCACTTTCACATACAAAAAAAGCGTAGGAGAATTTCCTACGCTTCACGCTATGTTGAAATTTCACAGCGTTTCCATTAATCCTCAATGAGGTGATATCATGGAACATATTATATTGATACTGTTATTATACTAAAAGACTAATTCTTTAACAATAAAAAAACATAAATATCTTTATATTCTGTCTTTAATTCTGATTTTAGTTCTCATGTATTTTTTAAAACATGAAAATAGCGACTAACGGAAAGCATAACCCCCAAAAGTCAGAAAACTTTTTTGGGGGGAGCTCAATCCATATTATATCTCTTTACTATATAATCCTTTATATGTTCTTCCATCAGACGTGTTCTATTAATTATCATGTTTTCTAATCTCTCAATCATCTCTAACAGTTCACTTAATTTGAGATTCTTGATCTGACATGTTTTATTTTTATATTTTTTTACTTCTTCTTCACAAATAGCCTTACCTGTCAAGATGTTAAGTGGCATTCCATTTTCAATAAAATTATTAAACATAAAATAATCAACAAATTTCTCAAATGTCTCAAAATGGTCCAACCATGTTCGTATACCATCTGTGTTATTAATATAAAGAGTATATAGAATATCATCTTTATGTTGAGATTTATGATATTCCCCATCTAGTGCATGTTTAATCTCTAAAAGAGTTAAATCTACTCGATCTTCTATATAAGAACCTACACCACGACTCATATTATATTTGCTATTTCGAAAACCTTCACTTTTCTTAGGCGTAGGCCAGATAAAAGATCCACCTAGAGTTCTTGTATTTTTCACATAATTAATTAGTTTATTTAAAATCCTATTTCTCTCATCAATAGATTCATTTTGTGATAAATAATTAATTCTAGCTAAAGGATACTTGAGATGACCATAGGATTGCTGATATACATATTCATCTCCCGAAAAACCAAATTGATCTGAAGTAAGTCTGAACAGCAATTCGTCATTTTGCTTCACAACAATTTTATATTTATCATTATCTTTTATCTTTTTCTCACTGTCGCTAGTTAGTTTAGCAAGTTTAGGGGGAATAAAAGAATATTTATTTTTATAATTACTTTCACTCTCTCTTTTTCTTAGAAATTCCGTTAAAAAATTATAGTAGGGTGTATCAATGTCCTCTCTACAATCAGGATCAATATATTTACCGCCATTTAACACACTTCTATAATAATTATCAAACTCATCACGCTGAAATATAATCGTTTCTTTTTCCACTTTAAACCAACATCCTCAATTCATTTCTAACTACTCTATATCTTAAAATCATCGGATACTATCAATAATTTTGTGTTTACACAACTTATTTTACACTACCACCAATACATAGCAACTCCTTAATGATGAAGTCTTCATTGAGTGTGATAAAGACCAAAGCCTTGAAGATATAGCAAGTCTAATGGGTATAGCACCTAACTGGATGCCTGATAGCAACCTTCCAGCGAATGGATATGAATGTTCCTTTTACCAAAAGGATTAGATACAAAAAACGGTTCACTACCCAATATATGGTAATGAACCGTTTTAGATTACATAATAGTTGTCATGAGTTCTCTAACAATTTGAACTGATTTCTCAAAAGAAATATCTTGTGCATATTTGAATTGTCTTTGATAACGTGTCCAAAGTTGCTTTTGATACTCATCAGTCTCAATACTATTTAGCTGATTTTCCCAAATATCAATAGCCTCTTTACTACCTCGTTTTTCTACAGTATTGCCCAGAGCCTTACGCAACACATCAAAATCTATCTCATCTTTTCTGATATGATACAAGGTAAAAAGGTCATAACGATCACGAGGACGTGTTGATGCTACTCCTCGGCTAATGATCGTTTCCAATTTTTCAGCTAGAACAGTTTCCAAATTATAAGTCCAAACCTCAATGGTTTCATTTGCAAATAGGGATGACATCGAATAAGTAATTTCTCTAGGTGTAATCTTATCACCCGTTGTAATGTCGATGAAAACAACCTCTCTTAAAGTATCAAATGTAGCATTGAGTTTTAGAGAAAATCCCCCGTATTCGTCATCTTGGCGAATCGGCTCTAGTTTATCTACTTCAAATGAAAAGACATCGTCCGAATCCGAAAGAATCTCTTCAAAGATGGTAATCAGATTTTCTTGACTAAGTGTAGTCCCTTTAAGCGTCACATCTAAATCCATTGTCGTTCGCTTATCAAGTCCTATCAACTGTCCTATTAGATAACCGCCTTTAACAATGAAAGAATCCTTATAGGAACTTTTAGCAATCAATTTCAATACCTGTTCAATCAGGAAGTTTTGCTGAAGCTGCTGGGCAGGAATACCTCTATCCTTAGCCATATTCTTAATCTTTGCCTTAAAGCTATTTGCATTGGAAAACATTAGGTTAATACCTCCATGTAAGATTGCAACTTATTAGTCACCTTGAATAACTGTGCATAGTGAAACAGTTTTGAATAGTCAACTTTGTGATTTTGAAAATACATCTTAAATGCAGGAGCTATAACTTGAACATCAACTTGATAAACTGGTCTCAAACATTCTGCTAAAACTCTCTCCGGCTCGTAAACCTTAATCTTCTGCCCCACTTGTCGCTCAAGCTCAATAATTCCTTCATCATAATAAGAACGAAGAACTAACGGACGTATACCTTCTGATTTAACATTTTTTGTATTGGTTCCATAAGGAAAGCTCATCGTCATCTCAAAGGGAACTGTTAGTGATAATCCATGTAACCAAAGAGCTGTTTCTAAAGAAAAAATTCCTTTTGAAAAACGTTGCTGCGCCACAAACCATTCGTCCAGATAAGTATCAGGGAGGCGATATAACCCCTTTCCTTCAATCTCTACTTGTCCCTCATCAATCATTCTCAGCAATATTTTGTAAGGTAATTTCTCTTCAAGTACTTGTTGAAAGGTCAAAAATCCTTGATGTTGTTGAAAAGAAGCCATAATCATTTCAATATTATTCATAATAGCACTATCCTTTCATAAGAAATAAAATGCTAACACTTTTATTAAATGTTAGCATTTTATTTCTTTTTTATCAACTATTTCGGGTTTAATTCCTTCAATAAGGATCCACCAGAGCACGAGTTTTTGGCAAGCAATAAAAACCAGTAGACCGTATAACCCTTTTAAAAAAGCCACGTATAAAATACGTAGCTTACCTTTCTACTGAACTGCAGGCCCTAAGTCGAGATAGAGAATGTCTCGCTTAGTCGCATACTGTAGTGCATGCTCATCAGCTTCAAACAAATCTGAAGCTAGAAACCTTTTTGTAAAGACTGTTTCGTCTTTACGCTTAAATGTTGCTGTATAACTATGTTTAGTCATTATCTTTCTCCTTTAATATTCGTACTGACCTTTGACTCCACTATAGAGCCAATACACAGCTTTATCGTAACCTTGCTGAAGGGTACCGTTAGCATCCTCAATCAGTTCTCTCAAGGAATAAAATCCCCAGTAACTGTCTAATACTGATTCCATCAGACAGAAAAGATAGGTTGGCATATCTTTTGTTCCCCAAGCTAGAAGATCTAACTGACTTAAATCGTCTCTTGCTTCCTCTGGAAAACGACTTGGAAAATTACTTGTCGTAAAATTTCCACATTCTTTCGCTCGCTGTAACATAGTTAAGCGAGTTTCCAACATGCGTATATCAGCTTCTTGAAAGGCTTCTGCATGCTCTGTGGTAATTATTAACTTCGATAGGCCAGGATTGATTTCTTCAACTTCATAATAAAGTGAAGATTCAAATGGAATCTCAATCGGAGGAAGGTTAGATACTCCCTCTCGATTCAAAACCACGTTCTTAACTGGTAGAAGTCGCAAACTTTGTTGCATATCCACCTTTTTGCTATCAATAATCGACGCAATTCGGTCATTGATTAGGTCTGACGGAAAGCCAACAATATTACTATTATATTGTTGATCCTTTTCAATGTAGTAAATTCCTTGAGTGATTCCTGTCATTATTTTTCTCCTTCTTGAGTCAAATTACGCCATTATAACATCGTCAAGACCAAGCTCCTTGAGCCCTTCTTGAGTCTCGCTATTACTCTCAGTTGCCTTCAATTTGATGACAACATTCAACCCCATATCACGTGCTTGTAACAATGCTGAAGCAAGTGCTGATTCAGGTTTTCCCTCAACGAATAGCGTTTGAACCTTACGCTCCTTCATTTCCAAAATTCTCTTAAGATAAAGACAAGAGAGTTCCCAAAATGAATAAGATTGAGCGTTATCAATCCGAGGGAAAGTTGTAACGCCTTCAAGAAGGTCTTTAGCAAAAAGATCTGCAAAGACTTCCTGTGTTTTTTTATTTTTATAAATATAGATATGTTTTTTTGTCATTGTTTTTCTCCTCCATAGAAAAAAGAGGAAGGTGTAGCCTAGGGTTACTACCTTCCTCTTTCTCTTATATATTCAATATACGATATATATTACACGATACACTATTTATAGCTGTGACTCACCACTGCATCTCATCTAGTTCTCGTGGGCTTAACTTACGCCCTAGTTTTTCTTCAACACGCGCAGCCCACACAAGATTACCATTCTTGATCATCTCAATCTCCTCTGGTGTCTTGTAAGGTTTATGCGGTAACCCTAAAGCCTTCCAGTCGGCCTTAAATTGTTCTACTATCCTCATGGTTAGTCTACTCCTTCCTTCAAAAAGCGGTCAATAAGCAGCTGGCATGCTGCCGTATGAAACAATACACGGTTGGTATTTGCAATACGACTGCAACCATAGCGACGCACGTAATAGTCTAAAAGAGCAGTCTTTGAAAGACACATCATGACCCCCTCAAAACCTCGGTTGAAAGCATCTTGAGCAACATGTGCTAACAAAAGACCTGCTATCCCTTGATTTTTCTTGTCCATACGAACCTCTAACTTATGAACAAAAGTGTAAGCGTCACCAGGGTCTGGAGTGAACTCAATCATTCCTAAAACCTCCCCTTGCATCACAAAACCACTGGTAATAGCTTTAGAGGAACTCCTTACCGTCCAATCAACTTCAAAACCTTCTGACGTCAAATCAGATAAGGTCGAGATCGCATCTGAACTAAAGTCCCAAAAGAATGTCTCTTTCATGTCCTGTTTCCTCGCCAACATGTTTTCTTTATATCTATTATAACACCATTATTAGATAGACAGTCGGACTAAGGTAAGCTCTTTCTCATAGGCTTCCTCTAACTCTTTCAGATAAGTCTCTGAATAGTCTCCAAGGTCTTCATCTACTAAGAGTTCAGTGGTTACCCCTTTACCTGGGACATTGCGAGTTCGAACGGACGCTTTATAAATAAAATTCACGCCAGACTCAGCATCCACATAATCAAATGTGGCAGACACTGGGATATCGCTAAGAGTACTGTCTTGCTTTAAGATGTTAGGCAAAAAGCTATCGACATTCTCTCGAATATTCCAGTTACCATAAGCTGAAAAAAGAAGTGTCACTGAGACTAGTCCTTCTTCAGTTGTGATACTATCCACTTTACTTGGATAACCTTCTAGAGTCGTTGGGGTCCAAGCTTTCGCATTGATTACCCTATGAGTAGCCACCAGCACTTCAATGTCTGACAATGTTGGTGCGGAAATAGTGACCTTGCCAAAGGCTTCAGAAATGTTTCCCATCTTTTTTCTCCTCTCTTCTTAAACCACAAGCCATTTTGCCTGTAGTTGCATTGCTACTGCTATGCTTGTGCTTACTTTAAAAAGCAGACGCTCTTGGTTATCTCTTGCAACTACAACAGCAGCACTCCCCTTATACAAAACCGAAATGATACTTTTTCGAGGAAGTGCTTCTAGTAGAATACTAATTCTATCCATAACGACCTCCTCCTAGGCTGGTGCTACTACCCACATAGAGCGGATAGCTTGCACCTTTCTATTCGTCCCTGCACGGTCTAAGTGGCAATCGCTATCAAAATTAGTACCGTAGACATCTTCGTATACCTCTCGCATACGTTTGCCCAGGTCCTCAATATGAGACAATTGCGCCTTCGAGGCACGTGCATTGAGGTCAGTCATATAGCGATGGTAAGCTTTCCTAAACATCGCATTTAATCTGGCATCATTCTCTAGGTACCATTTAAGGGAGTAATTCTTGTAGTGCTCTTGTAACCACAAAGCTTTTTCTCTTTTTGTCATTGTTTTTCTCCTTTATAAAATAAAAAAATGGCCCCTAGGACCATTTTTCTGTTCTTGTTTTGAGGACTGTCAGTTCGTTAAGCAGGGCTTCGTAGTAAAGTCTCCGTTTCAGACGTGACGAAAACAAATCCACAAATTCCTTGTAGTAATGAATATCTTCATTCGTATAGGATTTACAGGGACGGTCTTCATCATAAACGATTAACCAGACTCTTTCTCCAGGGACAGCTTCACTCATTGTATTGACTCCTCTGTTATCCAGAGCTTCAAGACCCGCTAGTGAAACATACCCTACTCGAACCTTATGCCCGTCGTTCTTTAGATAAGTACACACTTTCGCCATACATTGCCTATGTTTTTTGGGCTTATGGGCACCCTCTAAAAAACACAGTATATTAATAATAGACGTCTCCTTCCTTTGTTCAACTACGAAAAAGGTGTTGAATCCCTTCTATCAAAAGAATAGGGATTAGAAATACCACGGCAACTACAGGTTTAAAAACCAATTTGTTTCGAAGTAACTTACATAGGAAAAAATAGTCTAGAATGGCCACTAACCCAATAAACAACAACTCTGGAAGTGTCTGTTTAAAGAAAGTTTACCAAACTTGTTGTTCGACATAAGTTCGGTTTGAATGGAAAAGATCTAAAACACTGGTGATTGTTTATCTGACAAAGTAGTCACGACTAATCACCTCTTTTTGCTTCTGTTGCAAAGCATGGTTGTACATATTTAGCAAAGATTCCTTCTTAATAGAGTCCTCTTCTGCGATATATGCTTCAAAAAGATCGTTAATGTTTTGCATATCCATTCCTACCTTCGTCTTTATAATATCATGTTGGATAATTCTTATCCTATTATATCATACTCTTTCTCACCCAGGGATAGTTCTACCCTCTGGATAATGTTCAATTAATGCCGATCAGGTAAACGCCTCTAATTAACATTTCTCTTTTTTTGTTGCCGTAATAAAATCTGACCACTTTTTGTTCTACTACTATTGTTGTTGTGCTTGCTGACGTTGTTTAGAAACAAAATCAGACAAGGCTTTGAGTTGAACAGTCAACCCTTGGCTTTCTCCTAGCTGAGACCACTCAAGCAACTGGCTTTCTGTTGCTCCAAGAGACAATGCAGCTTCTTCACCACGAGCAACCATTTGAATCAGTTGATCATCGTTACAAGCAGCTTTTATCCCTTTTGTAGCTGTTTCACTCTTTTGTGGAGCTACTTCAGACTCGCTAGTTGCTTGTGAGACACTATCACTTGCCACTTTGTTATCTGATGTCACCTCACTAAGTGATGTCTGTTCACTGCTACTCAAAGAAGAAGCAAGCGACGCTGACTGAGCAGTCTTTCCATAGCGGGCACCTGTTGGCTTGCGAGGTGTTTTCGTTTGGGCTTTTGACTGATAATTATGGTTACTATCATAATTACCAGTCTGTTGAACTGATTGCGATTGATTTGCCACATTGTCCATATCTAGTTCTTCGCTATCAGCCTCAATGCCAAGAAGTGTTTTCACCTCGTATCGACGCAGGTAAGTCACCTGAGCTCCTAGATTCTTTATATCATTGACATTATAGAATACAGGAACAGACTCAATGTCGTAAGAGACACCACTTTCATGAAGAAGTGTCGTCACAACTTTGATCCCATTGGCATTACCAAATGGGATATGTTTGGTTTGTTGCGTCAATGTCAAGCCGTACTTGTTAAGTGCTGGACGTACAGCCCCTAAAATCTCTGAGAGAGGTGCGAACTTAAAGTCCACGTTCTTAAACGTGACTCTACTTGTTGCTGTTACCGACTTAAACTCAGCTTGAGCCTTGGCCAAAGCCTCAAACAATGGAGCCATAAGCTCTGGCTCCGGTTTAGAATGGTCTTTTTTTACTTGTTCAGCCTTTTGCCATTCTAATTGCATTTCAGCCTTAGCAAGAGCCACCTTTGTCTCAATAAGCTCAGCTAGCATGTTTGTGTTATTTACCATAGTTTCAGTCATTATTTTTTCTCCTTTTGCAAAAAAGACAACCTATTGGTCGCCTGTTTCTTTCTTATTGTTGTAAAAATTCTGCCACTGTTTTTGCTGTTACTAACGACTTATTCGTTAAACAGTAATCACAGTGCCCACATCCTTCGACAGACTTATGTGCCAAAGCATCTTTAAGCGCTTCAACATGCCCATAGAAGATGTCTCTCCCCATTTCAATAATAGTATCATCGATTAGAATTAACTCCTTATCTGGAACAGGTTCCTTTGAAACTGCCATAATATAAGGTGTAAACTCATAACCGTAGGTTTGCTTCAGCAACTCCTGATATACGTACATTTGTAGCGTATACTGATATTCTACAATGTTATAGAGAAGAGACTTCGTATAACGATGAAGTGTCGTCGAATATTTTTCCGACTGAAGACTCTCCATCGTTTTTAGATCTATGAAATAACCGCCTGAAAGATTAAGGCTATCAATTTTACACTTGAATGGAATCCCTTCTAGCGTACCAGTGATAATCCGTTCTTTCTCTACCATTTCATCATCCGTACCATGATACAAACGATTAAAAAGCTCCTCTTTTTCCAAAGCAACAATCATCTTATCTGCTTGTTTGAAAGAGGCTTTTACCTGGCCAGCAGTTTTTCCTCGTTGACTGATGATCTTATCTCGATTCATTTCCAAGAAAGCTTCATGAGCTTCTTTAGTCTCAAAATAAGAATGGACATAATTACCAACAAGTAGGCTTTCTGTCTCCGTCTTCTCAGGACAAAAGCCCAAATCGACAACTTGTTGTCTTAAGGGACATTTGATGTACTCCTTCAGACGAGAAGTGGACATATAATACCTATCTTGGTAGTAATTATCCTCTGTCAATGGAGGAAGTATCTCTACGTCTTTTATCATTCTTTCTCCTTCCAAAACAAAAAGAGCCCAGTATGACTGACCTCTCTACTTTCTTCTTAAAACCTTGAACTATGTACTAGAAAGGAATATTCTCAAACATAGAATCATCTAGAGGTTCTCCACCTCCAGGAAAGCCCCCTTCTGCAGGTCCAAAATCTGGACTTTGCGAAGAAGTGTTACTATGGTCACGAGGCTGTAAGTTGTCAAAGTTTGACACATTAACCTCGGTCACATATACACGCTGACCTTGTTGGTTTTCATAAGAACGAGTTTGCAACCGTCCCTCAACTGTCACAAGATATCCCTTCTTGATCCAATTTGAGAAATTCTCTGCATATTTACCCCAAATGACGAGGTTAATAAAATCGGTCTCCCGCTCTCCATTTTGATTTTTAAAATCACGTGGAGAGGCGATTCGAGCCGTTGCTACGGCCTTGTTCGAAGGTGTGTAGCGAAGTTCCGGATCTGTGACCAAACGACCAGTAATAATGACTTTGTTAAGCATAAGCTTTTCTCCTTTAAAAAATTGTTGTTGTAAAGTGACCTTGGAAAGCCTTGAATACCTATTCATAGACTTTCCTCCGTATGCCGACAGTTTAGAGTTGAGAACACCTGTTCCTCACCTCCAATCATCGAGATGTCGCCTTCCTTTTTTGTCCGTCTACCCAAACTCAAAACAAAAAAAGCACAACGAAGAAGCCGGCAAGCCTTGTCTCAAAAAACAAGGTTGCGCGTGCCTATGGAAAACCATAGGAAAAACTTCTCGTTATGCTTAGTTGCTAATAACGTTTGTTGTAGCCTTTCAATCAATTAGGCAAATTATCTCGTACGTGTTGTTAACCGTCAAGCCCCTTCTTCTGTCTGATGACTTAACTGATAGTTAAAAGCGAGTACGCTCTCTTTCAACCCATTTAAACATGGTATGCTTATCACTGGGACAGAACCAATTATCGCATCTCCTCCTCCATGTTTCCTGTTTTCACTAGTCACTTGACTATGAATTCACCTTTAGAGGTAGTGAATAAAGATATAAATTAAACAATTTATGTCATTAGTATAGCAAACATATTAGGAGATAGCAAGCCAACATTAATCGTTAAGTCATTTCTCCTCCTTATTGATGAAGGTACTTGTATCAGAAAATCATTTCTACTAACTAAAAAACATACAATAATAGAATCTACTACCACTATATTTTTAGTGTCCCGAATAACGTCCTGTCTTACAGGAACATTTTATTGCCTTTAACATTTGTCATTATCTTCATAAGTTAAGGCGTATCCCTCCCTTCATACTTTTAAGAACAAAAAAGAAGTGTCTAAAAACACTTCATGATAAATATTAACGTGATAAGAAGAAAATCAAACCTGTGATACGTATAAAAAAGAAGAAAATAGTTAAAATAATATTTATTATAACTAAAGAAACTGAAAAGGCAAGTCTAACTATCCACCATAAACCACGGAAGATGAATGTCAAGGCGGTCCAAAGGCTTCCACAGATAGATTTTTTACGATAGCTAGAACATTGATTTGGGATATAATCATCACTCTCTATAACTGTAGGGGTAGATGAAACAGAAATAACTAAAATTTCACCATTCTTTTCTGCTTCAGCAACCTCTAAAACTGATGGTTTGTGACCGTTGATGCTTTTATAATAGTCAATCCATTCTTCTTTTTCCATTATTGTAGACCTCTTTTTTAATCTTTTTCTTATTGTATCATAATTATTAACACTTTGATACTTCTCTTAATATCTTTTAGAAATGGATTGATTACAGCTATTTAAGTCAACAGTTGAAAGCAAGATCTTTTCTCTTTCGTCACCATCATTGCCTACTGTGAAATTAATCCGCCCTAATAGTTTTTCTATTCTCCTAATTAGGATACCATTATAGAGGACACATTCTCTAGAAGTTTACCATATGAAATAGATTTTTCCTGTCAAGAAATTCATTTTATGGATCTCTTTCATCTATTCTACACACATTTTGAAAAAATATTTAAGCAATACCTGCATTATACTTTTCATAAATTATTTGAAGTTAATATTTAGGTATGGAAACAATAGGATACTTAAAATTTCAAATTGTATGTACGAAATGATTATTAACCTGTCTTATCAGGGTTACTCAGTTAGTATGTATATTAGTTAGTAGTCGTAAAACCTTATCAAATATGACACTTTAGGGGATTTTTTTACATCACTAAAAGCTTTTCGAAATCACTAGCTGTGCTAGTGGTTTTCGGAAGACAAAAAAGTCATCAAATGATGACTTTTTTTGAAAACCTATTCAGTCCTATCAACATATTAGCTTTTTGAAACAACTACTAAACAATAGACCTAGGAATTTTTCTCTGAAATATTATTCAATTTGATAAATTATTAAAAAGAGCTAAAAATCAAAACTAATACCTTTTACTAAATTATTTGTCCAACTTTTTGGGGTCAGTACAAAAAAATTATAATTTAAAACATAATAGTCGTCTAAACAATTAATTCTATTCAAGAATATAAATATAAATTAGAAATAATTTTATGGGATAATTCTTTTACATGTTGATACTATATAAGTGTCCCAAAAAAGTTTTGTTTCAAAACTAAATCCGATTTTATTTGAAGTAATATTACCATCTTGAATTGAAAATTCAATATCTTTCAATTCTCTAATTCCTGTACCAACACATTTAAAATACGCTTCTTTTAAAGTCCATAGGTGATAAAAGTAATTCTTAGGATATCTACTCTTCTGAAATTGATGAATCTCAAAATCAGTTGCAAACTCTTTTATAATAGAGTCAAAATCTAAAATTTCAATTTTTTCAATATCAACACCAATTGGATTATAATCATATGCAATGACAACAAAACTTCCTGAGTGACTGATATTATATAGAAGTTTGCTATTAGGAGAATATGGTTTCCCATATTTGTTAAAAGAAACTAGTACTTCATCAATAGAAATATTGTCAAAATCAGCAATTAAATCTCTTATCAATTTTTCACCACAAACACTTCTATATTTATCTTCCTCATGAAAATACTTTTTTATAATTTCTTGTTTCTGAGAGTTACATAGATAGAAATATTGTATAAACTCTTTCTCTGTTAAATCATTAATTGACATAAATTTTAAATTAATCATAATTAACTTCACTAATCTTAATTTTATTTAAGGAGCGATATGTAGCAAATAGTGATAATTGATATACCAAAAAGATTACACTGGCAGATAATATTATATAAAGTGCTGAAACATTGAATTCAATGTAAATATCCACTAATGAATTAATATAGGATGAAATTATATCGAAGAGAAGTTCTAAATTCATTAAACTTATAAACATTCCTACAATCAATACAATACTGTACACATTTATCAACATGTTTAAGATTTGTCTCTTTGAATAACCCTGCAGAATAAAAATCGAGATACTTCTTTTGTTATCACGAAGATTTAAAGAGGCTAATAGGATTGAGATGCTAACAACAATAAAAACTGTAATACCAATGATACTTGGAATTAAAGATAAACTACTACTTACAAGTTTTTTAATTTGATTTACTTTATCACCCTTAGTTTGATATTCAACACCATTATTTTCACCTAGCAGTTTATTAGTGTACCTCCTATTATAACTTTTACTTGTTAAGCTATCATCGAATTTTTTTAAATATTCTCTATTAAAATACAAAGTGTTGTCATATGAAATCGGATTTATTTCAACCACTGTCATATTGTGAATAATACCACTACTAGATTTAATCTTGATATGATCTCCTACATTAACTCCATATTTATCAGAAACCTTTTTAGGAATTATCATAGAATTTTGTGTTTTCAATGATTTAAAAATACTTTTATCCTTTGAATTGTAAATATTTAGAGAATTATAATCTTCGTCAACAAATTGTGCATTAGAGGTCTTCCAAGAATCTTCTTCTGTATTTAATAACACTGTGGTTGAATACGATAGATTTTTATCTAATTTATCATTATTATTTTGTTGAGCATATTGATAAATATACTCATATTTAAAATTAAGAGAGCTTGAATAATCACTTACCGGTTTATTTGCAATGTTAGATAAAGAAAAAGCAAAATTCAATAGAAAGAAAGAAATAAAACTCATAATCAATACAGAGCACGCCCTAGAAATATTATTTAATAAATAACTATTCCTAACTCTAATAATAAACGGTAACCTATCTAAATACTTATTAACCCTAAATGCTCGATAATTTATTTTTATGCTATTCCGTTCATAAATACCATCTAATACGGAGTTCGACATTGTTTTAAAAACAACTCCAATTGAAAAAACGCTAATACAAATAAACAAACCTAATAAAATCAAAATAAGTTTTGGAATATTGATTGAAGGTATAATCCTGATAAAATTAAATGTATCTAGATAAGAATCAATGAATTTAAATGATTTAAAGTAACCTAATATCCCCCCAAGAAGAATACCTAAACTTGTCGGCAACGCAAATATAAAGAATGTTGTAGATAGACCTAATTTATTATATCCCATTGCACGTAGAATCGCTAAACTTTTTGAATATTTTTTAATTTGATTATGTAGGATCTGTATCAATAAAATAGCTATAACAATACTTAATATAGTGAGGCTTAAAGACATTATTGATATACTCGTTTCGAAATTTGATTGAAATGTTTTAAAATTCGTCAAATCGTTACTATTAAAAATTTGACCAACTTTTTTGTCTTTCATCATGGTTTGTAACTGATTATTTAGCTGTTTTTTATTTAATCTTTTATCAAACCGTGCTACGAAAATATAATCTTCCATGCCTTCAATTGCATTATAGTCTTTCATACAAAGAAATACACCAGCATTATACATATTACCTATTCGCTTTGAATAGTTAGAATTGTAAATTAAACTTTCAGATGGCTGATAATATAACCCTACCACTTTATAGGAATGATTATAAAGCGTTATCGATTCACCTATTTTTACATTATTCATCCTTGCAAACTGAACAGAAATAAGGACTTCATCTTTTGTAAGATTTTTTTTTCCTTCAACTACAGTCAACTTATTAATCTTGTCCTTCCCATTATAAGGACTTAAAAAATATGTTCGTGAATTTTTAATAAAATATTTTCTGCGAAAAAGCTCCGAAGAGAAGTTATATTTTTTTTCAAGCTTTTTAATTCTTATATTATAGTATTCACTTAAGTTTACATTATATTTCCCCACTAACTCTTCCAATGTTATATTCGTTGTATCAATTATCTTATAGTCTTGTACAATCTGGTTAATCTCGTTATCTGTCAGCGTAAGAGAGGGTAAAATTCTGAAATCTTCTAAATTACTAGATCTCAATTCTTCTTCATAATGATTTTTTAGAGGAATATTACCATAATATAAATAGGTAGACAAAAAACCGAAGCACACTCCAAAAAGTATTAATAACGAAATAAACAATTTATTTTTTAAAATACCATTAACATTGTTTTTTAATACTTTTTTCATTATTCCCAATCCACCTCCTCAATACTTAAAGGAAATTCATTTGTTATTTCTTTAGTAATCTCACCATCTTTCATATAAATAACCCTATCAGCAATTTTGGAAATTTGTGAATTATGGGTGACTAGGACAATTGTTAAACCTTCTTGTTTTTGAATTTGCTTTAAGACTTTCAAAACGGTTATTCCAGTCTTTGTGTCAAGAGCACCTGTCGGCTCATCACAAAACAAAATTTTAGAATTTTTAGCCAGTGCTCTCGCAATGGAAACTCTTTGCTGTTCTCCACCTGATAATTGACTTGGATACTTCTCTAATTTATCTTCAAGAGACAGTAAACCAAGAATCTTATCAATATTTAACTCAGATTTTGCAAGATATCTTCCTGTCTCGATATTATCTTTTACATTCAAATTCGGTAGTAAGAGATATTGTTGAAATACAAATCCAATATAATCTTTTCTAATTTTTAAAATTTGCTTACTATCTGAATAATCTACGTTTTGGGAGTAAATTTTCAGTTCCCCACTATCAAACTCTTCAAGAGTACTCAAAGAGTTCAATAAAGTAGATTTCCCAGAACCTGAACTACCTAGGATACATATAAATTCTTTTTCAAAAATATCAATCGAAACAGATTTCAATGCATTAACCTCAGCATCACCATAACCATATGTCTTTGTTAGATTCTTTGCACTAATTATTGGAGTTGAAATAGCAACTGTTTCCAATATATCTTTTAACAACCTACGATTTTGTTGCAAATATTTCTTGTCTGTTAACATACTCAAGTGACTACCTACACCATGAATATATTCAACATCAAGATTTGAAATGCTGTCCCATTCTCTTCTGGTATCTTTCGATTTATCAACAAAAGTATCTTCTGAAAGGATATTGAAAATTTTTGTATTTTGTAAAAGAATATGTTTGTTCTTATTTAATTGACAATAATCCTGATAAATTTTTGCTTCTAAGAGAAAGCTAGTGCGTTCCGATTCAATTATTTTTACAATCTTTTCGTCTAGATCTTCTTTGTTAATATTGCTTTGAGCCAAAAAATCATCTAACATGTCATCAATATTCTCTTCAGTAACAGTTACAAAATCGAGCCCGTCTTCCCACTTAAATCCATCCAGCATCACAATACTATTGACCTCTTTATCATAGTGTTGTTCTAGATAAATTGAAACATCATATGCAATATTAGAACCTCCAGAATAACCAACAAAAGTAATTGATGTATCACCTTGATTTATAATGTATTCTGATATTCTCTTAATCAATTCTTTGTCATCAGTTAAATGGAATACATGTGTCTTATAATCCAACTCAGAAAAAACAGCTTTATAAATCGGTAAATAAGCAATCTTTAACATGGCTGGCGGAAACACATATATATTTTTTTCTGATTCAGAATTAAGGATGTCTACATAATTATCTACTTTATTATCAGTGTAATTTTGAATTTGTTTTATTAAATTATTATATGTAGTATCTTCAGAGACGTTTTCAATCTGTTTTATAGAACGAATTAGTGTTTTTTTGAATACTTTAGAGAATTTCTTTAATTTCCACTTACTAAAAACTTTCTTGTCAAATATAAAACTAGCAACTAAATCACCATCGTGTATTAACATATTTAGTATTAATGGATTCTGCATAAGAAGGTCGCCAGATACCTCCTCGCCAATGCTTTTCTCCATAACTGAAAATTCATTGCTTTCAAAAAGCTTACTATCGAACTCTCCTAAATAATTAAACATAATCGAACTAAATCTAAATTTTGAATTAGATTCTGTCTGCAAAGCATATGTTAAACCACCATTTGGCACACTTTTCAATCGTTTATGGATATAGGAAACCTTTTCTGAAAAAGAACTAGGAATAACATCTGGTTTAAATAGTAAAGGATAAACACTTGTGAACCAACCAACGGTTCTTGAAACATTTAAATCAATGGCCTCCGAGTTCCTTCCATGACCCTCCATATCAATTGACAGATGCTGTTCTTTTTTATAAGTTTTGAAATAGGATTCCAAAAAACTTAAAAGTAATACATCTTGCATATCAATGTCATTCAACTTACTTAGGTTATTCTTAAGCTCTGAAATAACTGATTTCTCTAATTTCAATTCAAACTTCTCGGATTCAGAAAAAGTACACGGCGTATAATTTTCACAATTAAAAGTAATATAATTTTCTTTCCAAAACATTCTATCTATTTGTGAAGAACTATTTTGTTTATATTCATTAATTGCTTTTGCAAATTCCTTAACTGAAACTGTTTTTAACGGTAATGATGTCGCGTCATTTTGATTCCGATACAAATTAGAAAAATCATCAAATAAAATTCTTAAAGAAACAGCATCTGATGTAAAATGGTGTAAAATAAATAACAAAAATTCGCCTTCTTCAGTCTTAAACACAACAATTTTAAATACGTTACCCTCATTTAAAGACATAGATTTTTGTTCACTTGTAGCATATTCCCACATCTCACTTTTTTTACAATTTATGACAATAATATCCTGTTTTTGCTCAATTGATTTATAATCAATCAATTCAGCATAATCTTTATCATAATGATAGCTTATTCTTAATGAGTCATGATGTTTCAATAACGTATGATAAATTTCATTTACTAATTCTAAGTTTAACTTAACTTCTGATTTAATGAACATTGATTGATTAAAATGATTTGCAGTTTTTTTGTTCACCCCTTTAATAAACCTTCTGTGGCTAGGAAGTAATTCCATTCTACCTGTAACCTCTTCTTGAGAGATTGTCTTATTATTTTTTTGTATAAACTTGGATAAGTCTCTTAAAACTGGGAAATTCAATATATCATTTACTTTTACATCATATTCAGACAATAACGATACAATTCTAATAGCATATATAGAATCTCCACCCAAATTGAAGAAATTATCATTTAAAGTAATATCTTCTCTTTGAAAAATAGTTTTATATGTATCTAATATAACCTCTTCTTCGCGAACTAAGTTCAATTTATCTTCAATATCATTCTCTTCTTTACGATTATTATTCGCAATTAACTCTTTTAAAACCTGAACATCTACCTTTCCACTGAAAGACATAGGTATTTTTTCAATTTGAATAATATCTCTTGGTACCATATAGAAGGGAAGTTTTTTCTGCAGTTCACTTCTTAAATTATTGATTAAAGATTCTTTTTCTAAAACAACAAAAGTATATATATTATTATTGTCAACTATACTGTGTGAACTAGCAACCCCTTCAAGTTCAACTAAACAATTATCTATTTCAGTCAGTTCAATTCGATAACCATTTAACTTAATCTGAGAATCCCTTCTACCCAATATTATCACATCACCGTCTGAATTCCAGTAGCCTAAATCCCCAGTGTGGTATTCTATACTAGAATCGACCTTCTTAAAACATTGATCATTCAATTCCGAATTTGTATAACCAGAAGAAAGTCCTTCACCAGAAATAGTTATTTCTCCAATTTGTCCTATAGCACAAAGATGATTATCATTCTTTATTTTCAATTCAGTATTATAGATCGGTTTACCTATAGGAACTCTAGTCAATTCTATGTCTTTTTCGCTACATTTGTAACAAGTTGAATCAACAGTCATTTCAGTCGGTCCATATACATTATATATCTCTGCAGTTGGAGACACTCTAGTTATATCCTTCAATAATTTTGGTGGTAAAATCTCTCCACCTATAATATAGATGCCAACATCTAGAAAACTCTGATTATTTTGATTAACCAAGAGGTCTATGTAGGAAGGTGTCCCATCTAAAATTTTTATATTATTATCATTTATATACTTAAATAGTTTTGGGGGAGCAAATTTTAAATCATCATCAATCAAATACAATGAAAATCCATACATTAGAGAAGTAAATATTTGTTGAACTGAGGCATCAAATATCTGATTAGCAATTAGTCCAATATTCCCCCCCTGACAATGCTTATATATTTCATTATATAAAAAACTGGTTAGATTAATTACTGATTTTTCCTTAACAATAACACCTTTAGGTCTGCCAGTTGTACCTGAGGTATAGAGTATATACTGGTTCTGATCCCCTTCAATAGATTTCTCAAAATTAGCTGGAAAGGAATTATCAGAATTACCTATTGTTTTGACATTTAGTACAACTACATCTTGAACTCTATTAACATCAGAATCAGATAGCATTACTTTTGCATCCGAGTCTTTAATGATAAAATTTATTCTCTCTTCACTAAACTTTTTGTCAACTGGAACATAAGTGCCACCCACCGTTAATGAGGCCAGCATACTGGCAACCAAATCAATATTTTTATCAAAATGCAATACAATTCGATCACCTTTTTTTATACCATTCAGAATTAAAATAGATTGAATTTTCCTTACATAATCACATAGTTCTTTATAAGTCATGGACTCTTCGTTAGAAACTATTGCAACTTTTTCAGGGTTCAGTTTAACTTGTTTATAAAATTGGTCAATAATAGAATCAACTTTTAACTTAACTATTTTTCCTTTAGAATAACTAGTTATTTTATTCTTTTCCTCATCACTGCAAAGGGTTATATCAGATACTGGTTTATTTGGATATTTTGTAACAGACTCAATTACATTTACAAATTGGGACATATAAATATCAACTTCCTGTTCGGAAAAGATATCAGGGTTATAATTAATGTCATATTCATAGTTACCCCTATTAATTACTGCAAGAGTCAGTGGATATTCTGTATGTTCTGGTTTATCGTCAAGAATCAACTCTAGATTTTTAGGTTGATTATCCTTTTTTTCATCGACAAAATAATTTTCAAAAATAAACAAACTATTAATTAGATTCCCATTGTTTTTATCTAATTTCATTACTTCGAACAACGGGTAAAAATCAAATTGTTCACTATCTATATTTGTATTATAAAGTTTCTTTAAATAGTCTAAAGATGTCAAATTATCTACAACACTTACTCTGGTTGGTATAGTATTAATAAATAATCCTAAAGCTTTCTCAATACCCGGCAACTCACATCTTCTTCCAGAAACTACTTTTCCAAATACAATATCCTTTGTGAAATTGTGTTTAGCTAGAAATAAACCCCAACAAAATTCGAACAAAACACTTAAAGTAATTCCATGTTTATTACAAAATTGTTTGTACTGTTCAATCTGAATTGAAGTTGAATTATATCTAACAATACTTTTGCTTTTATTTAACTTATTACTGTGACCATCTCTTGATTCAATATTAGAATCATCAGTATAATTTGCAATAAAATCTAGCCAATATTGCTTTGCGGCATCGTAATCTTGACAGTTAAGCCAATCGATATACTCCTTATAATCCAAAGTTTTTTCAATATTAGACAGGATTTCCTCAATGGTATTACCTTCATTTAGAAGCTCATAATACTTGAAAAAATCATTTAATAATATAGACATGCACCAGCCATCAAGTATTATATGATTAAAACTCCAAATAATTGTGATATAATCACTTTTCTGTACCACTAAGGTAACTCTTAACAGTGAGTCTTGGGTTAGGTCAAATCCTCTATTGAAATCATCATTTTCTATTTTCTCAATATTAGTTTCCTCTTTGGAATGAATAATATTAACCTCAATCTCTCTATTCTTTAAAACAACTTGTTTAGGATCAGTACCTGAATTATAAAATATAGATGTTCTTAAAATATCATACTTCTTACTCAATATGCGAAAACTTGAAACTGCATTATTTAGATTAAACTTTCCCTTTAAATGTGTAGACTTTTGGACAAAATAAGTTGTCTTCCCTGACTTTATGTAATTAAACAACATCCCTTTCTGCATCGGTGTTAAACCATAAACCTTTTCAATATTACTTGACATAGCGTCCTCCAATCTAGTTATATAAGTCTGTTAATTCTTTCCAAATTTCACTTTCCAATTCTTCATCAGAAACATCTGACTGAGTTATAACTTTTTGATCATAACAATTTAGTTTATCTTTCAAATTTAAGAAGTAATTCTTTAATTCCATTTCTACTTTTTCAAAATTAATATTGATTTTTTCTACGACAGTAAAATTAAAATTAAAACCATCTCCATAATTAATAATATCAACCACAAAATCCGATTTTAAGTAATTCTTCTTATCTTTTACTTCTCCTGTCGACTGTTTTGATAGACTGAAAGTATTGCTATTATTAATTTCTTCAGTAAATTCACCTAAATAGTTAAAAGTCAAATTAGGTCTATAAGTAAATCTATCTTTATTTTTCATCAAACCAAATTCAATCTGAGACTGGCTAGCCCGTTTTAACTTATCTTTTATATTCATTATTGAAGAAGAAATATCAAATTGTTTTTCGACAACAAGCGGATAAATAGCAGTGAACCACCCTACTGTTCGTTCAACAGCAATATTCTTACTAGAAAGAGTTCGACCATGTCCCTCCATATTAATAATTGTTTTATTAGGAAGATAATCTGTCAACACATCTAATAATGCAGCTAATAAAATAGCACTACTATCAGCTCCAAAAATCTCTTTGGCCCTATTCATTCCATCACTTATTACTTCGTTATCAATAAATATGCTATCTTTACGGAAGTTAAAAGTATCTTGTTCACTCTTATTTTGTTTTTTTAGAAAAACTATAGTATCATCCCAGAACTTACTTTGATTTTTAAAAGCTGAAGAATCTTTATATTCATTTAATTCCATTGCCCACTGTTTAAATGATGTAGATTTAAGAGGTAAGTCAACATCAACATCATCTGAATGATCATATAAATAATTTAAATCATCTAAAATCACTCTCCATGAAACGGCATCAATTATTAAATGATGAGCAACTAAAAATACGTAGTCTTCGTCCCCCATTTCTATCAATCTTATCTTGAACAAAGTAGAACCATCGAATTGAAATGATTCTTGTGTCTTGTTAAAAAATTGGATCATTTCTTCTTTTTCCAACCGTATTGACTCAAAATCCAAGTCATGCTCATCATACTTAGAAACGAATAATCGGTCCTTATTAACAACTGCTCTTAGCATATCATGTTGTTCAATTATTTTAAGAAATGCATTTTTTACCTTTTGTTGGCTAATCTTTTTATTGCATTTTAATAGAATTGATTGATTATAATACTCGGGATTGTCATAATTAGAATTGAAAAAATCTGAAATTATAGGAGTTTCTTGTATCTCTCCATAAACCGGCAACTGATTATCATGCAATACTCTAGTTCTACAAACGTTTGATAGTTCTACAACAGTAGGATTTTGTACGACTTCCTTAGTTGTAACTTCAAGTCCGATATTTCTCATTTTAGAGACAAGCATCATATTCTTAATAGAATCTCCGCCAAACTCAAAAAAATCATCATGAATTCCCAAAGAATCATTTCCTAATAAGTCTCTAAAGATATTTAATATCTCTTTTTCTTTTTCAGTGCTAGCTTCATCTATTTCTCCAGTAGACTCAATTTTAATATCTGGTAACTGTGATTTATCTAATTTACCATTATTTGTAAGTGGAAACTCCGACAGTTCAATCCAATATTTAGGAATCATATAAGAGGGTAGTACCTCCCTTAACTCTCTACTCAAACTATGATTGTCATAATTAAAAATTGGCTTTTTGATAAAATATGCATATAGACTAGTTTCTCCAGTTCTATCTTTTTTGTCAATAACAATACAATCTTCAATAGAACGTTCGAATTTTCTTAAAATTTGTCCTTCAATTTCCTTCAATTCAATTCTAAATCCATGAATTTTAACCTGCTTATCGATACGCCCCATGTACTCAATAGTTCCATCTGGCAACAGTCTTGCCAAATCTCCTGAACGATATATTTTCCTCTGCAAGGTATCTGAGAAAACAAACTTTTCATGTGTTAAATTAGTATTATTTAAATAGCCTGAAGATAATCCTTTTCCATATACACAAATTTCACCTGGAACTCCGATACCGGATACTTCATCATCATTCATTAAATAGAGACCTGAAGTTGGAAGAGGACAACCTATATTACTTATCCCTTGTTCGATTTCTGATGATTCTATTTTCTTATAAGTAACATGAACAGTAGCCTCTGTTATCCCGTACATGTTAATTATATTTACATGACCATTATTTAAATAAAAATCTCTTAATTTCAGTGGCTCCAATGCCTCCCCACCAAAAATAAGATATCTCAAACTCAAAAGTTTCGTTTTTCCCAAAGCATACATCAAAGCATAGAATGAACTTGGAACTTGATTAAGCACAGTTACTTGATGCTTCTTAATTAATTCGATAATTAAGTAATTATCATGAATTTCATCTAAACTTGGAACAACCAACTTACCTCCATTTAAAATCGCTCCAAATATCTCCCAGACTGAAAAGTCAAAACCATAATAATGAAATAGCATCCAAACATCTCTATTTGAGAAGGAAAAACGATTATTATCGTGAAATAAAAGTCGTACTACATTAATATGAGATATTTTTACTCCTTTGGGCTTTCCTGTTGTTCCCGAAGTATATATCACATATAACTGATCTTCAGGAGAAATATTAATATCTAAGTTTGCACCACTTTCACCATCTAATGATAGTTTCCTTACATCGATAGCTGTATCCCCATTTAATTCCAGAACATTATCCGTCGAAAGTAATATAGCTTTGGTCCCACTATCAGTTAACATATAATTAATTCTTTCCTCTGGATAATTTGGATCTATAGGAATATATCGTGCACCGATTTTTATTACTGATAAAATGTTAATAATTAACTGGATATTTCTATCCGAAATTACGGCAACCGAATCTCCCTTCCCTATACCTTTTTTCAATAAAACCCTAGCGAGCTTATTAGATAACTCATTTAACTGACTATATGTGATTTTTTCGTTATTTTGAATAACTGCAATTCTATTTGAATTTTTTTCACAAACATTTTCAAATATAGTTTTTATATCGTTATTTTCAAAATTGACATTATCTAACTTATTAATCTCTTTATACAATGAGTCTTCCACTTCATCGGCCATTTTTAAAGAAGAAATTTTCTGAGTCGGATTTGCTAAACCATTAAATAGAATATTATTAACATGTCTGTTTATATTCTTTATTTCCTCCTCAGTAAAAACATCATCGAGATAATCAAAATCTATTTTAAAAGTACCATCTTCCCAACTATTCAAGCTAATCGTTAAGTTATTTGACTGATATTGACAATTTTGCCATGATATTTTGAACTCATCAGAAAATTCCTTCTTTGCCGTTTGGTAATTAATAATTACATCAAATAGATCTTCTCTAAAGCCATATTTTTCATTTAATTCTTGTTTGAGTGTTGTATAATTAAATTTACTATGTTTAAATATTCTCGATTTTCTTTTATCAACTTGTGAAATAAATTCAGTAAAATCGTTTTCCTTATTTATCGAAATACTTATTGGTACTGTATTTACAAACATACCCATAGTATTTTTTTGGTTTTTACCAAATCTACTATGTAATGTAGTACCAATATTCACTATATCTTCTCTATTCATTCTGGACATATAAATTGAAAAAGCAGACATATAAATAAATAGTTCAGATACGTTGTTTCTCTTTGCATACTCTTGTAACTGTTCAGAGTGCTTTTTACTTAAACTAAATGATTGCCTATGAACACGGTAACTGCTACTTTTTTTATTTGATAAGTACGAACTGGTCAACTTATTTTTAAATTCTGAAACCCAAAATTCTTTATCTCTATTAATTTTTTTCCCCAATTTATATTCATTTTCAGCATCTAATACTTTTTGGTATGATCCTCTTTCAATTGAAGGCAATAAATTTTTCTCATAATCTCTATAGGTAAAAATGAATTCATTCACTAATAAGCCTACAGAAAAAGCATCAGAAATTATATGGTGAACTTTAAAAAAGATACCAAATCCATAATCTTTAATAATAATTCCATAAAAGTCGATTAAATAATCTAAATCTATTTGCTGAAACCTAGCATTATGCTTCCAATCGTCAAACTCTTCAAATGATTGAAATTCTTTAATTTTGTATGTATATAGTGCCGTATCACTCAGCTCTTGGAAAATCTCAACATCTTTTTTTACCAATTTTAATTTAAATATATCATTATTATGGATAATTGTTTCTAACGTTTTACTAAAATACTTGCTATCTACTTCACCTTTAAAAATAGCATCTACTCCAATTGAATAATCGCCCTCAACTATTTGAGAAAATGTTCCAATTTGATTTTGTGATAATGTTAATGTTTCTTTCATTTTATTTCTCCTAATTTTTTGTTTTATATAATGCCCAGAATTCACCTTTATTTTCAATTAACTCGTTAAAGTTTCCCGACTCTATAAGAACTCCATTTTTCATTACTAGTATGCTGTCATATTTTTGCAAAACTTCCTTATTTAACCTATGTGAAGTAATAATCTGCGTAATGCCTTCCATTTCAGACAATACTTCTTCTATCTGTTTTGTAGTTCTATTATCTAATGAAGCTGTAGCCTCATCAAATATGATGATAGGAGTTCTTTGTAATAAACATCTTCCAATAGCAATCCTCTGCCTCTCACCACCGGATAAATTCCTACCATTCTCTCCGCAATTATATTCTAAACCTTTCTCACGAATCAGTTTCCCCAATTGAGACTGCTCTATAACTCTGTTCAAGAACCTGTTTTCAAAAACAGAAAACATTGTTAAATTATTAAGTATCGTATCATCAAAAATAAATACCTCTTGTTGAACTACAGATACATTTTTATATATAGCATCTTCCTCAATATTTTTTATATCAACATTACCTATTTTTATTTGTCCAGTATAATCTGTCCAAAATTTCTGTAATAAACTTAATAAAGTACTCTTACCACTACCACTCTGACCCACTATTATGTATTTCTTGCCATTCTCAAATTTGAATGATATGTTTTTTAAAGCATAATTATTTGAATCACTATACTTAAAGGATACATTATCAAATACTATGTCTTCACTAAACTTAATGTCATTATCGATAAGATTATTTTTTCTAGAGGTGTTTATCAATTCGCTAACATTTTTTAATATGTTAAATACTGACTGAAATTTCATAAAACATTGAGGCAAATCTTGTATTGGAACAACAACAAAGTTTAATAGTTGTATATATGCAACAATAGTCCCAAATGATATTACACCCCTCATTGCTTGGTTTGCACCTATGTAAAACAATACAAATACCATTATATTAGTGCTTGCCATAGCAAAATTTTTAGAAAGATGTAATATTCTCTCTCTTTTAAAATTTAACTCTTCTAATTCATAAACCTTTTTCTTACAAATCTCTTCAATTCTGTTTTCAGTTCTAAATAGTTTTATTGTATGAAAACCTCCAATTACATCATTAAATAATTGTGAGACGGTATTTTTTTGATTTGTCACTTGATTATCTATTTTAGGCAGTATTTGTTGGAAAATTCCACCCATAAATGATGTTAAAATTGAGGTAATTAGGATTCCTAAAAATAAATAAACATCAAAATAAAGCATAATTGATAGCGATAACAATAATGTACAAATATTTTGAAATAATACAACGATATTATCAACAAAATCCAGCTTCACTTTTTCGAGATCACTTGTGAGAAAAGCCGAGTATTTAGAAGAATTCGAACCGTTTAAAAAACTAATTCTTTTAGAAAGTAATAACGATGTAAAATAAACACTTAAATTCTTGTATGCTTTTGAAACATACTTACTTCTCAAGACGGAAGTGATATAAGAAATTATTAAAAATCCAACGATATAAAAAGCAGATTTTAATAGTATAGAGTTCAATCCAGATTTATCTGTTTCTATAGCAACATCGATAAAATTTTTAAGAATTAATGCTGAGATTATATTAAACAAAGAAATAATAAAACTAAATATGATCGTCAATAAAAATAATAGTTTGTTTTTAAAAAATACTATCTTTAAAATTTGTTTCATCTGTACCTCCAAGTGTGAATATTCTATCTATTGTATCTATCTACAATAGAACAAGGAATAAAAAGATTTTAGATTTCCTCTTGTATATATTGCTGCAGTCTTTAAAAAAAATAGTATCAATAAAAATTTCAATTTTCATAACTGATAAAATTGAAACCACCAATAGAAAAAGCGAACAAAACGAGATTTCCGAAGAACAGAAATCCATTATTGTTCGCTTTCTACTATTTGCTGTTATTATTTTATCCTAAACTTTTATTTTTCCTATAGTTTGGATATACTTTTTCCTATTAAACCCCAAATATCCAAAAACAAACCCCAAGATTATTATAGCACAGATTACACATCTTATACATACAAATATTGTTGGGACGTAAAGGAAAGAAATGGCAGAACTCAATTGACTTCAAAAGGAGAGTGAATGCTTACCTTTCGAGTTGGCCTATCTAAAAAAGATAAAAGAGCTAGAAGACAGGAACGAAGCCTTACAGCAAGAAAGGCAGAGACAATTAGAGAAATGGCTTCAGGAGGATTTCGACTAGATTTACTTCTTGGAACAGCTAGTTTACCCCTCTCAACTTACTACTATCAGGTGAAAAAACTGGTTGGACTCGACAATGATAAAGAGATTAAAGGCAAAATTCAGGAAATTTATTATGAGCAAAAAGGAAATTATGGGTATCGCCGAAAGACTCTTAAATTGAGAAATCGTGATTTCGTTGTGAATCATAAGGAGGTCTAACGTCTGATGAAAGTTCTTGTTTTAACGGCCAGAACCCGTCGGAATCGGAAGGATTCCTCATACCAAGGAGAAGTTGACAAGAAAGCAGAGAATCTCATTCAACGCCCATTTGAAGCAACCAAAAACTCTATTTGTCGCCAGTTTTAGATGGCTTTAATAATGAAATTATCGCCTACAATCTTTCTACGTCACCGAATTTGAAACTAGTAAAGACGATGCTAGAACAAGCCATTGTAGACTATATTGAGTATTACAACAACAAAACCATTAAGGTAAAACTAAAACCAAGCTATGTCCAAGAAGCACTTTATCAAGAATTACGCGACCTCAGCCGTTTCTACCAGAATCTTACTGAAGATATTGTCTGTGCTAAAAACCGTCTGCACAAGGTTTTACAGGTCACTTTTCCTGAATTGGAAAACA
>ERZ773050.167-NODE-167-length-41249-cov-13.705297_pt1 | contig 41249 bp, 29 predicted proteins | sample MGYA00580632_ERZ773050 | MGnify/ENA primary metagenome ERZ773050 (study PRJEB29015, sample SAMEA2738123) | human oral metagenome | biome: human oral; feature: human-associated habitat; material: saliva | place: China | collected 2166 ... | reverse complement strand
TTGATGATTGGTACCAGATGAATATCCTAAAAGCTCAGTGCCATAAAGCAAAGGCTTTTGCTCAAGTTTTGAGTCAAATGAATAAAGGGGATTTACTATTGATTCAATTCCCCATGTTACATCATAGTTTTTTTACCACAGGACTTGTAAAAAAAGCGCAAAAAAGAGGGATAAAAGTCTATCTGTTAATCCATGACCTAGAAGTGCTCCGCCATGCCAATATGACTTCACTGCCTTTAAAACACAGAATTCGGATGTACCTTCAAGAAGCAAGTTTTCTCAAAGCAGCTGATGGGCTCATCGCCCACAACCCGGTTATGAAATCTGTTTTAGTGGATAAGGGAATTAAGGAAGATAAGATTGTCAGCCTTGGCATTTTTGACTATTTAATTCCAGATTTTCAAGAAAAGACAACTCAAACAAAAGACCAACCAATTATTGTAGCAGGTAATTTGGCACAAGAGAAAGCTGGGTATCTTTATGCTCTTCCGGAAACCCCAAGCTATAACCTTTATGGTGTCGGTTTTGATGAGAGTAGAGCTTTAGAGAATGAGACTTACTTTGGTTCTTTCTTGCCAGACGAACTTCCTGCGGCCCTTGAGGGTGGTTTTGGGCTTGTATGGGATGGTGATAGTGCTGAAACATGTAGTGGTGTTTTCGGCGAGTACCTTCGCTATAACAACTCTCACAAGGCGTCACTTTACTTGGCCTCAGGATTCCCGCTTGTTGTTTGGAAACAGTCAGCCTTATCTCATTTTGTGCTTGAGAACGGCTGTGGAATTGCAGTAGATTCTCTTCATGAATTGAAGGCGACAATTGACAATCTTTCAGATACTGATTACCAAGATTTGGTTGAAAGTACCAAGCGTATCGGTAAAGGTATTCGTGATGGTCACTACCTACTTACTGCATTGAACAATTTAAAATAAGAAAATCCTCATGCTTGTGAGGATTTTTTGCATTATTTGGAGACTTCAAACTGGTATTGGGTTCCTGGAACTTTTCCATTTGAATAGATTGCTTCAATATAGTCGTCATAAGTGATTGACTTGGATTTACCTGCTTTTACGAGCTCTGGATCACGCCATATATTTGGATCAGCAGCATTAGTATCACGCTTGGTGAGGTAGAGGTACTCAATATAGGTTCTATTGTCGACAAAGGCACCAGCAACCTTTTCCTTACCATTATCAGATCGCGTGTACATACGAGTCGTTCCACCACCATCTAGTAGGAAGGCAAGACGAATATTCGAGTAGCCTATATTTTTTAAAAGATTATAGACGTCTTCGTGATTCAAGCCCTTATTGAGGGAGTTGTGGCCATAGGTTTGGATAATACGGATAATACCATCATAGGTCTCTACGTAAATGGAACGAGCATTTGGTTGGTCAGGATCACCTTTTTCCCAGGTTTTATCTACTTTTTTATCTTTAATGAGAATACCAAAGGCACCTGTATCCCAACCGTTGCTTCCCATGTGGGTAAACATTTTAGCTGTGTCGATATTTGGATAGGTTCCGGCAGTGATATTATTATGATCATCTCCATATAGAAGGCCTGTTTTTCCCAATTCGATTTCCTTTTGAGCGAAAGGACGATCTAGCCCTTCGTAAGACCAAAAACCAGAGTTAATAAGAGCAAGAGCTTCTCGTCGCTTAGCTTCGTACTTAATACTTTGCTCTGTGAGTTCAGGATTATTATCTTCGGTTCTTCCTTTTTGTAGGACATATTTTCCGTCCTTCTTGAAGGAGAGAATCTGCATGTCTACATTTTTAATATTGCCTTTTTCAAGTAAGACAGACTGATCTAAGAGCTCTTTATTCTTTATGGTAAAGTTCAATCCATCCTTATTTGATGGGATGGAAAGTTTCTTAATATCTCGATTGTTGAAATAGATGGTGAGGTAGAGCAGGCCACCAACTATGGCACCTATCATTAGGAGAGAAAATAGTATTCTTAAAATATTCTTCAATTTCATACTATCATTATAAACAATCTGGGTTTACAAAACAATCCTAAAACCATTAAATATCCAAGAATAGTATCAGTTTTTCCTAGTATGGTACTGGTAAGCGTTTTCTAAAAGGGTTATAATAAGAGTAAGTTAGTCAAGGAGGTTCTTTATGACCATTAAGGTGATTGCAACAGATATGGATGGAACATTTTTAGACGATAAAGGGAGCTATGACAAGGAGCGTTTTAGTCAGATTTTAGATGCTATGGCTGCGCGTGATATGCACTTTGTCGTTGCATCAGGTAATAGTATGAGTCGCCTTAAACCCATGTTTGCGGAGACTTTTGACCGACTGCATTTTGTTGCTGAAAATGGTGGTCAGGTGGTTAGCTATGGCAAACTTCTGTGTCAGGAGTTCATGGCATCAAATGATGTTGAAAACTTGCTAGGCTATTTTAATTATGATTTGTTGGATAGGTCAACTATATTTAATGGTGCTCAAGGCTCCTATATGTTAAAAGGGTCTAGGGTCAATTTTGCTGAGATGATAACAGAAGAAGAGCAAGCCGCCATGGAAGCATCCATTCAACGTTTGAATGGGCTGGAGGATTTAGATGATGATTTCATCAAGATTACCATGTTGCTCAGTCCTGAAGAGGCTGATCGTGTGTCACAGGCTTTTAATCGTGATTTTGATGGCAATCTAGTTGCTGTTCCCAGTGGTTTTGGTGCTATTGACTTCATTCAAAAAGGCATGCACAAGGCTTGGGGACTCAAGCAGCTTCTTAACCACTGGGACTTGTCTGAGTCCAATGTCATGGCCTTCGGTGATGGAGACAATGATCTTGAGCTCTTGCAAATGGCTGGCCGCTCTTATGCTATGGAAAATGCCAGTCCAACTATTTTACAAGTGGCTGATCAGATTGCTCCCCACCACAAAGATCAAGGAGTATTGACTGTCTTAGAAGATTATTTAGGATTGGTTTAAAGATAGGGTGGTAGAGTAATGAAGTTATATTTAATGAGACATGGTGAGACATTATTTAATACACAAAAGCGTGTTCAGGGCTGGTGTGACTCACCCTTGACTGAAAATGGCATTTGGCAGGCAGAACAAGCCAAGCAGTACTTTGCAAAGAAAGGTATTTCTTTTGATGCTGTCTACTCCTCTACGCAAGAGAGAGCTACTGATACGGCAAAGATTGTGGCGACTGACTATTCGGTAACTCAGCTAAAGGGAATTAAAGAAATGAACTTTGGATCTTTTGAAGCTCAACCAGAGCACCTCCTCCCCAAACATCGACCAGGTTCACGATCCTTTGAAGATCTCTTGGTCCCATACGGTGGTGAAGATATTCGCGAGGTCGGTCAGAGGGTCTTGAAGACTGTGTTAGAGAAAGCAGAAGCACACACTAAAGATGGCGCTGAGAATCTCCTATTTGTCAGTCATGGGGCGGCTCTATGGGGATTAATCATTTTCATGGACTTGGCCTTTCCTGAAGGAGTGGGCTTTGGAAATTGTAATGTTTGTGTTTATGATTATAACAAAGGTCAATTAAAGCTTCTTCAGGTGATTGATCCGATTTCTGGTTTAGAGGTAACATTATGAAAGAATTTTATTTAATGAGGCATGGACAAACACGATTTAATGTTCAGCATAGACTTCAGGGGGTCTGCGATGCCCCTTTGACGGAAGTCGGGATTGAACAGGCTAAAAAGGCTGGTCAGTATCTAGCCAAGCAGGAGCCGATTTTTGATCATGTCTTTACGTCAACCTCTGAGAGAGCCAGTGATACTCTAGAAATTGTGACTGGACGAACAGACTATGAAAGACTTAAAGGTCTTAAGGGACAGGATTTTGGAGCTTTTGAGGGCCAGCCAGAGTATCTTACTCCTAAAACCTTACCTGATGGACAAGGCTTTGGTGATTATTTTGTTCAATTTGGTGGCGAGAGTACGACCCAGGTCCGAGATCGTATGGAGTTGACGATTAGGGCCATCATGGAGAGTGTGGCCGATGGTTCTAAGTCTTTGCTTGTTAGTCATGGACCATCTATTTTGCAGTTCTGTAGACGTGTTTTAAATCCCGACCCAGATATTCGTGGTCTTAAAAATTGTTGCATCTTACATTTTACTTATGATCAAGGGCAATTTAAACTGGTTTCAGTATATAATCCTGTAGAAGAAGAGTATATCTATGGAGGCGAAGAATGACACGACTCTATTTAATGAGACATGGACAGACACTTTTTAACACACTCAATCGGATTCAAGGTTGGTGTGATTCTCCATTGACCGAAAAAGGTCGGGACCAAGCTCGTCAGGTCCGTGCTTATTTTGAAAAACATGGTATGACATTTGACCAGTATTATTGTACGACAACCGAAAGAGCTTCTGATACCATTGAATTGGCGACTGGGCGTACTGATTATAAACGTGTTAAGGGGCTTAAAGAAATGCATTTTGGTATCTTTGAGGGACAGCCAGAGTATCTTCATCCCAAGACATCTGTTGTGGGGCATTTTGGTGACCACTATGCCCAGTTTGGTGGAGAAAGTCAAGATCAGTTCGTTGCGCGTGTGGTTGCGAGTGCTAAGGAGATAGTAGATAAGCATCCTGACCAATCTATTTTAGCTGTTAGTCACGCTGGAGCCTTGATGACTTTTCTTCATGCCGTGGAGCCAGAGCGGGCCTTTGAGTCGTGTCCAGGCAATTGTGCCATCTTAGTTTTTGATTACGATGGATCGAGCTTTCACTTTGTCAAGCTGATTGATCCAATAGCTGATCAAGAGATGGTGGAATTTTAGCGGCTTTCTATAATCAAAGATAGTAAGAAACCCTTTCTTAGTGTATAATGGAAGGGTATTTTAAATTTTGGAGTGCCTATGAAATTTACAAAAAATCAGTTCATTTGGTTGGCTGTCCTCTTTTTCAGCTGTTTCTTGATTTATACTTACTGGGAAACCGTTGTTTCAATTTGTAACACTATTTACATTGCCAGTCAGCCCTTCTTGGTTGGAGCAGGGATTGCCTTTGTGGTCAATATCTTGATGTCTTTTTATGAGAAGCTACTGGTCAAGTTTATTCCATTTGGTTTTATCGCTAAGATCAAGCGTCCCGTTGCTCTACTCTCCGCATTGGCAACCATTGGTCTGGTCTTTACTTGGGTCGTCTTCACTGTTCTTCCCGATTTGATTGACAGTATCAATACCTTGATTAGTCAAGACCGTTCAGCTATTAATAACTTGATTAATTGGTTGCTTAAAAACAAGTCCTTGCAAAAAATTATTCAAGATCTTGGTGGTGTGACACAGGTTAGAGAGCTAATCAATAGCTACAGTGCTCAGTTGCTTCAACAAATCATGAATGGTTTGACAAGCTTCTTGACTTCGTTAACAAGTCTACCATCAACCTTGATTAATCTCTTTATCAGTATCGTCTTTTCTTGCTATGTTTTGGCTGGGAAAGAAAAACTTGGAAATCAGGTCAATCGTTTAGTAGACGTCTATTTAGGACATTATGGTAAGACTTTCCACTATGTGGTCGCTATTCTCAATAATCGCTTCCGCAATTTCTTCGTTTATCAGTCGATTGAGGCTTGTATCTTGGGAACCTTGTGTTATATTGGGATGCGTATCTTTGATTTTCCATACGCTGCGACTATCTCTATCCTGATTGGTTTTTCAGCTATGATTCCAGTTGTAGGGGCCTATATCGGTGTGACGATTGGTACCATCTTGATTATGACGCACTCTGTGACCTTGGCACTTTTGTTTATTGCCTACGTGGTTATTTTGCAGCAGTTTGAAGGAAATCTCATCTATCCTTATGTGGTTGGTGGCTCTACCGGACTTCCTGGTATTTGGGTTATCTTCGCTATCACCATAGGTTCTGCTTTGGGTGGTATCTTGGGCATGTTGGTTTCTGTGCCAGTAGCCGCGACCCTTTATCAGATTGTTAAAGATAATGTTGTTAGGCGAGAAGAGGCCAAAGCAGCAAATGCTATTGAAAATAATGATTAATTAAAACAGACTTGGGTCTGTTTTTTTCGTACTATAGTATCAGATGTCAATAAGATAGTATAAGTGTAATCGTTTTCTAAGTGTTATACTATTAGTATATTAAACAAGACGAGGAGATAAAAGATGACTTACACATTTCCAAAAGAATTTCTCTGGGGTGGTGCAACAGCTGCCAACCAATTTGAAGGTGCTTATAACTTAGATGGCAAAGGTTTGTCTGTACAGGATGTGACGCCAAAGGGCGGTGTTCCACTTGAACCTGGGGCTTTGAATCCTTTGATTACAGACCAACCAACACCAGATAATCTAAAGCTAGAAGGTATAGATTTCTATCACCGTTATAAAGAGGACATAGCGCTTTTTGCAGAGATGGGCTTCAAGGTCTTTCGTATGTCAATTGCATGGTCTCGTATTTTCCCAAATGGTGATGATGCTGAGCCAAATGAAGCTGGGCTTGCTTTCTACGATAAAGTCTTTGATGAATTGGCTAAGTATGGCATCGAACCGCTTGTAACCTTGTCTCACTATGAAACACCTCTAAACTTAGCACGTGAATACAATGGATGGACAAATCGTAAATTGATTGGTTTTTATGAAAACTATGTCCGTACAGTCTTCACACGCTATAAAGATAAGGTCAAATATTGGTTGACCTTTAATGAAGTGAACTCTGTTTTACACGCACCATTCATGTCAGGTGGCATTGCGACACCTATGGAAGAACTCTCTAAACAGGATCTTTACCAAGCAGTCCACCATGAATTAGTCGCATCAGCTTCAGCAACCAAGATCGGACATGACATCAACCCTGATTTTAAGATTGGTTGTATGGTTCTTGCCATGCCTGCCTATGGGATGACAGCTAATCCTTTGGATCAGTTGGCTGTTCACGAGTTTGAAAATCAAAACTATCTCTTCTCAGATATCCATGTGCGTGGGAAATATCCAAACTACATTAAACGCTATTTTAAATATAATGGTATTGAAATACAATTCTCTCCTGAAGATGAAGAAATCTTGAAAAATACCGTTGATTTCATTTCATTCTCTTATTATATGTCTGTGGCAACCGCACATAATCCAGAAGACTATACGATTGGTAAAGGAAATATTATGGGTGGTGTTGAAAATCCCTACCTTGAGAAATCTGAGTGGGGTTGGGCTATTGATCCAATCGGTCTTCGTTTAGTTTTGAATGACTTCTATGATCGTTATCAATTGCCATTGTTTATCGTCGAAAATGGTTTGGGTGCTAAGGATGTCCTTGTTGATGGTCCTGATGGTCCAACAGTGGAAGATGATTATCGTATTGATTACCTTCAAAAACACTTGATTCAAGTCGGTGAAGCTCTTCAAGATGGTGTGGAGCTTTGGGGCTATACGACTTGGGGACCAATTGACTTGGTATCAGCTTCGACGGCTGAACTCAGTAAACGCTATGGCTTCATCTATGTTGATCGCAATGATGATGGTAGTGGTAGCTTGGCTCGCTATAAGAAAAAATCATTTGCTTGGTATAAGTCTGTTATCGAAAGTAATGGTGCAGCTCTTTACAAATAGAAAGTTGTTAAGAATCTCAGCAAAAGCTTGAGATTCTTGTTTAGTATTTGGGTACAACGTTGATAAATAAGTATTTCGGCGAATATATTTGTATATCGAGTATTAAACTACTACAGAATGCAATTAATGTTATTTAACACATTTTCTGAAAAAGTGGTAGAATAAAAGTGTGAAAACGTTCTTATATTTTCTGAAGAAGTAGCTAGTCTATTTCTTTGCTTTTCCTACTTAGATGGAGGTAACGATAATGAATGATTTGAAAAAAGTTCTCTTAGCTGGAATCGGATTGACTGCTATGACAGTAGATAAGGCTGATAGTTTTGTCAAAGAGTTGGTTGAAAAGGGGCGCTTGACTGTTGAAGAAGGTAAGGAACTGGAACAAGAGCTCAAACGTCAAAGCAAGGAAGAAGCTCAAGAATTTTTGAATAAACTTGATGCTAAGAAATCTTCAGTTGAGTATGCGACTAAGGATGATGTGAAACGTCTTGAAGAAAAACTTGACGCTTTGCTCAGTCAAAATAAATAAAATGTAAGGAGACTAAAATGGCAAGTAAACGATTGAGACATGTGTTGAAGGTTTTCTCGTCAGTTGGTCTCCTTTCTTATCGTGAAAAACACCTTCCTCAAGACCAACAGACAACACCTGTCAAGCTACGCCAAGCCTTTGAGCAACTGGGACCTAGTTTTGTTAAAATTGGTCAAATCCTATCCACGCGCTCTGACCTCTTGCCAGAGGCCTATATCAGAGAATTATCAAAACTCCAAAGTTCAGTTCCTCCCTTGAATAAAGAGGAAGTCATGACGGCCATTAGGAGAGAATTACCCAGTGGGCTTTCTGACAGTTTCCTTGATTTCTCGGAAGAGCCCTTGGCTTCTGGTTCTGTAGCTCAGACCCATAGGGCCAGATTGTTGTCTGGTCAGGAAGTGATTGTAAAAATTCAGCGACCTGGTATTGATGAGGTCGTTAAGGAAGATATTCAGCTTCTCATTAAGCTTGCACGCCATATTCCAAAACATTTTATACCTATGGTTGATGTCCAGGAGGTTTTGGAAAATCTGCGAGAAACCTTAATAAAGGAACTTGATTTCAGAAATGAAGCAGAGGCCATGAAGCGTTTTAAGGCAAATAATAGGGCTGTTGCTTGTTTAGGTGTCCCAAAGGTTTATGATTCCTTTACGACGCCACACCTCATAGTCGAAGAGTACATCGATGGGATTCCACTTAATGACTACAGCCAACTGATTGAGGCTGGTTATGATCTGGAAGATGTGGGCAAGAAACTAATGCTGTCATTTATCAAGCAGGTTTTCAAAGACGGCTATTTTCATGGTGATCCTCATCCTGGAAATCTCTTGGTACGTGATGGCAAGATTTGTTTCATTGACTTTGGGATTATGGGTGAGTTGGAAGTGGGGATGCGTGCGTCCTTAAATGACATCCTATATAGTTTTACTGCTCAGGATGTTGACGGCATGACTAAGGCTATCTTGTCAGTTACACAGTTTGATAATGGTCTAAACCGTGCGGTTCTAAGTCAGGATGTCGAGCAGATGCTGGGTCGTTATTCTGGTGTTGACTTGGGAAGTCTGTCCATGACAGATTTGCTAGAGGATTTACTGGCTATTTTCCAGAAGAACCATCTTAAAGCCTCGTCTCAAATTACCATTTTGGAGAAGGCTTCGCTTCAAATCGAAGGTATTTTCCGAGAGTTGGCCCCAAATATGGATTTGATGACTTTGGCCAAGGATTATTTCCTAGAAAATATGGGCCCTGACATGCTTAAGCAGGCCCTGAATAAAGAGAGTATCTTGATTGAGCTCTTTTATCTGATTCGCAATGGGAAAAATATCCCACGTCGCCTGCATCAGCTCTTGGAGCAGATTTTAAACGGACGAATTGTGGTAAACCATGATTTTATTAACTTTTCAGGTCGAATTAAAGTCTTTGAGAAAGTTTTAAATAATCTGGTTTTAGCCTTGTTGACATTGGGATTTCTACTTTCCGGTGCCCTTTTGGCCAATAAATCAGGTTTTGAAAATCTTGCCTGGCTATTTCTTGGACTTGGAACTTTTCTAGCTTTAATCACGGTAGTGCGTATAATATTTAAGAAAAAAGGATAAAGTATGATTGAAACAACTAGGCCCGAGCTTGTGGCCTATCAAGAAGAGCGTTTAGCCAAATTTGTGAATGAAAATCAAAAGTTAGAGAAAGGCCAAATTGTTTTTGCAGGGGACTCCATCACGGAGTTTTTTGCATTGAAAAAATACTTGGGTCGAGATTTTCCCTTGGTAAACCGTGGGATTGCAGGAACAGACTCAGTTTGGCTTTTAGAACACCTTAAAGAGCAAGTTTTAGATTTGGAACCTAGTAAACTGGTACTCTTGATTGGTATTAACGATATCGGAAGGGGTTATCCCATTCGAGATATTGTCAATCGTATTTCCGATATTATCATGACAGTTCGTCAGGAATCCCTCTTTACTGAGGTCTATTTGCTGAGTGTTTTTCCGGTTAGTGAAAAATCACAATATGCTTCTAAGGTTAAGATTCGAAATAATACAACTGTCCGTAAACTGAATCAACAATTGGCTGTTCTCCCTGGTTTGACCTATGTTGATCTTTATGATTACCTGACAGATGCTCAGGGACAGTTAAATGACACTTACACAACGGATGGTTTACACTTGAGTCCACAAGGTTATCAAGTCCTAGCAGAACCAATCAAGAAGGAGATTTTAGAATGAAGGTAGGCTTAGTCCTTGAAGGCGGAGGAATGCGTGGCTTATACACTGCTGGTGTTTTAGATGCTTTTTTAGAAGCTGGAATCAAAGTAGACGGCGTTGTATCAGTATCAGCTGGAGCACTTTTTGGTGTTAATTACCTTTCTAACCAGCCCAAAAGAGCCCTTCGCTACAACAAACGATTCATGGGAGACCGTCGCTACATGAGTTTCTGGTCATGGCTGACAACAGGTAACTTCGTTAATAAGGAGTTCTCCTATTATAAGGTTCCTATGGAGTTAGACGTTTTTGATCAGGAGGCCTTTGCGGAGTCGGGTGTTCCCTTCTATGTGGTTACTACAGATATCGAGACCGGAAAACCAGACTATATCAAGATTAATCATGTCTTTGAGCAGATGGAAGCTCTTCGTGCAAGTTCCGCCCTACCTTTGGTTTCTGAAATTGTCGAGTACAAGGGCAAACGCTATATGGATGGCGGTCTTTCTGATAGTCTCCCCATTGATTTTATGGAGAATTTGGGCTTTGACAAACTTATTGTGGTTCTGACGCGTCCTAAGGGCTACCGTAAAGAGCCATCTAAAACGAGTAAGAGAATCTACAAGCTCTTTTACCGCAAGTATCCTAAATTTGTTGATGTGGCATCAAATCGCCATATCCACTACAATAAGAGTCTTGAAAAGATTGAGGCTTTGGAAAAAACTGGCAATCTTTATGCCATTCGTCCAGAGCATGCGCTTGAAGTTGGTCGATTGGAGAAGGATCCTGAAAAGTTTGAGGCCATCTATCAAGAGGGATTGGAACAAATGCGAAATGAGATGTCTCATCTCAAAACATTTCTTGGAGACAACTAAAAACGTGCTCGGTTGAGCACGTTCTTTTAGTTATTCATTTGTCGAGCATGTCGGTGTTTTTTGACTTTTTGACGACGCTTTTTCTCATTGATAAAAATCAAGTAGAGCACGTAAAGTGGTAATAAAAGGAAGCAGAACAAGGCAAAATGTTTGATAAAGTTTTGCTTATTGCTTGTTTGTTTCTCTTTTTGACCTCCTGAAAAGAGGAAGAAGCCAGTTTTAGTCGCTTTGACAGTACTTGCTTTAATCTTAGGTGACACTGTTTTCAAACCATTATCGACAAGGACATAATCATCTTTAACACTAATCTTAGGCTCTTGTCCTTTTTTGACTGTGGCATAGACATCTTTTTGGATATCGTAGTTTTTACCATCAATCTTTTGTTTGCCCTTGCTTAGGACTTTCTTGTAGGAATAGTCTTTAAACATTTTCTCAATAAGGGAGTTACCGAAGGCATGACGGATTTTTTCACTACTTTCATCTTCCCAGTTTCCAACGCCCAGGATAACTGAAATGACACGTTGATTTCCTCGTTTGCATGTGGAGATGTAGTTGTAGTCTCCACGAGGACTTGATCCTGTTTTTAAGCCATCAACACCTTTGAGGCCATAATCAGCACCAGGCAAGGAGTAGTTGTAATTTTCAAAGGTTTCCTCGTATGGTGTTCCTTTTTTGACAGTTACTGTCTGTTGGCTAGTGTATTTAAGGATTTCAGGGTGATGTTTGATAAGGTTATAAGCCATGATAGACAAATCACGAGCTGTCGTCTGGTTAGAGTGGTTATTGTCATAACGTTTAGGCGTGTAGTAGCCTTTGTAAGATGCCGCCCCAGCTCCAGAGGCATTATACCATTTAGTGTTTGTCATGCCGAGCTCTTTAGACTTTTCGTTCATGCGATCAATCCACTTGTCAGGATCATTATCACTGAGATAGTTGGCAAGCATGACTGTCGCCGCATTAGAAGAGGGAACAGCTGTCATAGTGATAAGTTCCGAAACCGTGTATTTAACTCCAGAAACAATCTTATTGTTTGAGATTTCGTAGATATTAGCAATAGCTTCATCGGTTGGTTTGGCTGTAATCACGGTGTCTTCTTTGATTTCTCCCTTTGACAAAGCATCAAAAACCAGGTAGAGAGACATGGCCTTACTCATGGAAGCGGGATCACGAACTTCATCAATGTTATCTTGCCAAAGGATATCACCAGTATTGGCATCAATCAAAAGTGACGATTTAGGTCTATAGGTCTCGGTGGCTTCTTTGTAGCCCGCTTTTTGTGCAATATCTACCAGTTGGTCAGCGGACGACAGACTGGGAGCTGAAGCCAGACTAGCTGCCAGGAAGAGTCCTAACAATTTCTTTTTCAAAATAATCTCCTTAGTAACAACGTTTAGACACTCTTTTAAAAGCATCCTTTAATCTATTTTTGTTATATGTTTGTAAAAAAAGTCATACTCGTCCATTATAGCATAGTTTTGGGTGGTTTTATCAGTATTCTTGGGGGACTTCCTTGAATAGAGTATAAAAAAAACGTGTCATGGACACGCTTTCTTTTATTTATTGATTTGTCTTGCTTGACGACGTTCTTTGACTCTTTGACGACGTCCTTTTTCATTAAGGTAAATCAAGTAGAGGAGACCAACTGGGATAAGGCATAGCAACCAGAAATAAACTGGGAGTTGGCCATCATTTGTTGCTTTAGTAGCCTTTTTATCTTTTTGGTTACTTCCAAAATCGAACCACCCCTTAACTTTTGTAGCCTTAACAGAAGTAGCCTTGATATTAGGTGATACTGTCTTCAGACCATTATCAATGACAATGTGATCATCTTTAACAGAGATTTTAGGGTCTTTGCCTTTTTTGACTGTGGCGTAGACATCTTTTTGGACATCGTATTTTTTACCGTCGATTTCTTGTTCACCCTTGCTAAGAACTTTCTTGTAAGAGAAGTCTTTATACATTTTCTCAACGAGAGCATTACCAAAGGTATGGCGAATTTCTTCACCTGTTTGGTCAGACCAATCACCAGAACCCATGATGACAGCAATCATACGTTGATCACCACGCTTGATGGTATCAATATAGTTGAAGGCACCTTCTGGGCTTGATCCTGTCTTCAACCCATCAACCCCATCAATTCCGTATTTAGCTCCTGGAATAGAGTAGTTATAAGTTTCGAAGGTTTCCTCGTAAGGTGTTCCCTTTTTAACTGTGACAACAGGTTTGCTAGTGTACTTGAGAATTTCTGGGTATTTCTTGATGAAGTTATAGGTCATGATAGCCAAATCACGCGCAGTTGTTTGGTTGGTTTGGTTGTTATCATAACGTTGAGGACTGTAGTAACCTTTGAATGCTACAGCAACGGCACCAGAAGCGTTGAACCATTTGGTATTGGTCATCCCTAGCTCTTTAGATTTTTCATTCATCATGTCAAGCCATTTATCAGGATCATTATTGGTCAAGTAGTTGGCTAACATCACGGTTGTAACGTTAGAGGAAGGCACCGCTGTCATAGTGATGAGTTCTGAAACGGTATAATCAACACCGGCAACAATCTTGTTGTTTGAAATTTCGTAAATATCGGCAATAGCTTGGTCGGTTGGAGTAGCTGTGATAACAGTATCTTCAGAAATCTCTCCTTTAGACATAGCTTCAAAGACCAAATAAAGTGTCATGGCCTTAGACATAGAAGCAGGGTCACGCACCTCATCAGCATTTTCTTCCCAGAGTACATCTCCGGTATTGCCATCAATTAAGAGGGTTGATTTGGGACGATAGGCCTCAGTGGCTTCAGTATAACCAGCAGCGCGTGTGATATCCATCAATTCATCTGCACTAGACAAACTCGGTGCTAGGGCTAGACAAGCTGCTAAAAGGACGGCAACAATTTTCTTTTTCACAATGTGTCTCCTTTAATATCTATGGGGTTCTGTAGCTGTCAGAACCTATTTCTATCTATTAATAACATTTGCCTGTCAAAACCCTAAATTCAGTAGTGACAAACACCTTCATTATAACATATAAAAGTTAGAGTTTTCCTAACATTCGGCATTTTAATGTAATTTTTAGAATCTATTGAATGTTACCCAAATATAGTTGGAAACAGAAAAAAACGAGCTTACTTGCTCGTTAGTTTTCATCTTTTATCGTTGTCACTTGGTGGTAAATCATGAACCAGGTTTCATTTCGACGCCAGATACTAGTGTGGAAATTTCCTCCCAACTCATAACTAATTAGTTTCGTTTTTTGACTAACAGATGTCATCTTGAAGCTGTCAAAGTTATTGAGAAGTGGTTGTTGATTAGCAATGACTTCTTCACGAGTGTGATGATGACCATTTTCATCGATTAAGTAGAAGTCAGGTGCCAAGAGATTTTCATAGTCAGGAATTTTTGACAGAATAATCTTCTCATTGCGAGAGAGTTTGTGAAGGACATTGCCATAAATTTCATCTTCGGGAATGGCAGCGGGCTCTACGTGGACATCAGTGTCATAGACAGAGAAACGCTTGCTGAGGACCTCTTCAATTTGTTCAGTAATGGCATGACTCTCGTAAACAGAGAGGTCAGGATTCATCTCAACAACAATATCAAGATAGACGTTGCTACCATAAGAACGGCCACGTTGTTTCTTAACTTTAGTGACTTTTGGAATCTCAAGAATGGCTTTTTCATAGGCCTTGAGGTTTCTCTCATCGAAACCGTCTGACAAACTAAAGGTTGCTTCCATGAAGATATCATAGGCTGTCTTGAGGATGAAGAAGGTAATGATAATAGCAGTAATATAGTCAATAATCGTAAGGTTGAAGGATGCTGCAACGATAGCGATTGAGGTACCAATAGAAGTTACAGCATCGGAGAGATTGTCCTTGGCAGCAGCAATCAGAGCACTGGATTTCAGCTTTTTAGCAAGTCTTTTATTGTAAAAGTAAACGCCACACATAACGATAGCAGACAGGATACCAACAGTGGCACCAAGTGGATCAACCACAGTTTCCTCTCTTAGAAAAATCTTTCGAACTGTTTGAATGAGGACTTGGAAACCTACCACGAACATGATAAAGGAAGTGACTAGACTTGATAAGTCTTCAATCTTCCAATGACCAAACCTATGATCTGCATCAGCTGGTTGACTAGCTAGGTGCAATCCAATGAATAGGGCCACGTTCCCTAAAATATCTGACAAGTTATTGAAACCATCGGCAATCAAAGAGCTAGAGTTTAAAAAGTGTCCAGCTAGAAGTTTTGCAATGGTAAGAAGAAGGTAGGCAGCGATGCTGACAATAGGACCTCGTCTGGCTGCTCTTAAATTTTCATACGTAGTCATAGGGTTACCTTTTCTGTTAAGATACAAGTTTAAATTATAGCATAAAACTATAACGAGTTAAAGGTTGTAAGCCCTTTAAACTTGTGGAGTCACTCATTTTTTAAACTTTATAGAAAATGCCTCGTAATCAGGGTGCTTTTTCAGTATTTTCCGAATATTCCCTACAAATTATGGTATAATTTAGGGTGTAAAACAGTCTAAAAAGAGGTTTTTATGGAACATTCGACATGGCACAAGCTTCTGAAAGAGGAACTGCCAGATCATTATTTTTCAAAGATAAATCAGTTTATGGATCAGGTTTATAGTCAGGGAACGGTTTATCCGCCACGTGACAAGGTTTTTAATGCCTTGTTGGAGACCCCATTTGAAGAAGTGCGGGTGGTAATTCTTGGTCAGGACCCTTATCATGGGCCTCATCAAGCACAGGGACTATCCTTCTCAGTACCTGATGGCCTTCCTGCTCCCCCGTCTTTGAAAAATATTCTCAAGGAGTTAGAGGAAGATTTGGGTTCTAGACCCTTTCATGATTTAACTTCATGGGCTGAGCAAGGGGTGCTTTTGCTTAATGCCTGTCTGACAGTTCCAGCTGGTCAAGCAAATGGGCACGCCGGTCAGGTTTGGGAACCATTTACAGATGCTGTGATTAAGGTTCTCAATCAAAAGGATACTCCTGTTGTCTTTATACTTTGGGGTGGCTATGCTCGTAAGAAGAAAGCTCTGGTTACCAATCCAAAGCATGCCATTATCGAGAGTGCCCATCCGAGTCCCTTGTCGGCCTATCGTGGTTTTTTTGGCAGCAAGCCTTTTTCAAAAGCTAATGCCTACCTTGTATCTCAAGGCCAATCCCCAATTGATTGGTTGAAGTAAAATAGAAAGTTGGAAGATTATGTTACTGATTAAAAATGGTCGTGTTGTAGACCCTAAGTCTGGTTTGGATACGCAAGCTGATGTTCTTGTTGATGGTAAAAAAGTCGTTAAGATTGCCGAAAACATCGAAGCTGGAGATGCTCAAGTCATCGATGCGACTGGTCTTGTGGTTGCTCCTGGTTTGGTGGATATCCATGTTCATTTCCGTGAGCCAGGTCAAACCCACAAAGAAGACATTCATACTGGTGCCTTGGCAGCGGCTGCAGGTGGTTTTACAACAGTTGTCATGATGGCTAACACTAATCCAACGATTTCAGACAAGGAAACCTTGGAGGAGGTCTTGACTTCAGCAGCTAAGGAAAATATCCATGTTAAGTCTGTTGCGACTATTACAAAGAACTTTGATGGTGAAAACATCACTGATTTCAAGGGCTTGCTTGAAGCCGGTGCTGTTGGATTCTCAGATGATGGTATTCCATTGACCAATGCTGGTATTGTCAAAAAAGCCATGGAGCTAGCTAAGGAGAATAATACCTTTATCAGTCTTCACGAGGAGGATCCTGATCTTAATGGCATTCTCGGTTTCAATGAAAATATTGCTAAAAAAGAATTCCATATTTGTGGGGCAACTGGTGTAGCTGAGTACAGTATGATTGCGCGTGATGTCATGATTGCTTATGATACACAAGCACATGTTCATATTCAACACTTGTCAAAGGCTGAATCTGTAAAAGTGGTTGAATTTGCTCAAAAACTTGGAGCGCAAGTTACTGCCGAAGTGGCACCGCAGCATTTCTCTAAGACCGAAGACCTCTTGCTCTCAAAAGGTGCTAATGCCAAGATGAACCCACCACTTCGTTTGGAATCTGACCGTCAGGCCGTTATCGAAGGATTGAAATCTGGAGTCATCTCAGTCATTGCCACAGACCACGCGCCACACCATGCAGATGAAAAGAATGTCGATGATGTGACTAAAGCACCATCAGGAATGACTGGTCTTGAAACATCTCTATCTCTTGGATTGACCTACTTGGTTGATGCAGGTCACTTAAGCTTGACTGAACTCTTGAAAGTAATGACTAGCAACCCATCTGATCTTTATGGCTTCGATGCCGGTTATTTGGCTGAAAATGGACCAGCTGACCTTGTAATCTTTGCGGACAAAGAAAAACGTCAGGTCACAGCAGACTTTAAGTCTAAAGCAGCCAATTCACCATTTGTGGGCGAAGAGCTTACGGGTAGTGTTAAATATACTATCTGTGACGGTGAGATTGTTTATCAAGCCTGAGTTTTCGCCCCTACTTATTTGAGAAACCGAATGAAATTGTTATGGTTTTGTCTATTGCCATTTCTTTTGGTTTTAGGGCTAACAGTAAGGAGAGATTATGAAAAAATTTTTGATTTGGCTTGGTTGTTTAATAGCTTTTATAGTCCCCGTAATTTCTGTTAAAGCTGATGACGTTAGTTATCGTATCCCCTCATACAAAGGGCATCTAAGTATTTCGGATAATAGTAGTGCTACATTTACGCAGGAAATTACTTATGATTTTGAGAGTGATTACCATGGGCAGTATGTCACATTAGGTAGTGCAAAGCCAGTTCCAGATGGTTTTTACATTAGTGGTAATCCAACGGTCACAGCGACAGTAAATGGCCAAACCAAACCCTATGTTAAGGTTGAAGCATCAGAATTATCAGATGGAACTAAGCTGAAAGTTTACAACCAGGGGCATAGTGGTGATAAAGTTGTTCTTAAGGTTACTTGGCAAATTAATCGTATTTTAAATCTTTATTCTGATGTTGCTGTTCTCAATTGGTTTCCGATTTCCGATTGGGATAAGTCGATTGGTCATGTTGATTTTACTGTTGATGGTTTAGATTCCAATAAGGGTGAGCTTTATGCTCATGCAGGATTCTTTCAAAAAAATCCTCAGGTTCAAAGGACGGATGAAGGCTATAATATTCAGTTTGATCATTTTCCTGCAAAGGGGAAACTCGAACTTCATGCTTATTGGCCTATGACACCAAGTCTAAAATCTAAAAATTCCGCTAGTATCATCAATAGTTCAGCTAAAGATAAATTCCTAAAACAGGAAAATGATATTGTGAGAAATAGAAAGATTTATCACATCATTTTCTATGGTTTTTTCCCAGGACTTCTCCTCGTCCTATTTGTTTTAGCTATCGTGTTTTATAGTTCAGTATTGAGAAGCACTAGGCCACCACGTTTTCCAAAGGATAGTAGACTTTATGACATTCCCCAAAATCTAGCTCCTCTAGTGCTTGCTCAGAACGTCTACAACCAACGATTTGACATTAGTGGTCTGAATAGTGTGACTTATCCAATATCCTTTAACCATATGGTCCAAGCAACGATTCTGGATCTTATAGATAGAGGAAATTTATCCTTTAATCAATCAACGGGAGAGCCAATCCTTGAATTTGTTAAAAGTGATGGTTTAGCCGATTTTGAAGTAGCTTTTATTGACATGCTTTTTGATGGTCAAAGTCAAGTCAAAGAGAAGGATATGTTCTCACGATACTATATCAACAAAGATGAAATTGAAAGTCAGTATAAAAAAGCTAAAAATAGGACAGAAAGAGATAAGCTTCGTTCAATTGGTAGAAATATTAGAAGTCTATTTTTGGAAGATGCTACAAGGGTTACCCAAGGTGTCGAAAATCAAGAAAAGAAGCTCGGATTACCAAGCCTATATAGGCAGCTGACTCCTTCAGAAACTCATTTATCTTCAGTAGCAAACATAATGTTTATATCTCTTTATGTACTCATTGCTATTGGTTTCTTCCTTCTCTCAATTGGTTTCTCCTCTAATTTATCCTTCTTATATTTACTCATTTTCTTCCCAGTTATTACCATACATTTTATTTATCGTCTTCAAATCAACGGGAGGGTAAAAGGGTGTCTTGTTCCAGAAAACTCGGATATTTATTATCAATGGCATAGTTTTAACAACATGATTAAGAGTATCGGGCAGTTTAATCAAGCAGAATTACAATCCATTGTTTTATGGAATCGTATTCTAGTCTATGCGACACTTTATGGACAGGCCAAGAAAGTTAGTGATGTACTGAAACGTTACAATATTCACCTTAGTAATCCATCTTTAGATGCCTTTACTTATTCACCTGTATCTTTTGCCATGCTTCACAATTCAACTGCATTACAAAGCTATGTTTCTGCTTCAGATACTGTAAGTAACTTTTCTATCAACTCAAGTAGTGGTAGTGGAGGCTTTAGTGGTGGTGGCTTCTCTGGTGGGGGTGGAGGCGGCGGAGGCGGTGCCTTCTAAGCTACACTAGTCGGAGTTTACTATTAATAGAGACACTCAGTCTATATGATTTTGGGTGTCTTTTTCTATGTCGAAGAATTACCTTCGTTCAAAAATGTTAGGAAATTTGAGAGTGAAGAGATATAAAGTTACAAAAAAAGAGCCGGTGGCTCTTTTTCAATATCATCTTAATAACCAGGTTCAAAGATTTCAATTATTTGAGTCAGATAACCTGCATGTAAACCGATACGATAGTCAACATTTGGCAAAGTCTTAACCAACTCATTCAGTTCTTTATCTTTGCTAACCTTATCAGCCAAAACTGGTAATTCAACGACAAGGAGTTGCGAGTGATCCAGTTGCAGGTAACTACTGTTGACCTTGATATCAGGACGAAGTAGTTTAAATATCGCTTTATCCGAAGCTTGGAGCAGTTGATATAAATCTAAGTCAGGTAAAGGAATCTCACAAAACTGAGGACTGATATTAATGGAAATCTCGACATGTGACGCTCTCATTTCCAAAATACGATTTGAAAGAAAACTTGCTATGATTGGATTGCTAAGTCTATCCAAGTGTTCTTGGGTCTCTGGATTACCAATGCTAGCATTGTCCGTTTTATAAATTTCAAGTAGACTCGTAGCTTTGGCGGTATCTTCATTTTCCAAGGCAAGAGAAACGTCCTTGAGATTTTTTTTGAATAGGTCGAAGGATTTTTGCTTTTGCGTGATAATTTGGATAAAGGATTTGCTGTAGTTAGTCATAGTACCCAATAATTTATGGCGTTCTTTGTTAAGTCTATCGATAGATTGTTGGTGGATAGCCTGGTTCCAATTGTAAAAATCCCATAGTAGTAGAGCAATGTATAGAACCAAGATAACAGACCTATTAGCATTGACCTTGAAAATTATTTCAAATAAATTTTTAGGATCATTGGCTGTTGGAAGGATACTGTTAAGACCATGGATAACAGTAAAGAAGACATAATAGACAGCTAGGAAGGCAGTGCTTCGCAACCAGTTACGTCTAGCCCAAACTTCGTCAAGACTACTCATCTGATTTAGGTCTATGGCGAAGATTTTAAGCGTTAGGTAAATAATTAATGGAGCTAAGATGTAGGTCAAGATATGTAAGTTAGTATCGAGAGTAACATCACCTTTGATATGTAAGATGTGAGGGAGGATGACAAGTGAAAGTAGCCGTGTAGCCATATCAAAAAGGATAGTTGGATAAAAAGCGTAAAGCAATCGATGATAGAAAGAACGCTCTTTTACAAGGGCCAAATCAGCAACAAGGAAGAAAAGAGGGTCTACAACGATTTTTACGAGATTAAAATAAGATGCTGCAGCTACATAGGACAAAAATAGAAGTAAGAGGTGTCCTCGTAGTGGCTTAACCTTAGACATAGTCTGGTAGAGGTACCAAATAGAAATGAAACTAACAGCCTGTAAGAGAGGATTGATAATATTAGTAATCATTGTAACCTCCTTTTGTCATGTCAATCTCGATTTGTAAGCGGTAAATACCAGCCCGTGTATTAGAAACGATGTTAACGTTTGGATAAGTGGATAGGATCTTATTGACGCGTTTCAGTTCGGGATCAGAGAAATCAGAGGTAATGGCTGAATCTTCTTTAGTGCTTGAACTTTCAACGACAAAGTGTTGACTATCCTCGTCTTTAAAATAAGCATAGCTAAGGTATTTCGGTTCGCTATCTTGTGCTTGGTCAATGACATGATCCAAGATAGTTGATAGGACATATACCCAATCTAGAGGATAAATAGGATAAACGGTAATGGGTTCAGGAACCTCCATACTAACCCAAACATCCAATTCTTTTGCCTTTAGAAATTTAGCTTCAAAGAGGACTCGCAAATCAGGGAGTTTAATATTTTCAAGTTTATCTCGATAAAAATGATCAATCTTCTTATCGAGCGGATTCGGAGTCAGCAAGTAGTCAATTAACTCCTGAGCCTCCTCGTTTTGTTGGAAACGGATGATATCGTAGAGATTTTCAGCTTCGTCTTTGATGAAGAGTTCTTGGCTAGTTTTTTTCTGGTACCAAGTATTGATGTTCTGGCTTGATTTTTGAAGAAGCTGAGAATGTTCCTCTTGAGCTTCTTGTGTTTGCGCACTGAGGTCCTTTCTATAGAGATTAACCTGTCCAGATAGAATCAGAGCTGTAATAATAAGAAAGGCAATGGTAAAGTGAATGTTTGTTGAAAGAAGTTCAGAAGCAAAGTAAATAAAGGCTAGAGCACAAAGAGCAACAGAGGTTGATTTGTACCATGGTCTTGCTTTGTCAATTTGCATCATTCGTGAATAGTCCACCTGTAGAAGGGCACTTTGAGCAAACCATAGCAAAAAAGCAAGTAAGAGTATAAATGGACCAGCAAAATAGTAATCTAGGACAGAAGGGAAAAAGATTGGAATGATCAGGAAAATAACCAGTCTCACCATTAAGGCAAAGGTGAAAGGTATGAAGGAAGTCTCCAAAATGGTATGTCTCAGATTTTTGTAGGATTTGTTAGCTAGAAAGAGCACAAGTGCAATAAAACCAGATTTTGGAAAGTAAATACCAAAATAACTAGAGGCAAAAATGGCTAAACCTGCTAAAATAAGAATCCAGTATCTTAAAGGCCTTTTCGTAGTTACCTTGAAGATAACAATTTGTAAAATAAAAGCTATACATGCCGTAAGCCCGTGAACGATGACGTCACTCAATATCAAATATTCTCCTATTCGGGTAAAATCTATTCAATTATATCATAATGCGCTAAAAAAAAGCATACGGATTGCCTATAAGTGATAAGGTTGTAAGGCTTTTCATTTTTCAAGCATATTTCTTGCTCATTAAGTTTTTTTAACCTATCCTAGATGTATAGAAAAATTTCGATAGAGGAGATCGATATGGTAAAACTTTCTAAAGAGACACATCTTGAGATGTTCACTAAAATGGAACGTATTCGTGAATTTGATTCACGTATTAATAAATTGGTTCGTCGTGGTTTTGTTCAAGGAATGACTCACTTTTCAGTTGGTGAGGAAGCAGCCAACGTTGGTGCTGTTCAACACTTGAGCTATGACGATATCTTCTTTTCAAATCACCGTGGTCACGGACAATCTATCGCCCAAGACATGGATTTGAATAAAATGATGGCAGAGCTTGCTGGTAAGGCAACCGGTGTTTCTAAGGGCCGTGGTGGTTCTATGCACTTGGCAGACTTTGAAAAAGGTAACTATGGTACTAATGGTATCGTTGGTGGTGGTTACGCTCTTGCCGTAGGTGCAGCCCTCACTCAGCAATACAAAGAAACAGGAAACATTGTTGTGGCATTCTCTGGAGATGGCGCAACCAACGAAGGTTCATTCCATGAGTCAGTCAATATGGCAGCTACTTGGAAATTACCTGTTATCTTCTTTATCATCAATAACCGTTATGGTATCTCAATGGATATCCATAAGGCTACAAATACACCTCACCTTTATACACGTGCGGAAGCTTATGGTATTCCTGGTTTCTACTGTGAAGATGGGAACGATGTTTTGGCTGTATATGAAACAATGGGCAAGGCTGTCGAGCATGTCCGTGGTGGCAACGGTCCTGCTATCGTTGAGGTAGAATCTTATCGTTGGTTCGGTCACTCAACTGCCGATGCGGGTGTTTACCGTACTAAGGAAGAAGTTGACGAGTGGAAGAACAATAACGACCCTATTATTAAATACCGTGACTATCTCGTTGCTGAAAATATTGCAAGCGCTGAAGAGTTAGATGCCATCCAAAGCCAAGTTAAGGCAGAGGTTGATGCAGCTTATGAGTTCGCCCAAAATAGCCCAGATCCAGAACTTTCAGTTGCCTTTGAAGATGTATGGGTAGACTAAAGAGAAAGGTTGAGGAATACAAGTATGAGTGAAACAAAATTGATGGCCTTGCGTGAGGCAGTAAACCTTGCTATGAGCGAGGAAATGCGTAAAGACGAAAACATCTTCCTTATGGGTGAAGATGTTGGTATCTATGGTGGTGACTTCGGTACATCAGTTGGTATGTTGGCAGAGTTTGGTGAAAAACGTGTTAAAGATACACCAATTTCAGAGGCAGCTATCGCTGGTGCAGCTGTTGGGTCTGCTATTACAGGTCTTCGTCCAATCGTTGACTTGACTTTCATGGACTTCATCACGATTGCCCTTGACGCTATCGTTAATAATGGCGCAAAAAATAACTACATGTTTGGTGGTGGTTTGAAGACTCCTGTAACCTTCCGTGTGGCATCTGGTTCAGGGATTGGTTCTGCGGCACAGCACTCACAATCTCTTGAGTCATGGTTGACTCACATTCCAGGGATTAAAGTGGTTGCTCCAGGTAATGCTAACGATGCTAAAGGTCTTTTGAAATCTGCTATTCAAGATAATAACATTGTTATCTTCATGGAACCAAAAGCACTTTACGGTAAAAAAGAGGAAGTGACACAAGACCCTGATTTCTACATTCCACTTGGAAAAGGTGAAATCAAGCGTGAAGGAACTGACCTTACTATTGTCACATATGGTCGTATGTTGGAACGTGTTCTTAAGGCTGCTGAAGAGGTGGCTGAACAAGGTATCAATGTTGAGGTTGTTGACCCACGTACGCTTATCCCACTTGATAAGGAATTGATTTTCGAGTCAGTTAAGAAGACTGGTAAACTTATGTTGGTCAATGATGCATATAAGACTGGTGGATTCATCGGTGAGATTGCTGCTATGGTTACAGAAAGTGAAGCATTTGATTACCTTGACCACCCAATTGTACGTTTGGCAAGTGAAGATGTGCCTGTACCTTATGCGCGTGTCTTGGAACAAGCGGTTCTTCCAGATGTTGAAAAGATTAAGGCTGCTATTATCAAGATGGCCAATAAAGGAAACTAACTTTCTAGCGACGGTTAAGTGATATTTCTCGCTAGTAAAATGTGTTTCTTGTTTTAACTGTGGGAGTATCGGAAATTATAATTTAAAGTAGAAAGGAGAGGGCGAACCAGGGGGTGTAACTGAACCCGAGCGGAAAGCTCGGAAAATAGACCGTCTGTCTACGTCAGCAGGCTGACGTGTCAGACGCCTAATTTTCAGTCGCTTTCTGGTCGCTCTTGGTATCTTATAAATGGCTTTTGAGATTATTATGCCTAAGCTTGGTGTTGATATGCAGGAAGGCGAAATCATCGAGTGGAAAAAACAAGAGGGTGATGTGGTTAATGAGGGAGATATCCTTCTTGAAATCATGTCAGATAAAACGAATATGGAACTTGAAGCAGAAGATTCTGGTGTTCTTTTGAAGATTACGCGTCAGGCTGGTGAAACTGTACCAGTTACTGAGGTTATTGGTTATATTGGAGCAGAAGGTGAAGTTGTGGCTGATAACGCAGCTAGCGCACCTATTGCTGAACCAGCGCCAAAAGTTGAAGAAGTTGCCGCTGTAGCAGAGCCTGTAGTAGCAGCACAAACCCAGTCCCCTGTCGTACACGAAGGTGGCAAAGTACGTGCAACACCCAAGGCTCGTAAGGTGGCGCGTGAGTTGGGTATTGACCTCACTCAAGTTCCAGGAACTGGAGCAAAAGGTCGTGTTCATGCTGATGACGTTGAAAAATTTAAGGGTGCTCAACCTAAGGCGACTCCATTGGCACGTAAGATTGCAGCGGACCTTGGTATTGACTTAGCTAGCGTATCTGGAACAGGCTTTGGTGGTAAGATTACTAAGGAAGACATCCTTGCAATCAGTGCTCCAGCGCAAGTTAAGGAAGCGGCTGCTGCCCCTGTGGTTGAAGCTAAACCTGAAAAAGTCTTGCCAGAAGGCGTGGAAGTTATCCCAATGTCTGCTATGCGTAAGGCAATTTCTAAGGGAATGACGCACTCATACTTGACTGCACCAACCTTTACTCTTAACTATGATGTTGATATGACTAACCTTATGGCTCTTCGTAAGCAAGTCCTTGACCCAATCATGAATAAGACGGGCATGAAGGTAACCTTCACTGATTTGATTGGTTTGGCAGTTGTGCGTACCCTTATGAAAGAGGAACACCGTTACCTCAATGCATCCTTGATTGACGATGCTCAAAATATCGAATTACACAAATTTGTTAATCTCGGTATTGCCGTTGGTCTCGATGATGGCTTGATTGTACCTGTCGTTCACGGTGCAGATAAGATGAGTTTGTCTGAGTTTGTTGTGGCTTCTAAGGATGTCATCAAGAAAGCTCAAGCTGGTAAATTGAAGGCTGCAGAAATGTCAGGTTCAACCTTCTCTATTACTAACTTGGGAATGTTTGGAACTAAGTCATTTAACCCAATCATCAACCAACCAAACTCAGCTATCCTTGGTGTTTCAGCAACTATTCAGACTCCAGTTGTTGTTGATGGAGAAGTTGTCGTACGTCCAATCATGGGTCTATGCTTGACAATTGACCACCGTATTGTAGATGGTATGAATGGTGCCAAATTCATGGTTGATTTGAAACATTTGATTGAAAATCCTATGGAATTGTTGATTTAAGAAAAAAATATCTGAAAACTGAAGTTTTAATAGAAAGGAGAGGGCGAACCAGAGGGTATAACTGAACCCGAGCGGAAAGCTTGGAAAATAGACCGTCTGTCTACGTCAGCAGGCTGACGTGTCAGACGCCTAATTTTCAGTCGCTTTCTGGTCGCTCTTGGTATCTTATAAATGGCTTTTGAGATTATTATGCCTAAGCTTGGTGTTGATATGCAGGAAGGCGAAATCATCGAGTGGAAAAAACAAGAGGGTGATGTGGTTAATGAGGGAGATATCCTTCTTGAAATCATGTCAGATAAAACGAATATGGAACTTGAAGCAGAAGATTCTGGTGTTCTTTTGAAGATTACGCGTCAGGCTGGTGAAACTGTACCAGTTACTGAGGTTATTGGTTATATTGGAGCAGAAGGTGAAGTTGTGGCTGATAACGCTGCTAGCGCACCTGTTGCAGAAGCAACTGCTCAGTTGGAATCAGCTGGTCTTGAAGTTCCTAAAGCTCCTGTCCAAGCTGCTCCAACAGCTGCTGCAGAAAAAGCACCTCTTGCTGACAATGAGTACGATATTATCGTTGTCGGTGGTGGTCCTGCTGGTTACTATTCTGCCATTCGTGGTGCACAACTTGGTGGTAAGGTTGCCATCGTTGAAAAATCTGAATTTGGTGGAACATGTTTGAATAAAGGATGTATCCCAACTAAGACCTACCTTAAAAATGCAGAAATCCTTGATGGACTTAAGATTGCAGCAGGTCGTGGTATCAACCTAGCGTCAACAAACTACACCATCGATATGGATAAGACAGTTGACTTTAAGAACTCTGTTGTTAAGACCCTTACAGGTGGTGTGCGAGGTCTTTTGAAGGCTAATAAGGTAACTATTTTCAATGGTCTTGGTCAAGTTAACCCAGATAAGACTGTCACTATTGGCTCAGAAACAATCAAGGGACGCAACATCATCCTTGCAACTGGATCAAAAGTATCACGTATTAATATCCCTGGAATCGAGTCACAACTTGTGATGACATCAGATGATATTCTAGACTTGCGTGAATTGCCTAAATCACTTGCTGTTATGGGTGGTGGTGTCGTTGGTATCGAACTTGGTCTTGTTTATGCTTCATACGGTGTAGAAGTAACTGTTGTTGAGATGGCTGACCGCATTATCCCTGCTATGGATAAAGAAGTGTCACTTGAACTTCAAAAAATCCTTGCTAAGAAGGGTATGAAGATCATGACATCTGTCGGAGTTTCTGAGATTGTAGAGGCTAACAACCAATTGACCCTTAAACTTAATAATGGTGAAGAGATTGTAGCTGATCGCGCCCTTCTTTCAATCGGTCGTGTTCCTCAGTTGGATGGTCTTGAAAATCTTAACCTTGAATTAGACCGTGGTCGTATCAAAGTGAATGTTTATCAAGAAACATCAATTCCTGGTATCTATGCACCGGGTGATGTAAACGGAACTAAGATGCTTGCTCACGCTGCTTTCCGTATGGGTGAAGTTGCGGCTGAAAATGCTATGCATGGTAACGTTCGTAAGGCTCACCTTGACTACACACCAGCTGCTGTATACACACACCCAGAAGTCGCAATGTGTGGTCTTACTGAAGAAGATGCACGCGCCAAATATGGTGATGTCCTCATTGGTAAATCAAGCTTTGCTGGTAATGGACGTGCTATTGCTTCAAACGAAGCTCAAGGTTTTGTTAAAGTTGTTGCAGATGCGAAGTACCATGAAATCCTTGGTGTTCATATCATTGGACCGGCTGCAGCTGAATTGATTAACGAAGCGTCAACAATTATGGAAAATGAATTGACTGTAGATGAGCTCTTACAATCTATCCACGGTCACCCAACATTCTCTGAAAATATGTACGAAGCCTTTGCTGACGTACTTGGAGAAGCTATCCATAACCCACCAAAACGTAAATAAAGTTGATAAAATTCTCGGACAGATGTTCGGGGATTTTTCTTTTGTCACACATTTTCATCTTTAGCTATATCTTGCAAATTTCTTTGGATTTTTAGTGTTAAATACGAATAGGTAGTTAAAGGGTTTTCAAATAAGATAAATCGCAATTTTGTAGCGTTTAGAATTTTATAATATTTCTGCCTTATTTAGAAAACTTTTAATAATGACCTTTCCATTAGAGTTTTTCTATGGTAAAATGGTTGACGTATTAAAAATGCAAAAGGAAAGTTAAATGCGAACGAAAGATTTTATCTACTATGCTAGTGCGGCTGTTCTCTTGGCTGTGACAACTCAGGTTGCTCATGCAGATGAAGTGGCGACACAAACACCTTCTGTTACTGAAGGAAATCAGTATCAACCTGCGACAGCGGCTGAGATTTTTGGTGGAGAAGCAGCCTTGCCTGCAACTCCTAGTTCAACTGTTTCAGCACCCGTAGCTACGAGTGAGGTGGCAAAACCTAGTGCTCCTGCGGTATCTACGTCACTTGCACCAGAAAGTTCAGAGGCTGTAACAACTGCGGCATCAACTTCAGTAGCTAACTCTACTGTTGCTGTAGCGTCAACTTCAGTAACATCTTCAGTTGTTAGTTCAGAAAGTGCAACAGCTTCTACAAGTGCGACAAGTTCGGAAACGTCAAACAGCGCTGTAGCAACACCTGCTAAATTGACGAATTCTACGGATGTTCCTTCGCCAACGCTTAAGGTGCAACCAAAGACTTTTATCGATGTCAGCAGCCATAATGGTGAGATCAGTGTAGATGACTATCGTGCACTTGCACGCCAAGGTGTGGGTGGTGTCGTTGTAAAGTTGACTGAGGACACTTGGTACAACAACCCTAAAGCACCCTCACAAGTTCGCAATGCTCAAATTGCTGGTCTTCAAGTATCAACCTATCATTTTTCTCGATACACAACTGAGGAAGAAGCACGTGCAGAAGCTCGTTTCTACATCCAAGCTGCACAAAAACTAAACCTTCCAAAAAGTACTGTTATGGTTAATGATTTGGAAGACTCTAAGATGCTTCCAAATATCAACCGTAACACCCAAGCTTGGGTTAACGAAATGCGTAAGCATGGATACAACAACTTGATGTTCTATACAAGTGCCAGCTGGTTGGATGAGAACAATCTAGGCTACCGTGGACCTGTCTCAACCTCTCAATTTGGGATTGAGAATTTCTGGGTTGCCCAGTACCCATCATCAACTCTTACAGCAACAAGTGCTAAGAACATGCGCTATAATGCCAAAACTGGTGCATGGCAGTTTTCAGCTACGGCTAATCTCTTGCCAGGTAAACATGTCTTTGACCATAGCGTGGACTATACAGGACGTTTCACAGCTAATGCCAGTGCTGAGGTTGATGCCACTCAAGGCGATTTGAGTGGAACCATTTCTATTGTCAATAACAATCCAACTCTTGGTAGCTTTGATGTTGTCATCTCTAATGTTAAGGCACCAAACGGTGTTGAAACTGTCACTGTTCCAATTTGGTCAGAAATTAATGGCCAAGATGACATTATCTGGTATACGGCTAACCGTCAAAATAATGGAACTTATACAGTAAACGTTAAGGCTTCAGCTCATAAAAACTCAACAGGCCTTTACAATGTTCATCTTTATTATATTCAAAAAGATGGTCAAATGACGGGTGTTGGTGGAACAACTACGCAGGTCTTCATTGGTAAGACACCAGAGCAGTTGAAACCTAAAGCAAGTTTTGCTATTGAAAATAATAATGCTAAGGCAGGAACTTTTGATGCCGTTATCACTAATATCTCAGCACCACTAGGTGTTAAAGAGGTTTTAGTCCCATCATGGAGTCTTGAAAATGGTCAAGACGACCTTATTTGGCATAAGGCAACCAAGCAAAATGATGGTAGCTATCGTGTCACCATTAAGGCAAGTGAGCATAAGGGCAATAAAGGGAATTACCGTGCTGATGCCTACATCGTGGACAACGCTAACAATCGTCATTATATTACCGAAAAAGTAGTGTCTGTTGATTATGCTCGACCAAGTGGTGTCCTTACAATTGAAAACAACAATACTGCAGCAGGTACTTTTGATGCCGTTGTTCGTAATATTGTTGCACCTACAGGTTTGAAAGAGGTTCTTGTTCCATCATGGAGTTTGGCTGGTGGTCAGGATGACCTTATCTGGCATAAGGCAACTCGTCAAGCCGACGGTTCTTACCGAGTGACTATCAAAGCAACGGATCATAAGAATTCAACAGGTAAATACCGTGCTGATGCCTACATTGTAGATGACTCTAACAAACGTTTCTATCTCACTGAAAAAGTGGTAGAAGTTACGCAAACTCGCCCTAGCGCAAGTCTCGTTATTGAAAATAATAATGCTGATTTAGGTACTTTTGATGCTGTTATTCGCAATATCGTAGCACCAAATGGGGTTAAGGAAGTCTTAGTTCCTTCATGGAGTCTAGTTAACGGACAAGATGATCTGGTTTGGCATAAGGCTAGTCGTCAATCTGATGGTAGCTACCGTGTTACTATTAAGGCTAGTGAGCATAAGAATTCTCTAGGAAATTACCGTGCTGACCTTTATATCGTAGATAATGCCAACCAACGTCATTATGTCACTGAAACAATTGTGGATGTGAAACATAATAAACCAGTCGGTACTATTTCAGTAGTTAATAACAATAAAGATACTGGTACTTTTGATGTCATTATCAGTGATGTTTATAGTCCTAAAGGTGTTCGTACTGTTCAAGTGCCTATTTGGTCTGAAAAAGATGGACAAGATGACATTCGTTGGTATGAAGCGACACGCCAAGCAAATGGCACTTATACGGTAAATGTTCAAGCTACTAACCATAAAAACTCAACAGGCTTGTACAATATTCATTTGTACTACATTTTAAATGATGGTTCACAAGTTGGTGTCGGTGGCACAACAACGACAGTTGAATTCCGTAATGCTAAGACTAAAACGCAAACCTATATCACTAATGTTAATTCAGAAGCTGGTAGTTACACAGTAGTGGTTGATCAGGCACCACAAGGACGTCAAATTAAGAATATCCGTGTAGCTGTATGGTCAGAAAGCAACCAAGGAAACCTTTCTTGGTACAATACGGCACCTACTGGAACACATACTGAAATCAATGTATCGACTGTTAATCATAAGAATCTCATTGGTAACTATACGACTCATGTTTATGTAGACTATGTAGACAATACTGTAGACGGATTCAACCTTGGTGAGACAGCTCTTGCTCCACGTAATCGTCGTGTTGAGCCTCAGACGACTTATTATTCTCAACGTGATCCTCGTTGGGCTTCTAAGTGGTATGGTGTCAGCAATATGGACCAGTCAGGTTGTGTTCCAACATCACTTGCCATGACTTTTACAGATATTTTGGGAACAGTAATTGCACCAACGACAGTTGCGGATTATTTGTACTACAATACAAATTCATTCAATAAAACATCAGTTGCTGGTACAGACGCGGATGGTATTGTATTAGCAAGTAAAAATTGGGGTCTCAAGAGCAACATGCTTTCAAGCATTGCTAACATTGCTTCAGCTTTGATGTCAGGCCAACACGTTCTGGCAGCAGTAGGAGCAAGCCAATTTATCAATTATCCTTACACGCATGAAATCGTGCTTCATGGCTATGATAATGGTAAAACTTATGTTCGTGATCCATTTAACGCCAATAACAATGGTTGGTATTCATTGGACTACATTCATGGTGTTCAGAGTCGAGATGCAATGGATACTAAGCTTGGTGCACCATTCTTCTCAATCTTTGCTTAATCTATTAATGAAAGGTCTTTAGAAGGAAACTTCTAAGGGCTTTTTTGGTGTTCATTTTTGATAGTCATATTTTTTATTTATCTATTTTCAGAATATTATATACATGTTTGAAATCTCATATTTATGGGCTTTTAGGTTCTTTATTTGGATGACATTGATGCTTTCAGCATAGAAATTACTTATTTTTTTATCATTTTTATAGTTTTTTTAGAGAATTATCACTTTTGCTCTATTCGTAAGATATTTTCTATGGTAAAATGGGTGACGTATTAAAAAGTGTCAAAGGAAAGTTAAATGCGAACAAAAGATTTTATCTACTATGCCAGTGCAGCTGTTCTCATGGTGGTGACTACTCAGGTAGCCAGTGCTGATGAGGTAGCTACGCAAATGCCTACGGTTACTGAAGGGAACCAGTATCAACCTGCGACTGCAGCAGATATTTTTGGTGGTGGAGCAGTCCTTGCACAAGAGTCACCATCAGCAAGACCAAGTTCAACTGTTGCGGAAACACCTACAGCCACAAGTGAAGTAGCAAACTCAAGTGCTCCACAAGTTAGTCAAGCAAGCTCAACAACGATTGCAGCATCTGAATCAAGAGTCGTTGCCTCTGAATCTGTAGTTCAGGCTAACACAGTAGCGAGTTCAGAAAATGCGACGGTACCGACTGCTTCTGAGGTTTCAAGCAATATCGTGGCTGAACCTGCTAAGTTGACTCATGCCTCAGGTTCATCTCATGATACTGATGTTCTAAAACCTAAGGCTAGCTTCTCAATTGAGAACAACAACAAGGTCACTGGTACCTTTGATGCTGTGGTTCGAGATATTGTGGCACCCTTGGGTGTTAAAGAGGTTCTTGTTCCATCTTGGAGTCTAGCCAATGGTCAAGATGACTTGATTTGGCATAAGGCAGCCAAGCAAATGGTTGGCTCTTATCGTGTAACCATTAAGGTGGTAGATCACAAGGGGGAGGCTGGCAATTACCGTGCAGATGCCTATGTTGTTGATCGAACAAATAAGAGACATTATATTTCTGAGAAAGTAGTATCGGTAACTTACTCTCGTCCAAGTGCAAGCCTAACGATTGAAAATAATAATGCAGCTACAGGCACTTTTGACGCTGTGGTAAAAAATATCATTGCTCCTACAGGTGTGAAAGAAATCTTAGTCCCATCATGGAGTCTCGTTGGTGGTCAAGATGATTTGATTTGGCATAAGGCGACGAAGCAAGCAGATGGTTCTTACCGAGCTACCATTAAGGCAAGTGACCACAAAAATTCAACTGGTAAATACCGTGCAGATGCCTATATCGTAGATAATTTCAACAAGCGTTTCTATTTGACTGAAAAAGTGGTGGAAGTTAGCCAATCTCGTCCAAGCGCAAGCCTAACGATTGAAAATAATGATGCAACTACAGGTACTTTTGATGCTGTGGTTCGCAATATTGTTGCACCAAATGGCTTGAAGGAAATCTTGATCCCATCATGGAGTCTTGTTAATGGTCAAGATGATTTGGTTTGGCATAAGGCAAGTAAACAAGCAGACGGTAGCTATCGTGCGACAATTAAGGCTTCAGACCATAAACATTCAACTGGTAAATACCGTGCAGATGTTTATCTCGTCGATAAGGATGGCAACCGTCAGTATTTGACTGAGACCGTGGTTGATGTCGATGAAACTAAGCCAAGTGGTATTTCAGGTGTGGTTATCCCAGTCTGGTCTGAGCAAAATGGTCAGGATGATCTTGTTTGGCATAATGCCACAAAACAGGATGATGGTTCCTACAAGGTGACTATTTCAGCCAGTCAGCACAAATGGAATTCAGGCAAGTATATCGTTCATGGCTATATTGTTGATTCTTCAGGTAAGAATATTGGCTTTGGAGCAACTTCAGCTGATGTGGTAGCCCCTAAGAAAATCGGTTCGGCATCAAGAGGAAATTACGATGTTTTAAATAAGGTTGTCTATCTCGATGCTGGGCATGGTGGCTATGATCCAGGAGCTTCGTACTTTGGTATCTCTGAAAAGAGCTTGACCTTGGCTATCCAAAGCCGTGTGAAAGCTAAACTAGAAGCAGAAGGTTATCAAGTTGTAACCACACGCACAAGTGATACCTATTGTCGACTTGACGGATCGTTCACGTGCAGCTAATGCTTCTGAATCAGATATCTTCGTAAGTATTCACATCAATGCTTCAGGAAGTTCTGCAGCACAGGGTATTGAGACTTATTATTACCAACCTTATGCAGAATATCCATCACGTATTAATGCGACCTATCATGCTAATCCGACTCGTTTGAGCATGAGTGATACCTTGGCCAATGCCATCCAGTCTAGCTTGATTAATGCGACTGGTGCTCAGAATCAAGGCGTGAAACGTCAAACCTTTGCGGTCTTGCGTGAAACGACAGCGCCAGCAGTCCTTCTTGAACTAGGTTTCTTGTCAAATCCTCAAGAAGCAGCTCGATTGAATACCTCTGCTTATCAGGAGACTTTAGCTAACGCAATTGTGGCAGGGATTAAGCGTTACTATTCTATTTATAATTAATAGATTGAGAGAATCTTATGGTTCTCTCTTTTTTAATTTTTAAAGAGAGAAAACGCTTGCATAAATGAAAGCTAAATGGTATATTAAAAAACATGAAAACGTTAACAAAAGGAGTTTCTATGAAAAGAAATACTCAAGCTAATGATGGAAAAATCCTTCGTTATAGCCTTCGCAAGTACAAGTTAGGTTTGGCTTCTGTAACCATTGGAGCTATTTTTTTGAGCTTTTCTGCTGTTCAAGTCGTCAAGGCAGATGAAGCAGTATCAACGACCGAATCAAGCACACAGGTAGAACCAGCTGATTCGAGTCTTACTACCAGTGGTCTAGTAACTGAAACGCCAGCAGCTCCTGTAACAGCTGAGAGTACCTCTGTTTCCAAGGCAAATGAGCCAGTTTCTCTTCCAGAAGAAAATACTAGCCCTACTGAGACTACCAAGCTAACTGAAACTAGCGAAAACACGCCAAAAACAGTAAGTACTAATAATAGTCAAGCTCTTACGAATGCGTCTGAAAATCCTATTGCTGAGGGGACTATTCGCTTGCATTTCCAAGAGTTGCCAAGTCAAGACAAGTCGTCTCTTGGTCTTTGGACTTGGGATGATGTTGAGACACCATCATCTCAGAAGGGGGCCTGGCCGACAGGGGCAACCTCATTTGCTGAAGCTAAACAGGATGATTATGGTGTCTATTTAGATGTGAAGTTGTCTTCAACACCTAAAAAACTTAGCTTCTTGATTAATAATGCCGCTGGAACGAACCTTTCAGGGGATAAAGCAGTGGAAATTCTTAGCCCTCAAATGAATGAGGCCTGGATTGACAAAGATTTCCAAGTTTACAGCTATCAACCTATCCCTCAAGACCACGTTCGTATCAATTATTTCCGTACGGATGGCGACTATAGCAATAAGTCTGTCTGGTATTGGGGTGATGTTAAGGACGCTCCAAGCAATTGGCCTGATGGTGTCAATTTCCAACCGAATGGTAAGTATGGTGCCTACTTAGATATTCCACTAACACAAGCGGCAAAATCGATAGGATTTTTACTCTTAGATGAGAGTAAAACTGGAGATGATGTGAAAATTCAACCAAATGATTATAAATTTAGTGACTTGAAAAAATCTCGTCAGCTTTTCGTACGAGATACTGATCCGACAGTCTACACCAACCCTTACTTTGTCAAGGATGTGCGTTTGACTGGGGTTCAGCAGCTTAGTCCAAGCAAAATCGAACTTAGCTTCACCAACTTAGACGAGGTCTCATCTGAGGATATTCTTAAAGACCTTAAGGTGACGGATAAGGATGGTAACAGTGTCACTCTTAAACAGCTTGACTTGGATGCTAAACTTAAAAAAGCTACTTTAACAGGTGATTTTGCTGCAGAAAATCTGCCTTACAAGGTCACTTTGGGCAGTGATAGTTTTAAAACATCTGAGAGCTGGCAATTAAAGGATGCCCTCTACAGTTATGATGGTGAGTTGGGTGCTCGACTAGAAGAAAATGGTACTAAGGCACATGTGACACTTTGGTCACCAAGTGCTGATCAAGTAGACATCATTGTCTATGATAAGAATAATCAAGACAAGGTGCTGGCTGAACACGCTCTAAGCAAAGGCCCTAGAGGTACTTGGCAAGCTGACCTCCTTGCGACTGATTTTGGCCTTGAAAACTTAACTGGTTATTTCTATCAATACCGCATTAAACGTGGAGATCAGTCAGTAATTGTTCTTGATCCTTATGCGAAATCTCTGGCAGCTTGGAATAGTGACGATGCCAACAAGGGACCTGAACACAAGATTGCCAAGGCTGCCTTTGTAGATCCTGCTAATTATGGACCAAAAGACCTTGACTACGCTAAGATTCCTAACTTTAAATCTCGAGAAGATGCCATCATTTATGAGGCTCATGTCCGAGATTTCACCTCTGACAAGGCTATCTCAACTGAATTGAGGCACCAGTTTGGTACTTTTGCAGCCTTTGCGGAGCGTTTGGATTATCTTAAAGACCTTGGGGTTACTCATATTCAGCTTTTGCCAGTATTGAGCTACTATTTTGTTAATGAATTGCAAAATGGCAAGCGTTTGGCTGCCTATGCATCAAGCGATAGTAACTACAACTGGGGCTATGACCCACAAAACTATTTCTCTTTGACGGGTATGTATTCTGAAAACCCTAGTGATCCAGCTAAACGTATTGAAGAATTCAAGAATTTAGTTGCAGCTATCCATGCCCATGGTATGGGTGTTATCTTGGATGTGGTTTACAATCATACAGCCAAGACAGCTATTTTTGAAGACCTTGAGCCAAATTACTATCACTTTATGGATGCTGATGGCACTCCTCGTTCGAGTTTTGGAGGCGGTCGTCTAGGTACGACTCACTATATGAGCCGTCGTGTCTTGGTGGATTCCATTGCTTATTTGACTAAGGAATATAAAGTAGATGGTTTCCGTTTTGATATGATGGGTGACCATGATGCTGAAAGTATCGAGCAAGCATACAATACTGCACGCGCCCTTAATCCAAATCTCATTATGCTTGGTGAGGGTTGGGTGACTTATGCTGGTGATGAAAATAGCCCTGTTCAGCCTGCCGATCAGTCTTGGATGAAAGACACAGATACCGTAGCTGTATTTTCAGATGATATTCGAAATACCCTCAAATCAGGTTATCCAAACGAGGGAACACCGGCCTTCATCACAGGTGGAAAACGTGATATTAATAAGGTTTTTGATAATATCAAGGCACAGCCAACTAACTTTGAGGCTGATTCACCAGGAGATGTTATTCAGTATATTGCTGCTCATGATAATTTGACCCTTTTTGATATCATCGCCCAATCAATCAAGAAGGATCCAAGCAAGCCTGAGAATAATGCTGAAATTCATCGTCGTTTGCGTCTAGGAAACCTCATGGTCTTGACTGCTCAGGGAACACCATTTATTCACTCTGGTCAGGAATACGGCCGCACCAAACAGTTCCGTGATCCTGCCTACCGTTATCCTGTATCTGAGGACAAGGTGCCGAACAAGTCGCACCTCTTAGTTGATGAAAAGGGCAATCCGTTTGATTATCCTTACTTCATCCATGATTCTTATGATTCAAGTGATGCGGTTAACCATTTTGACTGGACTAAGGCGACTGATAGCCAGGCCTTCCCAGAAAATACGAAAACGCGTGCCTTTACCAAAGGGTTAATTGCCTTACGTAAGTCGACGGATGCCTTCAATTTCAAATCAAAAGCAGATGTGGATGCCCGTGTGACACTATTGACGGTTCCAGGTCAGGACAATGTTGCTCAAGAGGATTTGGTATTAGGATACCAAACAATTGCTTCCAATGGAGACCGTTACCTTGTCTATGTCAATGCTGATAGCCAGGCTCGTCAGTTTGATTTGAGCAAGCTTACAAATGGTCTATCCTATATGGTTTTAGCAGATGGCAATCAAGTTAATCTATCTGGAATTAGTGAGTTATCAGGTGTTGCAATCAACAATCACATCTTGACTTTGGATCCATTAACAGCGACTATTATTCGTTTAACCAATGCTAAAACACCAACTGACCAAGTAGCTAATCCTTCTGAAAAGATCGGGTCATTTGCTGATAGAGATACTGAGTCAATAAAAACAAATGTCAAGGCTTCAGGTAAAGAGGACCTTGTTGGAGATGCTGAACTTGTTAATCGTGACAATGGTCAGGCTAAGACTGAAGCTAGTCATCAGACTGATAAACAACTGCCATCCACTGGTGAAAAGACAAATCGTGGACTCTTTTTAGCAGGTCTTCTAAGCATTCTTAGCCTAGGATTCCTTAGAAAACGTCGGATGAAATAAATAAGTGACAACAGGTTATTTCCTGTTGTTTTTCTTTTATTTAGAATCATTCTTATCTGCTCTTTAGAATAGTTCTTAAATAGCCTAAAACCGTTGACAGTGCTGGTTTCTTCTGTTAGTTTAGATATTGTTCTCTTACATACGAGAGATCATTATTGACTTATCATCGTTCGTTTTTTATTAATAATAAAACGACGATTCACATATATAACGACAAATGTCGAACACTATCTTGAAAATAGGAGACATTCATGAAAAAACTTAGCAAACTTGGTGTTGTTCTTTTGGCATCAGGACTTTTATTGACGGCTTGTGCCAAATCTGGTAATTCAAGTCATTCAAGTTCAACTAGCTCGAAACTCACAGCCAGTGAGCAAAAGCAATTGAAGCAGGCCACAAGTGATTATAAGACTTTCGTAGAAGGCGAAATTGATCAGCTTTTGAAAGATACTGAGGGATTCAGTGAAACCCTCAAGTCAGGAAATCTTGAAGAAGCTAAGAAACAATACCCATTGATTCGTATGGCTTACGAGCGTTCAGAACCGATTGCAGAAAGCTTTGGTGAGTCTGACGTGAAAATCGACTACCGTTTGGTTGATTACATGGACGAAAATAAATCAGAAGACGGTTGGTCAGGGTTCCACCGTATCGAACGTATCATGTGGCAAGACAACACGACAGAGGGTACAGATGCCTATGTAGATCAATTGGTTAACGATATTAAGGAACTCAAAGCTAAAATTGCAACTGTTAAAGTTACTCCAGATATCATGTTGACAGGTGCTGTTGATCTTCTTAACGAAGTAGCGACTCAAAAGATTACAGGTGAAGAAGAGATCTTCTCACACACTGATCTTTATGATTTCCGTGCCAATATCGAAGGGGCTGAGAAGATCTTTGCTCTCTTCAAACCTCTCATCGAGAAGAAGGATGCCAAGCTAGTGAAAACCCTTGAGACAGAATTCAAGGCTGTGAATGACTTGTTAGACAAACATATGACTGATGATTCCAACTATAAATCATATACAGACCTAACAGAAGAAGATACCAAAGAACTAGCAGAAGCAGTTACAAAATTGGGAGAACCACTCTCTCAAATGGGAATCATTTTAAACGGTAAATAACAATGACAAAAGACGAAAAATTTTTTGAAAAGAAAATGGATCGTCGCGAATTTCTGAAAAAAGCAGGTATTGGGGGAGCAGGCTTAGCACTTGGTCTATCCGGTGCTTCTGCTTTTTTCGCTAATAAGGAGCAAGGATCCAAGAATATCGCGGACGGTCAAGAAGAGATTAGTTTTTATGGCAAGCACCAGGCGGGGATTACAACCCCCATGCAGAAGAATATTTATTTTGTGGTGCTCGATCTCCGGACGACAGATAAAAACGAATTGATTCAGTTGTTTAAGGATTGGACGGATTATAGTGAGAAGTTGGTCAACGGAGACTTAGTTAAAAAGGATGGCTCTAACGCTCTCTTGCCACCAAGTGATACAGGTGAAACAGTTGGACTTAATCCTTATCGCCTCACTTTAACCTTTGGTGTTTCGGCTAGTTTTTTGACAAAATTAGGACTTGAGAAGAAACGTCCTAAACTCTTCCGAGATTTGCCAGCTTTTCCTAAGGAACAGTTGAGAGAGCAGTATACAGGCGGTGATATCGTTATCCAAGCTTGTGCGGATGATGAGCAGGTGGCCTTTCATGCCGTCCGCAACCTAATCCGTAAAGGGCGCAATAAGGTGACCATGAAGTGGAGCCAATCAGGCTTTGCTGCTATTGGGGATCGTATGGAAACTCCAAGGAACCTTTTTGGCTTTAAGGATGGGACTGCCAATGTTACAACGGAGAAAGATTTTGATAAGGTGGTCTGGGCTGATAGTCAAGACTGGATGAAAAATGGCTCTTATATGGCTGTCCGCCGGATCATCATGCACCTGGAAACCTGGGATCGTACCAACCTACAGGAGCAAGAAAACACTTTTGGGCGCTATAAGGAAAGTGGTGCACCGTTTGGGAAGCAAAACGAGTTTGACGAAGTAGATCTCTCCCTCTTACCTGTCGACTCACATGTCCGTTTGGCCAAAGAAGTGGATCTGCCAATTTTGCGACGCTCTTATTCTTACTCTGATGGGATTGATCCGAAAACGGGGCAGTTTGATGCAGGATTGCTTTTTATTGCTTTTCAAAAGGATCCAGACCGCTTTGTGAAAATCCAAACCAATCTTGGGGCAGACGATAAGATGAATGAATATGTGACCCATATTGGCAGTGGCCTCTTTGCCTGCTTCGGAGGTGTGAAGGAAGGAGGATACATTGGTCAAGACTTATTTGAATAAACTGTTAGTCGTCCTAGTAGCCTGTCTCTTTTTCATCGTCACCCCTGTCCAAGCTGAGTCTTATAGTGATCTCTTTATCAAAATCACAGATGCAACGACAGCAGTTCGGGATAAGGATCAAGAAAAGGCTCACACTCTTGTCGCAGAGATAAATGAAGAATTTCTTAAGAAAGCCAAAAGATGTTCGATTTCCGGAGTAGAAGATAATTCTTGTTCCATCTCATGAATAGCATCATCTAGTTTTAATCCTGAACGGAATATTAATTTAAAAGCACGTTTTAGCTCTTTCTTTACTTCAGCTGTGATATGGTTTCTAGCAAGTCCCACACTATTTAATCCGATAACACGAGCCGGATTTCCGTCTACAATTACAAAAGGACAAACATCTTGAACAATTTTAGATACACCGCCTACCATAGAACCGGCACCAATTTTAACAAATTGGTGAATTCCGGACATTCCACCAATGACAGCACGGTCTTCTATTGTGACATGACCCGCTAAACCTGAAAAACTGGAAATAACAATATGATCTCCTAGGTTACAGTTATGAGCTATATGTACATAGGCTTGAAACATATTATAAGAACCGATACGTGTTTCTTGATTTTCTCCGGTTGCACGATGAATAGTACAATATTCACGA